>Ga0209149_1000819_pt1 | contig 14106 bp, 10 predicted proteins | sample WorMetTyACAVOLI2_FD_187423 | JGI IMG/M metagenome (GOLD analysis project Ga0209149, IMG submission 187423) | Marine gutless worms symbiont microbial communities from Max Planck institute for Marine Microbiology, Germany - Olavius algarvensis... ... | reverse complement strand
CTGTGGCCAAACGGTGCATCCTAGGCCTATAGTTACTATGGAACACTAATAGGAACCCCTACCCCAGGAATTCAATGGTACAAATTTCGACTCCCTGGGGTGACCCCTAACCGGGGAATGGGCCCCCGTGAGGCGCTTTATGTCAAATTACTTTGACCTCTGGCTTTTTTCCATTTGCATGGATGTACGAAAATAATGGACGACAGTGCATGCGTAGGCCTATATAATTAAGGCTGTACAGAATGGACGAACTAGGCTGTCGTTGACAAATTGCACGTTGCATCATTGTGTGATGCACATGCACTGCGCGTTTATCATTAAGCCGCCGCTCGCGACAGCGAGAGCGGCTTCATGCAACGGGCCTATCCATCTGTTCGTCTGTCTGTCTGTCGCCCAAATACAGGCCGCGCGATGCTTCGTGTCTGTCACTAGTTAGCTTCAACGGTACAACACGTCGAGTAGAGTCTTTATTGTTAGTTACGTAGGCTACAGTTTTGTCACTGCGTACAGTTAAATGTTGTCTTTGGCGTAACGTTGAGGCTTCTTGTCATAAACATTTCGTCGTCTTCTCCCGCATTCAACACCGCCGCTTACTACCAGGGATGTGTAATAACTTGCGACACGCTGGCCGTGCTCCACCGGCGACCGCGTTGACAACACCTGCCTGCTGCAGCGTTAACACAGGCAGTCAAGCCAGATATAGGCTCAGAATCGCGATTTCTGCCTACCCCACCTGCATTCGACACCCTCGTTAGGAGGGTTCCCGTCGAAATATCGCCACCCCGTTTGGTGTGGAAAACTAGAATGGTGTGGCTAAACGACGGTAAAAAATTCGAAAATATGTTTATTCGTTTTGACATGATCCACAAACGTGACAGACACACATACAGACAGATACACAGACAGACACACAGACACCGCATAACGGCATAGGCCGCGCTTATGCATAGCATCGCGCGGCAAAAACGCGATTTTCTCAAACACTAAGCAATTTAGAGCTATGATCTCTATTGACGACCTATAGGAAGTCGTACATGGGCTTTTCAAAGAACCCACTATTGAACCCCTAAAATTCAAGATGGCAGAGATCCGCCAACTTGAAAATCGACATGACGTCATTTTTTCTGCCAAGGTTGGTCCGATTTGGATACAATTTTGCAGACTGGTGCCGAATGACATGTTGACTGCGGTGTTATGGCCGAAATCGAAACCAGAAGTAGAATTCCAATATGGCGGACGTTTGGCCCGGGCGAATTCAATGGCATGTCATCCTATAAAGCCACCTGCATGCCACATTGCAGGGTGTAAGAATTCCATCCTCCATAATGAAAATCGTTTTTTCGCCATTTTATTTTTTGTTTTCTTAAAGCAGTTTGGACTTTGACGAGCGGCGGCTTTCATATCGTCTCCGATACACTTGTTATGTGAGTGTCCGGAAAAAGAGAACACGAACTATATAGGCTTTACATTCAACCTAATGAAATGTTGGAAGTAAGTTCCTGTTTTCTGTACCGTACCTTTAAATGCAGTCTAAATACTTCTACTTTGCCTCAACAGTCCTGACAAATAAGCGCTTTGTCATGGTTGTATTATTTGTAGATCGGCTGAACAGCTGTCAAGCAAACAAACAAGCATAACAACCCATGTGTTTAACAGGCATTTCCGGAGGCTGCTGCGGTTTCTCTTCCTCCACCATATTGTGGGATTTATCAGCCAAAAATGCGGAAATTGCTCTGAGCTTTCGGGGGACTTCGTCCCCGAATCCCCCACCAGAGGCTCTGCCCCTTTAACCCGCTGGGGACTTCTGTCAGCCAGACATCCTGTGCCCCCACCCCCAAATCCTGGCTACGCCGCTGATTTCAGGTACCCTTCATTGTCTGTATCTCATCTAACAAGAAGCCCAGCTAGTGCTGGTATAGCCAACCGTCCGTTGGTATTCGCAACATAGCACAACACTCAGCGGCCATAACATAGAATACCTATGCCTGAATTTATTTACGCTTCGCCGTTTTAATAATAACGAGAGTTCTGCATGGAGGCAGGCAAATACGGTTTTGCCCCTATTAGGGGGTGATGCCCCCAGACTAGGATGATGAAACTTGGCGTCCAGGTAGCGAACGGATGTCACTTTCATGTCGTGAAGACAGAATGATGATATGTGGAATCGTTTTGAGACAGCACCGGAACGTTACAGACGACAGACGTCATCCTCATGCCATAGCCAACCGTCTATAGAGGCCTAGATAGACGGTTGGCTAAAAATACAGCATGTGCAATGGACAAAATCAATACAGCGTTCGAGCGTCATAACTGTGGGCAATTATTTCTACTGTCGTATTCGACCGGAAAGGCTGCTATACGATGCTGAACGCGACCTGTTAGCGATAGCTAAGTTTCTTGTTAGCATTTCTTTGAAAAAAAGGCTTATTTCTAAGCGAAATCAAGTGCCGCCTAAATCTTTGGTGGCAATTTTCGGTGTATAGGCCTATGGTGCGGCCGTTCGTACGTCCGTTTTTGAGTGACGGACAGACAGACTGCACAGACACACGGCGTTCTCATTATTAAGCCGCCGCTCGCGACAGCGAGAACGGCTTCATGCGATGGGCCTGTCCATATGTTAGTTTGTGTGTCGCCAAAATGCAAAAACGCGATTTTCTGGAAAACTAATCAGTTTAGAGATAATTATAATTATTGTCTCTATTAACGATCAGAAAGTCGTAATCTTATGGTCATAAGAACGGCTTTAAAACGGCTTTAATATAGCTCAGAATGGCTAAAAAGGCTAAAAACGGTTTAGAAACGGCTTAGAGGTGGCTAAAACGGCTTACAACGGCTTTAAAACGGCTAGAAACGACTAAAAGGGCTATAAAACGGCTTTAAAATGGCAGAAAACGGCTAACACGGCTAAAACGGCTTAAAACCGCTTAAAACGGCTAAAACGGCTTCAAATGGCTTTAAACGGCTAAAAGGCTTAGAAACGGCTTAACAACGGCTAAAAACGACTAAAACGGGTAAAACGGCTGAAATATGGCTCAAAACGGCTCAAACGGTTAAAACGGTTTAAAAATGGCTTAAAATGGCTTAAAACAAACAAAACGGCTAAAACGGCTTAGAAGCGGCTTAAACGGCTAAAAACGACTAAAACGGCTAAGACGGCTTAAAAATGGCTCTAAACGGTAAAACGGCTAAAACGGCATAGAAATGGCTCAAAACGGCTAAAACGGCTTAAAAACGGCTAAAATGGCTCAAAACAGCTAATACGGCTAATACTGCTTAGAAACGGCTTAGAAATGGCTAAAAAAACTAAAACGTCTAATACGGCGTAAAGACAGTTAAAAAGGACTAAAACGGCTTAAACGGCTTTAAAATGGCTCAAACAAGCTAAAAGGGCTACAACGGTTTGGAAACGTCTTAGAAATGGCTAAAACGGCTTCAAAATGGCTTAAAACGGCTAAAAAGGCTTATAGAAACGGCTTTAAAATGTCTTAAAACGGCTTAGAAACGGCTTAAAACATCTAAAACGGCTTAAAATGACTCAAAACGGCTAAAACGGCTTAAAACGGCTAAAATGGCTCAAAACAGCTAAAACGGCTAATACGGGTTAGAAACGGCTTAGAAATGGCTAAAACGGCTTCAAATGGCTTAAAACGGCTAAGAGGCTTAGAAACGGCTTAACAACGGCTAAAAACGACTAAAACGGCTAACACGGCTTAAAAATGGTTAAAAACGGTAAAACGGCTAAAACGGCATAGAAATGGCTCAAAAAGGCTAAAGCGGCTTAAAATAGGCTTTAAAATGGCTTAAAACGGCTAAACGTCTTAGAAACGGCTCAGAAATGGCTAAAACGGCTAAAACGGCTTAAAATGACTCAAAGCGGCTAAACGACTTAAAACGGCTTTAAAACGGCTAAAAACGGATAAAGCGGGTAAAACGGCTTAAAACGGGTTTAAAACAGCTGAACTATGCTGGCTGCATGGAGCACCGTTTGCAATGAGTTGCAGTAGTCCAGTCTGGTCAGTACGAGACTGCAAGCCAGTGTCACCGCGAGTTCTGTAGACAGTATATGGCGTAATTGGCGGATGGCGGTATATGGCCTGAGAATGCACGATCGTGCTACCGCCATGGCGTGCTTCTGCAGTGGCGTAGCGAGACCTTTGGCCGTCTGATGCAGATGTCAGATTTGCCGCCCTTCCGTCTGTGGAGATACTGGAGAGCCTACTCAACCTATGTCTACATTTTCTTGCGTTGCACAATGCGTTCGTTTTTAAATACAAAAAAACAAACATGGACGGTCGCTCTGATTAACTTTCTTTCACGTAGGCCCAAGTACAACAAAAAGCGCCGTGGTGCTTTTTGGGTAGCCTATTCAATTCACTCAATCAAATATGGCCTAGTCGTTAAGGTCTCACGCTAACACCGTAACACGTTCAGTATTACTGCAGTTCTAACTGCATCTAACTTCCATTTCCAATTCCAAAGAGGTTACCATTACTTTGATGACTCAACAATCTCAGTTCGCTTTGCGTTTTGGCGCGCTCATATATGCTACAGCGTGCCATAACTACAGGCGGTGAGTCTGTCCGTCTGTCTGTCCAGCACACGGTAGTAATACGTCACAACTAATGACCGTAGGCTCGTGCGGTGTTCACCTTCGCGCAACCCAGAGACTAATTTTTTGATACCAACTTTCATACCCTCAGGGAAACACCCTTGCGATGGCTTAAAACAAGACTGGGGCGGGTAAAAACGGCAAAAATGCATATTTTCGACCAATAAACTGTCATATCTCGGAAATGATAGAATGACTTTGAACGACCGTAACACAAAATCCCACCCAGCTTCTTCTGAAGCTGGCTGTGTATTTGTGAATGTACATTGTGTTCAGAAAAAAGAACAGCCACTTTTGTTTTCTTGCATAACACTTAGAAAAAGTAACAAAATTTGAATGAAAATTTCAGGCGAAATAGCTATTGAAATGCTGATTCTAACAGCATAAAAATAATTTGCATTCTTCTTAAATATTCTTTGCTAGCAGCGATGTGACTGTACGTCATGCAGTAAAAGTGTCGATACAGCAATAAGATTTACCGTTGGAGATCACATTATCATGAAATGCTCGTGAATAAATAAAACGTATGAAGCAAATCACTTTCTGAAGATGTTTCCTGACAGAGGATAGAGTGTTAGTGGGTTAAAACATTTAACGGAGAAAGTGACAGCAGTGGCATCACTGACTCGTGTTCGGGTCGTGGTCGACCACACAATTCCCACCCTCCTGCACAGATCAACGAAGTTAAAGATCTCGCACTGATATTTTGATCAGTGTCTTTATACCCCATTAAGACTTCATCTTTCGTCAAAAACATGTTGAGCAAGCTGTTTCTACGTATTTTTTTCACTCACATCAATTTAATGATATGTTTATCGTCAATCGTCGGAACTTCGTGAAGATGTTTGATGCTGATAAAACTAGAATGATTGAGCTATCGTATGATGAAAAAAACTATGGCAATATGTTAAGCCATTTTCATCAATACCAGAACGTCACGGACGGACGGACAGACAGATCAATATCGCGCGTCGGCACACTCGACGCGCGATAAAAATACATACTATGGGCAGATGAGATATATGCGACAAAAAGCATTCTTTGTCGATAATACGGTTTGGTACGGAACAAGAGGTCAAAGTAATTTGACAAAAAGCGCCTCACGGGGGGCCCATTCCCCGGTTAGGGGTCACCCCAGGGGGTCGAAATTTGTACCATTCAATTCCTGGGGTAGGGTTTCCTATTAGTGTTCCAAGCGCCTCTGTATCCGCATAGGACATTATGGCGCTATACAAATGCTGTATTATTATTATTATTATTATAGTAACTATAGGCCTAGGATGCACCGTTTGGCAGCGCCTCTTTTGCTAAAGTAAAGTGAGGCGCTTAAAAACTACAATGGTGACGTGGCTATACCTGATTGTGAAAAAGGTTGATGATACGTTTAGCCGTTTAGACACAATACCAGCGTGTGACGGACAGACGGACAGACAGACGGAAAGAGACGGACGGATATCTTGCCATGCACATCATAATTCGCGCGCTATATGCATACGCATCGCGCGGTAAAAATGTTGACCTGAATGACAGGGATTAGTGGTCTCGTCGTATAGACGATGACCACTTCTGTTTTTGATCGCGTTCGATTTTTCATTGTCAGCAATTTTTCCAAGCAAGCTTTCTCTGTAACCACGCAGGCTACCATCACCAAAATTTACAGGACATTGGTGAGGAAGATACGCTGGAACGACGTTAGGCCTACTTTAGGGCCGGGGCCGGACAAGATTCCGGGCGCGAACGCATGATCACTTTTCTTCGTAACGTTCGCATATCTCATCTATGAGTTTCTTGTTGCACCATATACCTAGCTTTATTTCGGAAACGATGTAAGATACGGCCAGCTATGGAAGACGAATAGGAGCTTGTATATAATACGCGCGATGGTGCAGTGACTTTGAACAAACCGTAACCCACATTTCGAGGTCACGCCAATTTTCGACGCTGAATAGGCCGATAAGTAAGTAAGTAAGTAAGCACATTTATAATCAGCGCCTAAAAACAAAAGTCACTAGGCCCTGCAGACACAATCGATAGTAATCGATAGTCAGTAAAGGCCCGTTTATAGCGACACAACTCAACTGAACTCAACTCGACAGCGTGAACAACAGTTGACTCAGTTTGCAGGTCGTGGCGTCATAAACAAAAACACGACTGACTTGGCTGTACGCTGTTCAACTGGGTCAGTTGAGTTCAGTTGAGTTGTGTCGCTATAAACACCCCTTAACGGTACAAGATAGACGCATATTTAGGCGTACAAAAGATAACTATCTAAGACCTGCGCTTTATACTCATCTATGTAATTTCGAACGACCTTGAATGACCTTGAATGACCTTGATTGACTTAGCGAATATGTTTTGTTCATGAACCAAACGATAACGTGCCTACGTCCAACAATCCTCATATACTTTAATTGAGTATAAGGGTGGTAAAAATTTCACAACCGTGCATGGCGTGGTTCAGGCGGTATATGTAATTGTAATTTCCCCGTAACGTTCCCCTATCTCATGCATTTTGACTGATGAGTTCAGATCAGATTTTATTTTATTTTATTTTTAGTTTCTTGTAGTTTGTCGTTGTTCAGCAGTTGCGTGGCCAATGCACTGCTCGTCACATAGTGCATTACTGTGCAGGTCTATAGAAGTCAAAATTTTGGGACTCAAGGCCTACTCCGTTGTCCGTTCGACGGCGATAGCTTTTATGACGGGCCTGGTTCGGGGTGTCACCATCAAGAAAATGCACACTAGCAATATACGGATACCAGTTCCGGGGTCTCAATTCCCATAAGTTGGGACCAGTACACTGCTGGTCCCCAGTGCAAAGAGACGCCCACTCGCCCTCTCGGGCCCTCCCCCTCAGCGGTTCCGATGCTAATGCAAACGAAGGGGCGGTATACGCGTACGAGATTTGTCATTGCGTGATGCGCTGTTCTGTTGTCTTTGGCGTAACGTTGAGGATTCTTGTCATAAACATTTCGTCGTCTTCTCCCGCAATCAACACCGCCGCTTACTACCAGCGATGTGTCACAACTTGCGAAACGGTGGCGGTGGTCCACCGGCGATCGTGTTTACAACACCCATGGTCTGTTCTAGCCTTAACACAGACAGTAAAGCCAAATATAGGCTCATAATCACGATTTCTGCCTACCCCACCTGCATTCGACGCCCCCGTTAGGGGGTTTCCCGTCGGAATATATATTGCTATGCCGTTTGGTAGGCCTACAGAAAAAACTTTTAAAAATTTTGAAGATATGTTTATTCGTTTTGACATGATACATGAACGTGACGGACACACAGACAGACAGACACACAGACACCGCATGACGGCTAAGGCCGCGCTTGCATAGCATCGCGCGGCAAAAATTTAGCAGTTTCTAGTTCTTTTGGTTCTGTGGTTCATGCATCTCACGTTATGCTATGTGCATTTGTCAGATTTCAGGAAAACATTGCTTACTTAAACTTACTTACAGCCGTTACTTACAGCAAGTTTTGGAAAAAAAATTAAGGGCACAAGAATTAAGAACCAAAATCCTTGCCATGCCTTTCCTGGGCTCCAAATATGCATGGGGAGCTTACAGCGCTACCCAGACCCCCTAGCTGGATTAAGGGGCTTATACTCTAAGGGGAGGGGACGGGAGGGGAGAGAAGAGAGGAGAGGAGGGAAGACGAATAGAGGGGAGGGTAGGGAGGGGAGGGGAGTGGAAAGTTGCGTCCCCTCTTTCTCAAGTTTCTGGATCCGCTCTTGAATAAGAGGAGGTAAGAGGGGAAGGGGGTAGGGAGGATCGAGACGCAGAGAGGGGAGGGGAACGGAAAAGGAGGGAGGAGAAGGGGAAAAGATGGAACAGAACCCCCAGAACGGTTTCGGGCATGGCCTGCATTGCAACATTTGGTGACCGGACCTGTGCCCTCTCCCCGGCCTGTGCCCCCTCCCCCGGTCCCAACCCAAAACCACACTGTTCAAACAAAATGTCTTTGTTAAGAAAGCAGTCAATTACAGCGTGGACATAATGGGGGAGTGGTCAAAAAATCGAAGTACTCGATTATACTCGTCCACAGACTTTAGCCACCCTTCGCTACGCCTTCTATGTAGGCCTATAGCTACACTGATATCAGTCTGACCTACGTAGGCAGGTGCACGCTCGAGCTGTTACTTTCGACGTTAGCCCGGCCCAGCCACCGAATCCCTGCCTACCGGGAGCCGACGGACTGAAGCAGGCGCGGCCTCAGATAGGCGGTTGCTGGCGCACAGGGAACGCGCCGAAACAGCTCTTTGTCGCGTTGCTACTGGCTCGACGTTGGTCGGCCCTCGTAGCGTGGCTCAGCTTGCGGTCGAATGCATCTGGATTTGCAGCTCGCTTGGTGCAGACTTGCAGATTGACAAATCGATACCACACACGTCGCCGGCGTCTGTACGCTGCCTATGCGCTCGCGTGGCTACGAGCTAATTAATGCTCTGTGGGCGTGGCTTTGCAACGCCCACTTAACCCACAAACGGCGCCGGAATATGCTAATGAACCGGCTGGTCGTCAGCGGACCAATCGCCGGTCGCAAACCAGCAATAACATGGCTGCCAAGCACAATGGATGTATTTCAGTGCGATGGGTAGGCCGATTTCTGCTTTGTTTTTGACGACTGTCGACAATATTTCAGCATTTTGCAGGTGAGTATAGTTGCAGCATTGTTTTGAGTGTCGTCATGAATGTTGTGTTGGACATACGAAGAGCGCAAACGATCGAAACAGCAGTATCTAGCGACTTGGAAAGAGCTGTAAATGAGTTACAGGCCGCGCGTGAGCCTGCGGCCTGGTTGGCTGAGCTATGGTCTGGCTGTTATGCGAGTGCGTGTGTGCGGGTGATCCCGGTTCTGTTCGCCGGTCTTGCTTTACGTTGTGTTTGTGTAGTAGGAATAGGATATTGTTTTTTCCCGTACAAATTGCAACAAGCGAGTGATTTAATTGCACATTTCGTCATAGGCATTTGTCGAACCGTGGTTCCGCGTTCGACTAACTGTGTTCGTTGTTTATTCTGAAGTATGTACAGACTGGGGCCGTAAAAAATAGGCCTCACACTTTCTATTACTGGTGTGGCGTTGCCCGTTGGCAGACTAAACGGCCGCTCTGCAGATACAGACCTCTGTAGATGCCTGCAGCTGTCTTGTCTGCACGTTCCACGTTGCTGGACGCGTTGGACTATTGCAGTAGGCCTACTGCTGAGCCTGATGACTGTGTCCGTTTACTGCATAACGTAGGCAAGGCCGTATTTAAGGGGGGGGGGGGTTACGTGATCAACCCCCCGGAATGTTAACAATTTTTTAAATACCATTTGTTTATAATAGTAAAGTCATTTGCGCTGCATAACAAAGAGGCGAAATTGCTGCCACCAGATACGTTTCTGAGCCGCAAAAAACTCGTTTGCGGCCATGATGGATTGATGGGGGAGCTTACAGCGCTCCCCCAGACCCCTTAGCTGGTAATGGGGAGGGTCCCCCGGGAAGGGGGAGGGAAAGGGAGGAGAGGGAAGGGAAAGGAGAGGAAGGAAGGGAAGGGGAAGGGCAGGGGCTATCCCCCCAGAACGAAAATTCTGGCTACGGCTTTGAACGTAGGCCTGTGTCGTAGCGTGTGGTCTGATGGTGGTCCTACACTGGATAGGCTAATGCGCTGAGGAGTAGGCTAAAATACATGCAGTACTGTACTGGGTCACACTCACATAAAATCTGCTTTTTTGACTGTCAAGTGCTATAGGTTTGCAGTCGGTGTCTGGCAGCAGTGCTATAGGCTAGCCTAATTGCATGGATCATCGTTCATCATTGACGCTGATGCCAGATGGCTGCTAAATGCGACTTTCAGCTGCGCGGTAGATCACTAGACTAGAATTCTGAGCGGGTCTGTGCAGCCTGCAGGCAGGCCTAGCCGCACAGCTGGCACAAGAAAGTACACCCAGCACAGTTGAGACTATGTGAGTGATCTCTGTCCGTAGTCTGTACAAAGAAGCTGGCGCCTTGCTGTAACGCAGCATGCGGCGGAAACAGTGCGTGTAGGCTATTCAGTGCTGGCACAATGACAGCTCGCAGGCGCTAAGTGCAGTGTTTCACGCACGCTACATGGTGTCCGGTTTCTAGTCGGCAAAATTGCATCCTCGCGTACGTCTGTGTTGAAATATTATGCTGTCCGTTGTTAACTGACAGGTTAGATATATCACCAGTTGAAACGGAAATGGTAGAAACAGAAAACGATAAATTGATTCCACGCTTGGATTTGTTACTGGCAGCTGTATTTGCTGCTGATTACTGTTGATGATAGTGATAGTTGATGTTGACTCTAGTTTACCATTGTTGATGTACAGACACGTAATTGATCATACAAGAAACTTAGCTATCGCTAACAAGTCGCACTCAGCATCATCATATAGCAGTCCTCCACTCAGTCTATAGGTTCTTAAATTTGCTTTGTAGTTTGATTTTACATTTTTAATCTTTAAACAGAGCACTGTCGTCAGCAAAATGAAGTATCATTCACTATCACGTAACGTGACTGTGAAATAATTGATAAAACTTAGTACATGCATGTGTAAGGAAATTGGACTGATTGTTGATATTCCGGTGAACCTAAATTCAAATATATCTCTGTGATAGAGCATCACCCACCGTATAGCTGTTAGAGACCCACGTGGGGACAAGTATTTGTCCCCATCCCCACCCCATCTCCGTTATATTCCTCCCCATCATCATGCATGTCGAAAATGCAAACCGAGAACCAAGAAACATAATAATCAAATGCAAACTTACCGATTGAAGCAACATGTAGTATTTATTGCGATATGATTAAGTAATGTTCAATGTTCATTGCAGTCCATTGCAAGTTATGAAGCAGCACAAATGCCAGTAGAGAAACCCGAACAGTTTCTATAGTATAGCAGTCAGTGTTTTGCCGACTAAAACTCCTGTCATTCTTGTAAATTTTACATCGGAATTTTCTGTCCCCATCCCCACAGTTACCACAACTTTTATCCCTATTACCGCGGTATTACCTTGCTGTCTTCATTCCCACGCAGGTCTCTAATACGTGTATCATACCAGTCACTGCGAGGAATAGTCGAATATTTCACTGGTTACTTAACAGTGTCTAGTGTCTACTTTTCATGTAGTACTGGCTGTAGAGTGGCTGTTCGTGCTACTCATTAGTGGCGTTGCGTTGACGTGGCGCGCGGGAGGGCGACAAGACGCGTGGAGTGCGGTAGCAGGTGCCCGTCAGCCGGTCAGCCGGTCCTGTGCAAATTATCTGGTCGTCCGGAGCCCTCCCCCCTCATGCGGGAGAGTCATCGCCCGAAGTCACACGATCGTGTTCACTCGTTTCTGTGTCTTAGTAATTATGCGTCCCATTATATCATCATATCATATCATAACATCACAGACTTGCTACGGCGCCGCTCAATGGGTGCTCAGTAGCGCCTTACAGTGACGCTGTTTAAAAGGAAAAAAATGAAATAAAATACAATTAAGTAAACACAGCCAGCAAGTTAAGTGTACATATGTAGCCTACAGTTAGGCTAAGTCAATCAGGAACAGTAAACAAATAAGTTTTTATCGCGCGTCAGCATACTGACACGCGATATGGATATAGCAATTAGACTGTCTGTCCGTCTGTCTGTCTGTCTGTCCATGACGTTCCGGTATCAGATGAAAACGGTTTAACATATTATCACAGTTTCTTCACCACACGGTAGCCCAATCATTCTAGTTTTACCGGCATCAAACATTTTCACAAAATTCCGACGGAGTCACCCCGTACGGGGGCGCTGAATACAGGTGGGGTATAAAAATTTAGCGATTTTCTACCAATAAGTCGCTATATCTCGCAAACGATACAAGATGTCGCCATAGTTACTATGGAAGGCGAATAGGAAACTCTACCCAAGCTTTCCAATGGTATCAATGTCAATGACCTTTCACTACATCTAACCCAGATTTCAAAGTCACGATATTATTCAACGTCAGATAACTCGAAAATGGTACAACATAGACTAGAGCTATATTTACAATGGCGGATCAATAGAAACTCGCATATGGTCTATCGAACGGCGCCATTTTCAATGACCTTGAATGACCCCTAACCTGGTTTTCAAGGTCACGCCATTCTTTGACACTGAATATCTCACAAACCACAGTTACTATAGAAGGCGAATAGGAAACCGCACCCAGGCTTTCGAATGGCACCAGTTTCAATGACATTGAGTGACCTCTAACCCCGATTTCAAGGTCACGATTTTATTCAACGTCAAATAACTCGAAAATGGTACAAGATAGAGCTATATTTACAATGGCCAATAGAAAGTCGCATATGGTCTATCGAACAGCGCTATTTTCAGTGACCTTGAACGACCCCTAACCTGGTTTTCAAGGTCATGCCATTCTCTGACACTGAATATCTCACAAACGGCTACAGATACGGCCATAGTTACTATAGAAGGCGAATAGGAAACCGAACGCAAGCTGTCGACTGGCACTAATTTCAATGACCTTGAGTGACCTCTGACCCACATTTCAAGGTTACGATAATATTCAACGTCCAATAACTCGACTAATGGTAAGTCGTGTATTATCTACTCAATGGTTCCGTTTCCAGTAACCTTGAGTGACCGTTAACCTAGATTTCAATGTCACGGGGTTATCATAGATGCCCTCGACATATTGTATGCGCAGCTTACGCGCGATGTGTTTGCGATAGCTAAGTTCTTGTTAGATGACGGCAGAACGCAGAGTGTGAATCAGTCGTCCGGATGTGAGCAGTATTACGTATTGCACTCAGTCCGGCTGTCCTGTTCTCAGTGTTCTGGGTTGCAGTGGCGTCACCAGGATTACAACTTGCACAAGCTGGTGACGCCACTGCAACCCAGAACACTGTTCTGGGTTGTAATTCAAGATTAGAAGTCCATAGAAAGTTCACATTTCGTCTAGGTTCTTAGTGGCTGTTGAAATATTTTGAGCTCAGGAAGACAAATGACACCCATTCTGGGCACCAGGCTTCGTACTTATCGTGGAGGAAATGTGAACGGGTGAAGTGATCATACGGACCTTCATCACACTCGGCAGAAATGTTGCTTCAGTATCATTTACAAAGTTAACCTTCTATAGTACAGAGACAATTAATTATATTGCCACATTGAATAATATGAAGTTGGTACACTGGCCGTTGTTGGTCTGTGAAAGGTTTAAAGGATCAAGATTGTGAGGTCAGCATATCGTTGTACCGTATGTGTGCAGTGTATATGCTGTGTTTGTATGGCTGTAGAGTTTTATCTCTATCCGACCGTAGGTACAGTCTTAATCCACTCAGTCAAACCCGAATTGACTGAGTAGGACGTTATCGAATACGGTTGACGTTCAAACTGAGTTGTGTTTGGCATTAATGGTAAGCATTAGGCGTATTGTTACGTATAAAATATTTATTAACAAACAATTAATATATGCAAACGTTACAATAAGGCTGGCACTGTTTATATATA
>Ga0209149_1000817_pt1 | contig 14113 bp, 13 predicted proteins | sample WorMetTyACAVOLI2_FD_187423 | JGI IMG/M metagenome (GOLD analysis project Ga0209149, IMG submission 187423) | Marine gutless worms symbiont microbial communities from Max Planck institute for Marine Microbiology, Germany - Olavius algarvensis... ... | reverse complement strand
TGTACTAGACGTAGTCGTAAACTCAACTCAACTCAACATGAATTTACGGACGCAGGTGAAACACCTCATTGTCCGCATCTATTTATCAAAATTAAATACAAAACTATACGTCACATATTACTCGTCCTGATCTATCTCCAATTCCGGCTAGGTCGGCTGTGAAATCAAACTTTACATCTATACTTTGGACGTAGAAAGAAAACAGGCGCAGGCGATAGCCTCTTTGCCCGACTCAATAACAGTAGTAAAATCTTCATTAGAGTAGGCATAGTAGTAGTGTGTTATAATCATGAGATTATTTATTCTATTGTCTATGGTTATAATAACACACTACTACTATGTCTACTCTAATGAAGATTTTACTGTAATTTCACTTCGGCTTCCGCAATGAGTACAGGCACGCCTGCACCGCACAGTGGCATTGTGCGAATACCTAGTGTAACTGTAATCATGTAATGTAACTTTACATAAATACATGACAAACAGACGGACATACCGACAGACACCGCATGCCGGCAATAGCCGCGCTTATGCATAGCATCGCACGGCAAAAACCAGAAATAACGTGGTTGTGAACTTGTGACTGATAGCCATAGCATGATTGGCTGCCGTGTACGCAACCCGCGAAGTTACGTACACGGTCGCCGTGTCCCTAATCTCTATGTAAAGTAAAAAAGAAGGCAGACAGGGAAATCAAAAACGCATTGTTTCAGTTTCTGAAGACTGTAAATCGTGAAGTCTGAGCATCATTCTCAATTACTCTCACAACTGTCTAATACACTGGTGTAGTCTCACTGTGATGATATTCACTATGTTTCAAGATCTACCTACAGTCATACAAGTGTTTGCAATTTTTGGACAGTATCTGAGCTCCACTGGCGACGACAAAAAACTGAGTTTATGTACTTATTCCGGAAGTCAATACTGCTGGTGTTTGTAACCTGACACGACAAGGTCGTTTGCAGAAGACAACAACAACAACAATATTTACTGGAAAGCAAATTATATAACGTAGTTAATGTAGTGTCACACTGACTATTTATTATCGAATTGGGGTAGTTTGAAGATAAGTAGGCGCAATCCCTGTTCTCCCTTTTTAGTGTCAGTTATAGCATAAACCGTCATAAAATGTTATAGTACTTATTCAGTATTATACCGCCTCGTGGGTCGGTTAGGGTTCAGCAGTAAGGGTTAGTGCCAGTTATAGCAGTGTTATAGCATTGCGCCTACTTATCTTCATGTGCCCCTCAAATTGTATTGGAGTTATTTTGTATTTTTATTGTAAATTATTATCAGCCGTTCTTCATGCTCTGAGTGTCTTTCACCGGCACATTTGACACTGTGGGGGCGTGTGCTTCGCACTATAATACTACGTACTTTCCTTGTACTGAACCTGTACCCACTTTTTACATGGGTTGCTACTCATTTTATCGACCACAGAAGGATGAAAGGCTGAGTTGGCCTAGTTTGCTGGCCTACAGCAGACGGTTTACCCACATAAGTGGTTACCCGTCAGCTGTAGGCCGAGCATAGGACAGGGAAAGATCGCCAGTTAAGACTGACGTTCTATCCACTGTACCACGCAGCCAACCAGCAAACAGATATTAACACGATTTTTATCGTGCATCAGCATACTGACGCGCCGATATTGATATAGCAAATCTGTCCGTCCATCCGTAACGTTCCGGTATCAGATGAAAACAGCTTAATATATCGTCATAGTTTTTTCACCATACGGTAGCCCAATTAGTCTATTTTCATCAGCATCAAACATCTTCACGAAATTCCAACGGGGTCACCCCCTGCGGGGGCGCTAAATACAGGTGGGGCATAAAAATTTTGCGATTTTCTACCAGTAAGTCGCTATATCTCGCCAACGATACAAGATATCGCCATAGTTACTATGGAAGGTGAATAGGAACTTGTATGCGATCTATCAAATGGTGCCATTTCCAATGACCTTGAATGAACCCTAACCCTATTTTCAAGGTCACACCACTCTTTGACATTAAATATCTCACAAACGGCTACAGATACGGCCATAATTACTATAGAAAGCGAATAGGAAACCGCACCCAAGCTTTTGAATGGCACCAATTTCAGTGACCTCCAATGACCTCTAACCCAGATTTCAAGGTCACGGTATTATTCAACACTAAATAACTCGAAAATGGTACAAGATAGAACTATATTTACAATGGCCGACCAATGGAAAGTCGCATGTGGTCTATCTGTGAATGGCGCCATTTTCAATGACCTTGAACGACCCCTAACCTGGTTTTCAAGGTCACGCCATTCTTTGACACTGAATATCTTACAAGTGGATACAAATATGGCCATAGTTACTATAGAAGGCGAATAGGAAACCGTATCCAAGCTTTCGAATGGTACCACTTTCAATGACATTGAGTGACCTCTAACCTCAATTTCAAGTCGTGTATGATCTATCCAATGGTTATGTTTCCAGTGATCTTGAGTGACACTTAACCTTGATTTGAAGGTCACAGTGTAATATTTATGCATATAGATGCTTTCAGCATATTGTGTGCGCAGCTGACGCGCGATTTGTTGGCGATAGCTAAGTTCTTGTATTGCTGAAATTTTGCAAAATGCGAAGCTAATCATGGCCTAGACACTTAGTCATGGCAGTGATTAAAAATCGTGACACACAGCTGAAGTTATGGTTAGGGCTGTGCGAATCGAGCTTTTTACTGGTCGAGTATTCTATTGAGTATCTTATCAAGTACTCGAGTACTCAACTGGTACTGGAAGTAGCTTTTAACTATAGGGTGGTCCAAAACAAACGGACACCTGGTTCCTCATTCAAGCATCTAGTACAACAACGGTTTGAAATGAGTCAAAATGATGCTAGAGAAAGTTGCTCAGATGCGAAAATTGAACAGAACAACTTAACTAAACATAGTTATAACTGTTTAAAAATTACTGATTACTACAGTTTGCTAGTAAATATTCATAAAGAAATGAGCATAAAAATTTATTTTAATAAATGTTGAACAGCTCCAGCTCAAAAAAAGCTCCAGCAGCTGAAGTACTCGGAACAGCCCTAGTCACTCATGGTATTCACAGTGGTAGTGAGTCCATGACTTACTTACTGTCCCACAAGAAAGTACAGCCTAAATGCTTTGCAGCAAACTTCTTATATTTACCGTACATGAAAACAATAAAATTATGAGAGCAGGACCTGGATGAATTCTGAATAAAACTACCAAATTTCACCAAAAAGGTTTTTAAATGACTGAGTTAATTGGTTTTGAAATCTAGTCAACAACAAATCACACGTTCCTATGTTGTGCATTGTTCACCGTATCCATATCAGTTTTGTTCCAACCTAAGAGTGTCCAGAGTTTGTTTGGAAATTCTGTTTTTTTTGTTTTTTTCATCTTATCTCTTCTCTTGCCTGAAGATTATGTACTTTTCCCAAAACATTACATTTTTTTCACAGAAAATCGTGACTAATGCAAAGTTGGTACGTGTGATTTGTCATGATCAAAATTTAAGGACCACTAAGGACAAAATTTGGCTGTATTATTTAGAAGTCATCTATGGTCCTGCTGCCTTAACTTTTATTGCGCATCAGCACAGCAATGCTGACACGCGATTCTGACGTAGCAATTCTCTCCATCCGTCAGTCCATCTGTCACGTTCTGCTGTTGTATCAAAACTGCTTAACTTATCATCATAGTTTCTACAGCATGTGTGATAGCCCAGTCGTTATAGTTTTCCGTTTGTGAAATGCCGACGTGGTTACCAAAAGTTTCACAGTTGTTCATTCTCCGTTCAATACTCCCCCCATGAAATTTATGTTAGTGGATGCAGTGACTGCATAGCGGTCACAGAGCGGCCGCCCGATCAGTGTCCATGTTTTTCCCCTGTGAACCCCCCATGTGAAAAACTACCCTCCTACCTTCACGAAATTTATGCTTGTGGCAGTGGCTGCCACCACCAGTGTCCCGTATGTTTCTTACCCCATGAAACCCCCTTGAAAATTTACTATTGTTATTTGTGTTTACAGCTGACACTTAATCAGTTAGCACTTGCTAAATTTCTTGTTATTATATTCTGCTAAAATATAGCTGTGTAGCATATTGTGAAGATACTGGTAGCAAGTCCTAATAGCTTTTAATATAGTATGGATAGTGTAACGTTTATGACAGGTAGTATAAAATCTTTACTATTTTTTGTGATCTTCGGATTTGAAATGTGCAATTTTTTGTCTGTAATATTGTTTACGTTATTTTGTCAAATATTGTTTAGACGTATTGCAGGATACATACTTGCAATGATGGAGGTTTGCGTGGCAGATATTGTTGATGCTATACAGGTGCTTGTCTCGCCTCTGACTTCCAGCGGTGAGTTGTGTTAACAGCTGTGTCCATTACTGATAGCAAATACTAGTGTTTAACGGGTAATAGGCCTATGAAGGTCGTCAAAGTAAGATGTTTTCACATATCAACAAATGAGGATCTTTGCACAGAAGTGCAGCGAAAAGTCTATTTTAGGCAGTGTTACTGATGAAATTCTGTATGTTTGGACACCTGTGCATAATGAATGAGAGTCGGCAGATTAAATCTTGGTTTTTTCACATTACAGATGAAACTAACAGAGTAGGCCTGCCACACAAATAGTTTGTTGTAGAGAGATGTCAGACTGAAACAGGCTCTGAGTTGTTTACAGTGATTATGATGATGAATAGATAGTAGTAGCAGGTTTGTCTTGGACATTGCTGCTACGGTGATGGGAAGGGTATTCTTTATGTGAAAAATCACAGTTGAGCAATGACCAGTGACCAGTCTAGTGTGAAACATTTGGGGCATCTGGCTAATGTGCTGGAATAGCAAATGGACAGCCACAAAAACTATTATTATTATTATTATTATATTAATCTCATGCAACAATGATAAGCTTTAGAGGTAAAACACTGAAATGTCAGGATCAAGAGACCCAATGAATGAACGCAATTTTGAAATTGCATGGAAGACCGCATATCATGTCGGCCATCGTGGCCGCATGTCTTGTTTTGCTGTTCTTGCTCTTTCAGCAGCTGCTGGTGTGATAGAAAATCAGATTGTCAATACAAGCTGCACTTCTGTGCTGTTTGCAGATGTTCAGAAGTGTAATGCTTCATCATTTGACCAGCTGTTAACTGTGAACATACATAAACTGCAAGAGATTATTTTGAGCTCGCCAAGACTTGCCAATATTGCTGACAAGCTGACATTTAATACTGAAGAAACGTCAGGGTATGATGTACGCTGGCATTTTGTAACATGCAACATACAGCTGCTGCAGTTGCTCTGCAAGATTTCGTCAGATGTAACTGAGAAGTGCGATGCATCATTGCCTGACTACACACGTGTCTGTGCTGGGACTAATCCTGAAACTTCTGCCCCGCCACTTTCCTCAGACACTCTCAGTCTTGCCCACAGAAAGGCTGTTTCTTCTGCATTACAGTTTGTTAGTGTTCTTGGCATTTCTCCACTACTTTTGCCAGGAGTCGGAATTCCACTTCATCGGAGGTCAGAGCTGGCATGTAGGCTAGGGACAAAAGATGTTGCTAGCTGCCTCTCCAACTGCGATAAATATCATCATTTGACTATGTGTACTGATATACTCCTTGACTGTTTAGAGCAGCAAGCATTGGCATCACTCATCCTTTCAGCACATCTGTGTGATCTTCTTGCCAGCTTAGTTCAACTGTGTTATGCTCCAGTATGGAAGACGTATGCTGCTGAGTTTGAGAAGACCAGATCTTGTAGAAAGGATGTTGACGTAATACACAGTCACAGAAATTATTTGGATGAGTTAACGAAGCTGGTGAATCAAGTCTCATCTTCTGCCCTCATCCGAGAACTGTTGCTACTTCAAAGTGGATGTCCTCCATCTCCAAATATGAAAGTACATCTTTTTTCTATTAGGTTCCATTCACACATATGCTACACTGCACTGTGCTTGTAGTGTCACAACTATTGTGTGTACTATGTTTACCCGCTCCTGGTGGATGGGTACTGTTCTCTGTGGGACTGTCTGTCTGTCTTTCAGAATGGTCCAGTTTACGTCAAATGAAGACCAAAATGTTACATAGGATGTGAAAATTGTGAAAATGACAAAATTGTTTTTCCGTCATGACTCTGCTGCTAATGCTCTGATTTACTTCAAGAAAAGACCAAAATGTCCCTCGATGGTCCCTCTGTAGCTTGGTTGTATTTTGAAGGTTGAAAGGTCACAGTTTAAGGTCATCGATGCAACAAATGACAACGTCGATTTTTGGCCATAACTCCACAAATGGTCTTGATTTACTGTGAGTAAAGACCAAAATATGCAAATTACAGGCACAGACATGCCTGCTGTGCCTCACACTGAAGATTTTCTGGTTACTCTGTGAAGAACAGCAAATAGTAGTACATCACGGCACACCAGTAATAACCAGTGCAGTGCAGCATATATGTGAACGAACCTATATACTTTTGTACAGATTACACAACAACTGTATTGTATATGCTGTAGTGTGTTGACAATAAATCTTAAACAATGACTGTCAGTACTTGTCTGGATCCTTCACTGTTAGTCTAGGCCCTTCTCTGTCACTAGTCTAGCCAACAGCTGCTACTTGGTCCATAAAAAATTCAGTCCGGTGTGTCGCTGATAAATGCTTAGTGGTGGTAGGTCATCGTGCGACAGAATGATAATGGAGCTTCTGTCTGTGAATTACATTACTGGTAGTTTATGGGGTGAATTTTCTCGTGTGAAGGTTCCACCACGACCGCCTGTTTGGCTGCGTAAAGTCTGTCAGTCGTACCTGCAGCATATCATATCAAAGCCTGATGGAGTACTGAATGTCCTCATTAATACTGTTCAAGGTAAAGTTTATGCATTCTGCATTTTCTAAATAAACAAAGAACACTGAAAATGAGACGCTCACAGTTTTAAAGACTGTTTTTGACATCCTATCTTTTTATTGTTGCAGTTATTCATATTTCATGTTTAATTTGAAATATTTGTCAACACTGCGATGCCACTAACTGCATATAATATGAATTAAGTAAATTTTCTGTTGCAAATGAACATGGATGCCTCAAACAAGCAATTTAAACAAATGTTGACAACCTTACGAGCCATTTTGTTACACATGCATGTCAAAAATTGTCAGTATGTTGACCTTCTTTTAGGCACTTGTACATTGTGCAAAAGAATTGATGTCTTGTGTTTAATGTTTTTTATAAGGTGATGCATCTGTGGTAGACAGTCAGAAATGTGATGCTGCTGCACGACTTATCGTCGAGTGTTGCCAGAACAAATCGACATATGAAGAACACTTTCGTGCTATTGCCCCGCAGGTTGTTTGGTATTCAACTGCATATTGACTTGTCTGCTAATAGTCAACGTTTTTCAATTTTGCCAGTTTTGTCGTTCAGTTATAGAGGTTGTGCTGTTATACTGCCAACCATTACTCACGTGAAGCTGCATGTGATTTTGTGATTAAAACTCAGATTTGCCAAAGATACAATGTGAAACTAGTGTCGACATATACAGTGGTTACTGAGTGTCAGCATTTTGTGAAAGCTGGTCTTGTTGTAAGTAAGTTAAGTTGATGCTATATCACATCCGCCAAAAAATATATATAATGGAGCTAATGTTGCACAATTACAGTTCACAAATGCGATCTGTTTTGTTTTGACCTCATAAGTGAAATTAAAATATATATAAATCGTCTTTGCTGCATGAGTGCCAGCATTGTGCAGTGGTGACATCTACCATGCAGAATTGTAATTTGGTCACGTGTGACATCACATGTGCTTATGTATTGTGTAAAGAAACATCAGTTGAAAAAATTCCCTTTAACAATCGGTTTTTTCTGGGCACCCAACTCGTGCAAAACTATACACTCACTTTATTGTATAATAAGCTTATTTTTGTACTTGTCAGGATTTCTTTCTTTCTGAAAAATTAGAATTCCACCGTCAGACTAGTTGGAGTAGTTGGAGCATGCAACTGCTCATCAAATGCTATGTGGTGGTAAATTTGTATTTGTTTGATTCTCGTGTTTGTAGGTTGTGGGCCTGCTGCGTGGCAACTTGGTGCAAGGTCCTATTTACCGCGCTGCTGTTGCAGTTGCTGAAGGCATGCAGACGCGCTGTGGTGACGTGGCAAGTGAACTTGTAACTAAGCCGCTGCTAGAAACATTGCTCAAGTGCTTAGACTGTACAGGTAGAGTTGAGAATTATTTCAGTTCATTCAGCCTTATTTTCAGTCCTCTGTCTGTAAACACGATTTGCAGCAACCCGTTGTCAGATGTCAGTATAACTTGATACTATGGTGTAGTTGGATGAAATGTAAAATGTTCCCCGTAACGCCGCTGGTTCCTATAAAATTTAACAAACAATCACCGTGTTGGGCACAGATAGTGATGGTGCTTGCAACAGCCTATTTATCACTGAGACAGTTCTTTTCCAAAGATGATGAGCTGATGACACTGACAAAAACCAATGCCAGAAAACTGGTCCAATTTATCAGCTTCAGGTTTTAAACTGGAGATGAGTAATGAGTTTACTAGATGAATAAGCCTTGATAGTGTTGTAGTTGTGATGTGTATTCTAAGTGGGCATGTTAGATTTTTCTGGTACCCATTTATGGCACAGACTGTAACATTACTATTAATCTGGTAATTGCCTGGTCATTTTTCCTAACAAACTTATTTACGGCCTTTTCTCCAGGGCATCCCAGGTGAGCCGGCTCCAGATCGCTCACTATACATATAACCAACTGTTTCACTTCGTTTTTGTGGGGCCTACTTGTTTGTTGGAGGTGATGATTCAGCTTTATTGCAGTTATTTTTGCATGTAGTTTCATGGAAATTACATCACAGTTGAAACATACATGCTGCGTACTTTGGTAGCTTCATGTACTAAGCCACTGTTACAAACATTGCTCATGTGCTTGGACTTTACAGGTAGAGTTGAGTTGAGCTATTGCAGTTCATTCGTTTGGTTACTACAAGTAAGCCTTATTTTCAGTCCTCTGTCTGTAAACACGATTTGCAACAAGGCGTTGTCAGTTTTCAGTATAACTGATTATTGTAGTTTTACTTAAAACTTATAAGTTTTGCATTTCTTATTTCAGATATTTCAGCATTGCCCGTTAATAGTGAACTGGTTGATGAAAAAATGCTGACCGAGTCCATTCTAGTCATCCACAAGGTTTGTTGCTGTTTTTACGTCCAGATGTTTTATTGCTGTAAAGTTTCGGCATTTTATTTCATTGTCATTGTGATTATATGAGATATTATTCTATGTTTTTTGAGCTTTTTTATATCCAGATGGAATTGTTGCATTTTGTACATTGTATTTTTCATTTTATATTTATGTCTGTTAATTACATTCTGTACACTGTGAATCAGGAGAGAGCCGGGCTTGATCTATGCATGTTTGCTGGTGCAGGTGTTTGTGTTAAACTGTTCACCTCAGAGTCCGTTGCTTGCTTCTTTACAGTCTGCTACTCACGTCTTATTTCAACTTCACAGTACAGTCAGCCAGTCTGCTAGCTTTCTGAGGTATAGTTCAGTGCAGATAATACAAATACAAACAATTTGTTTCTGTTCTTGCTGCATTGGAACGGCATTAAAGATTGCATCTGTATGTTTGCACGGTCTGTCTCATATTGGCTTATTACTCCAGAATGAAAATTGTAAAAGGTTGGTAGGAATGTTCCATGTCATACATGTAACCGGTGCTTTATTCTGAGAACCAAAGATTTGATGTCATTATTATGTGTTGTTGTGCGGTGTTGTATTTTTACGTTTTGACGTACTGTAAAGCTAGTGCCGTGGCGAGAAGCAGTTATCACCAAATAACAGTTTGTGTGAAAATTATTACAAGGGAGAAGTCTTTTCTGAACAAAGTTTTTAGGAGTTTTTCTAGTTTCTAATTGTGCCATTCTGCATTTGTGAATACTGAATTGACATAATGACAAGATAAATGTCTACAGTTGCATCATTGTGAAAAATGTGTTACATAGGAAGCCGGTTGAGCAGCTGTTGGAACGACTGTTTTTGTCACTTGACACTGAATCTGGTGCCAAGCATCTGAGACAGCTGTGCCTCAGCGAGTTGATTGACTTCAGGCGGATGCATTCTAGTCTACAGTTCAGTGCTGGTGGTGGTGGTGGAGTCAAAGTCATGGTGCTTGCTGATGATAATGGGTTAGTAACAGCGCCTCTGATTCAACATTCTCGACGTAGTGTGCTCCACAAATTGTCATGAATGAATGAACATGTTTGTTAGTGTTTTGGCTTTACCACCATTGATTCCACCTCTTGGATGATGGTGGACTAATATACCAGTTGTTTAATAATATTGATGATGATAAGTAAGTAATGGTAAGTAATAGTGAATTTATATAGCGCGTTTATGTGATCACACCCCAAATGCGCTCAATACGAAATCAGTACTGAGAAAAGAGATAAGACTTAAGATGGCTCATGAAAGTTGTAAGAGTCAGATTGCGGTTATTGAGATGAACGGGCAGAGTGTTCCACAGAGATGGACCAGCATGCGCGAAGGCTCGAACACCGCACGACGACATGTAGCGCGTGGAACATCGAGCTGTCCGCGATTCGCAGAGCGAAGATTCTGGCGTCCAGGGAGTCTGGATGCAGGGTGGCACATAGTAGACAAGTAGTCCGGTGCTATCCCATGGAGACACTTGAACATCTGGACGCAGACAGCTTGTTGGAACAACTTGATGATAGTGATATCGTTAATAATAACAACATTAAAAATTTTAATTTTTTATTTGAAAAAAATGGTGTTTTCATCGTTAGCTGTCATCGTACGTTTCAGCCATGGTCCATTTCTGTCTGAATTCTTGAAAGACATGCGTGTCCTGCAATAGCCATTTTGTGCTTTGAAATAAAATACAGCTGTGTCTTTTCAAGCTATAGACTGGTTTTTTTATAATGTCACTTAGATGATTTCAGTTTTAGAACTGGTGATTGTGTAAATCAATTAGTAATGTAAAGTATCTGGCTGTTGGCAGCGGTGATACTGATGAGTGGATGCATGCTGCTGATGACATAGTTGAACTGCTGTCTGTGCTGCACCAGGCTGACCTCACTGCTGAATTCTTTCTCTTGTGTCTGGAGGTATGACAAAGTAGAGAACTGCATGGGAACAGTCAAGCGAACAACTTGTTGGTTTCCCACGAGTATGTAGCATGAATTTCCCACCGAAACGGCATAGAGTTTTGCAGATATTACTGCAGGTGTTCTGACAATCTGACTTACCATTACCCGTAGTGTGAGCTGCGTCAGTGCCTTGCGGTCGTTAGATGGATTGCATATCACCGTGAGCCTGTTAGCATGCCGATATTTATACAGTTCATTTATGTGAAATGCATGGACCACGTCATTGGCTGAGTGCCATTGAGTGGCACTTACAGGCTGCGTTCGAAAAGTCGTTTAGATCGCTTGCTCCAATTAACGAGAATGGTGGGTGGAGCTAACCTAGATCATAAATATCGCTTTCAATAAACGAACGGCAGAAGGGTCGTATCAAGATGGTGGAGTGTGACGACGTATGTGTTGTTGTCTTTGGTGTGTGATATCTCGGGCCGGGCCGGTTTTCAGGCTTGACCTATAGCGCTGTAGGAAAAGCGGGGTCATCTTCCATGACGCCAGAAGATGTGTGCGTGTGTGTGTGAGTATAACAAAGGTTGTTATACTGTGGCGAGGTACTAGAATCGGATGAAATCGTGCAATACTGGCACATCATCATCATCATGATACATAAAACATAAGTTATCAAGTTTTAGCTGATTACGCAGTCAAAAAATGCGCTATATTTTACATTTCCTCACCTGCCGATGAAACACGTTGTTTCATCGTCAGGTGAAACACAACCATTTTCTTCCGCCGTCTTTAATCTGAACCACACTGATCTGAGCGCTCGAAGTCGGGAGGCCGAGCACTCAGATTGTGCTCGGAGTAATCGCGATGCAATAAACGAACGCAGATTCAGATCGATCGGATTAATACGATTGAGTAAACGAACCGTATGGCAGTAGTGGTGACTAGATTAATCTGATTAATCTACACGACTTTTCGAACGCAGCCACAGCTGCAGCCAGCAACCGTTTTAATTTGCAGGTTAGAGAGGATGCAGGTACTCATGTTGTGTGGGAATGGTAACTCTTGTCTCTGCACGAGACAAGGATCTGTAGAATGTATGTAGGAATGGAATAGCGGTACGTACCCATGCAGCTGTCTGTGATAAAGTACATGTACAGTGATGTGATTATTACCACGAGACAGTGCACACAAACGCTGCATATACCACAACAATTTCATATGTCTCCAATACACTCGTGCTGCGTCGGCTAAACATGCCACTAAACTTTTTAACAGCACTTGGTAACCTTGTCATAACAGTTTTACACAACAAACATTTTGGTGAGATTCAGACAGATTCATCACTAGTGGGATGTTAAATACGTTGAAGTATGAAAAATCCTTGATTTTTTGACTAATGGCTCATTATATCTCTGAAACAGTGCAAGATAGGAACATAGCCCGTAATTTACTTTTTAACCCTTTAATCGCCACAATAAAACAGCAGAGCAACGGACCATCATATAGCAATACAATGATTGGGTGGGCTGTTACATTTGGTATGGCGACCAGGTGACAGGGCGGGGCCACAGCCTGCCCAGGGCCCTCCTTGCTGTACCAAATGTAACAGCCCACCCGTCAACAGCCAGTGTAGCAACTGCGTATTATTTGATGTACCTCTATAATTGCCTTTGGAGTCTAAAGGGTTAAGGTCATTGATCATTTCAGCTATTGACAAGTCCTGTCCAGTGCCAATGTTATGAAATATACAGTATTTTAAATTATTAACTTTCAACTGGTTATGATAAATGCATTTTGCTTCCTTCATTAAGTGTTTAGAGAAATTGTAGGTTTATTTGTTGTGTGCTAGGAACTGACAAATGTTGTGTCAGTGCTGCCGACGCTGGAAGAACTGTCAGTGCCATCAGTGAGTTGCAGTAGTCAAGCCTCTCTGTTAGACGTTGATGCTCGCGTGAAAAGAATGTCAAAACTGCTGAAACGTAATCTGTCGCTGCTCGGTATCATGTCAGCTATGTGCGAAAGATTCGGAGATGACTGTCTACAGAAAACAGACCATATCTTGCGTTTTGCTCAGGTTCATGTCTTATTTCATTGTAAATCATACACTCTATAACAGAGCATTTGCAGTGTACCAACTGTGTACAGCAGAAATACATTTTCTGTAAAACAAAAAAAAACAAACGAAACAGTAAGTTGCAGCATCAAAAGAAACATCTTTATTCTATTCATAGATTTTGTTTCACGGTATGCTTCACAGTTGTCAAGTGTAGCGTTCTAATACCTGTATCATATATACTTAATATTTACTTGTATTTGTGCATATAAATCAATTGTCGAGTCTAAACTTGTGGTAAATTTTCAATGTGTATGGTTTTTCATGTGTGTTGATGCACCTGAAATATTGGTATCTGATTATTCAGCTGCAGATAGTTGATCTATAACATTCACAAAACATGCACTAAACTCGCACAAATTCTGAAAGCATTACAAGCTTGCAAGCTCAGTAAACCTTGCTGCAGTCCCATTGCATGGTGCTGCCACTTAAGCAAATTTAATGTCATGATCCCGGAGCCGTTGGCTGTTTATGAAAGTTTTATGATCATTGCAACCGGTTTCCTGCAGTGTTGCAACAGTGTCAAACATCATGGCAAACAAAGGCGACCAAACACAAATGCTTCATCGGATTTTGCTATGACAAGAGTTTCTCCTGTGCTCCAGACTGAAGAATCCACTTTGTATATGCACGTGTCCGAGCCCATGAGCAGGGGAAGATGTGTGAAATACCTTACCATGGCTGGCTGACAAGTATCTGGCAGGCAGTCGTTTGCGGGACCGTGATGTTGAATGACGTCAGAACATAGCAGAGAGCAAAAATAAAAGTTGGAGAAGTTCTGGTGAAAAAAATGACCCAAGAGCTCAACTGTAGACACAAGGATTAAACAACGAAAGTACATATCATAATATGTCCCTT
>Ga0209149_1000816_pt1 | contig 14115 bp, 12 predicted proteins | sample WorMetTyACAVOLI2_FD_187423 | JGI IMG/M metagenome (GOLD analysis project Ga0209149, IMG submission 187423) | Marine gutless worms symbiont microbial communities from Max Planck institute for Marine Microbiology, Germany - Olavius algarvensis... ... | reverse complement strand
TTAAAACAACTATTATATACACTTTTTACATTTTTACTATTTACTATTTACACGACGCAGACGATAAACATAAACATAAACAACAACTGACCAATCACAATGCAGCATTTCCGTGAGAAGTTGCCAAAAAATAGAGGTGTTTCTATTGCGAAAAAAACTTGCGGCAACTTTTTAAAGTTACCGTAACTAGCTATGACAGACGGGCAATATTATGGCGCAAGAAAGTTGTGCCATAATATTGCCGCAATTTATTGCTGTGTGTGTCATCGCCCTTAGACTGAGAGCAATAACTTACGGTGAAGGTCGAACTACTACAGACAATCCGCCCATCTGCATGTCGTCTGGAACCGTCCGCAGCATTATAAATTATAGGCTTGCAGTTAAACCATCCAGCTTGCACACTGCTGCAGTGCCAAGCAATACATTATTGGCTTACGTCGCAGCCGGCCTGCCGGGGTGGGTATTCTGCATGTCGAAACGTCTAAACATCATCAGACTTTTTGCACCGTCGGGTAGCCATACCATTCTAGTTTTTCCGCACCAAACGTTATGGCACTATACTGACGGGAACCCCCGCAGTGGCGTCGAAAGCAGGGGCTATGAAATAATCGCCATTTTGCTTTATCTCGGAAATGATACAAGATAAGGCCGTAGTTAGGCCTACTATGGAATGCGAATAGGAAACCGTACCAAACGTAAGCTTTTGAAAGGTAAAACTTCCAGTGACCTTGGTTAAAGTGAGCTTGAGGGACTTCAGAGACATTTACTTTAAACGACACCAAGCATCGTGCGGTTTCTGCGGCAGCGGAGCCTGCTGTTTTATGGAACATTAAAAAATAAAAAAAGACGGATTTTTTAAAGACACAGTATATGCCTAATTGGTTAAAGTGACCTAAAGTGACCCGCCGACACTACCGACTACGCGGTACCGAGAACACGGACCACGTCTGATCCACCATGTCTGAGGAAGAAATGGTGGATCGCTGTTGCATAAAATATGAAAAGTTTTGGTCTATCCTGAGAGGATGCACGGCCCGGATAAATGGAGAAGGAAAACGGTGTATGTGTGTTCGAGAGTTAGCCAGAGGTTCGTCAAACTATGGAGATTGGTGGACCAATATTATACAGGCCAGGTGCCATTTTGTCGCCCAGCCAAAAGAACCAGAGCTAGAAATAGGTGTATTAGACGGGCTCAAGTCTGGTGGGAGAGCATTCTGTGTGGCTGGACCATCCACTGGGAAGTCTCTCCCCGAGTCTGAGAAGGAATGGCTGACGAGACTTTTAAATGCTGTCTGAAAACGCACTTTTTTAACGTCTACCTCTGCTCGGTTGTGTTTTAGTTTTTCACTGTTTTATTGACTGTTGTAATGCCAGACCTGGCACTAAACATCATTGTTGGGGATTGTGATGTGGTGACAGGCGCGGCGACGCTGGAACGAGGCGACGTGGCTGACGCAGTCAACACAGAGGCCCGTCAGAGACTCCAGGAGCTCGTCCAGCGGTCTCACCCCTCGGAGAAACTGCGCTACTCGACGCTCCTGCTCGCCCTCCACACGCTGTTCGGCATCCACTGCGGCATGCTGCAGACGCTCTTCTTCAGACCGATGCACCGGGCGGCCAGCATCGACGAGTTCGTCTCGAACGCACTTGGAGCACAGACTTCTGCCAGAACTGAACAACACGACTCAAACATGGTAGAATAGGAAGAACACCAGTACTTCATCATCATCGACAAAGAAGCCATATTTTAGTAATTTTATGGTAATAGTACAAATGTCGACCATATTAACATGCAGTGTCATAGACAAGGATAAATATCCCTGGTACGATGTCGCCACATAAGGAAGCGACTTTGTGAATACATACTATCGAATGAAAAATTAAGTTTAAGTACGGTATACATACCAAGAGGCCTAGTAGGCCTAATACAGCAAAATGTGCCTCACTTATTCCATAAAAAAACAGTCGGTGTGTGCTCCAGCTGCGCCCACTTATTGGCCAAATTTTATATGGTGCTCTGGAATTTGGCAGCCTCTGACTGCGTGCCACATTTGAACTGTCTCGCTCAATTTATTTAGGAGATATTGGGTTAAAAAAGTGGGTCCCAGATTCCCGCTTATATCTGTAGAGGTCACAGTATGTGGTTGTAGAAGGTACCAATGAATTTCTGGGGTAGGACTTTCTATTAGTCTTCAGTAGCTACTGTAGGCCCATCACATTGTTCAGCATAATTCACAAACATGCCGTACCAACCAACGATGTCACGACCAACGATGTTACATACTGTGCCTCTAGCTACGTGAGTGGGGCGCATAAAAAACAAACGGCAGCATATGGGGAGCCGTGGAAAAATATTAGGGGTCTAAGTCGTGGTTGTGGGGCCCTATAATGGGGGTCTTGGAGATTTTCTGGGGAGCCATTTCCCCCCTGACTCCCCTTCTGTTGCGCCCCCATGCAGTCAGCATATTATGGGCATTAACAGCAAGTTGTCGGTCCTCAGAGACAAGAACTAACACGGCTAACCAGTGTACACGCATGAAACAAGTTATGCTATGCACAGCAGATCTCGCCCCACGACGTTGATTCTGGACCCGTTCGTACCAAAGCAATAGACCTATTGCTTTGGTACGAACTTGTCCAGTATCAACGTCGTGGGGCGAGGTCTGCTGTGCATAGCATAACTTGTTTGAGCCATTGTAAGGCTGGTCTGAAAGATCTGTGACTGTAGAACAGTGTTCTCATAATCATAGTCTTTTTACCTCACTGCATAAAGCCGGCAGGGTATTGTTTTCAGTCTCGTAAGTTTGTTTGTTTCCTTGTCGATGTGATTATGAGAAAACGGTTCTACTAACAGTCGAACCGTTTCTACTGTTAGTACAACCGTTTTCTCATAATCACGTCAACAAGGAAACAAACAAACTGACAAGACTGAAAACAATACCTTGCCAGCTTTACGCATTGAGGTAAAAAGAACTACAGCATATAGAAACTCGCCCGGGTTCTTTACTGGCATAAAATGAGTTAGTTTTTGTGGTAACATGAACGCGTATTAACATGAGAAACAAATGCACGTAATATCAGTTGTATGCAGTTGCTGTTCAGGAGTTTTGTGTACATAGCAACAGGTGTCTGCAGATCAATTTCATTTCGCCCTTTTCCGATCTTCGTTTTTTCTCTAATGCGGAACATTTGCATTCTGTATCCACTGCTTTGTTTGCATTAACTGCAATGTCCTGGTCACGTGACTAGGGATGTGACGGAGCTGTGCCTGTCGATTGCGAATTTCAGCATACAGATCTTTGCGCATTCAAATTCAAATGCAATTTCAGCGAGAGTTAAAATATGATGTATTTTTCTTTTTGTATAATTACCGGTTTCTTTGTAGCAAATTTACTCACTGCTACATAACTGTCTGTTTATTGTTTGCCGAGAATCTGCTTTACCGGTATGTCAAATTGATCATGTTTGTGCATTGTATACATGGTTTGGTAAAGCTGCAAAAACGACTTTTAAACAATCAGTGCAATACTGCTGAAAAGCTGTAAAAATTTGACGGACTTTCAATCTGCTGAAAACGCTGGAAGTTCGACGAAGTCCGAGTTTGAATTCGATCTCCGTCACATCTCTGTAACACACAGTGAAGGGTAAAACTACGTTGATTGATGGAGCGATGTTGAAGCAGTTGTACATATGCGTTGTGTTGCACAGATGTCAAGTTTAGACGTCAAGTGACCGCACTTGTTGTCACAATGTGTACAGTGTTGATGATGCAGGCCGCTGGTATCGGCTTTGAGCATTTGATGACATACATTTCATGTGTAGTGTTGTAGATATTATCGGTAGCATCGACTCTACATAGACAACAGGGAAACCGACTCAGTAGTTGGTAGAGTATCGGAATAAACGGTACGATTGACCTTTAACTTTTTGACTAACCCAGCTGACCACAGTTCACAGCAGCAGCTGCATCACTTACTGACAAAATTCACTAATCTACATGTACCTTTCCTCACCATTCTCGACAGACATGTTACCGCCTAGCGCTGAGGCCCCTCCTCAGAACCCAATCCTCGTACATCTGCGTGCAGCTTTCTAACATTGTTTTCTGGCTGCCACATTGCAAATGGTGCATTTTTGGCCCATCCTGGTTGCACATGCATGCCGATATTTATTGAAAAATTTTTGAGGACTATATTTCAGAGGTTTGATCGTGTAAACCCTATAACTACAGGTCCTGAATCCGTGCTGATGCATTTTGTGGGAGTGAGTTAAGGTGTCGATATACAGCAACTGACGATATAACATACGTTAAGTGTTATATATTATTTGTATCTATCAAACTGAACACATACGACTATCAGAACATCCCGGTGAGCTTGTATTTGTGCGATGCTGAAGATATATTTATCTTGAGATGTGCTGTAAATAAGTAAGTAACGTTTGTGAAGTGTGTGAGTTGTGCGTTGCGTGCTATCGTCGGTGTGGTCTGTTTATTGCATTGAATACAAGTGAAAAGTGCGGCGTCTTTCTGCATGTTTGATTTAGGGTTGTGCCGACTTGAAATGTTGATTTGTTTTGGTTTGTTTAATAGTGGAGTTTAATAAACAGGCTGTTGCAATTGTATTAATGACGGTGACGATGATGATGATGATGATTATGATTATGATTAGTATAATTATAATTATAATCATTGTTATTAAAGTCCAAGTTGCTGACTAAATGCTTCTTGGCATTGGAAAACAAGCCACACCGAGTTTTGCAAACTTGATATTCATTTGTGTATATCCAAATTTCAAACGTTGGACCAAAAAATACAAATCTAGACAGTTGCAACAAACAGATGCAGATAAAATTGTTTTATTGCATGAATTGTTATGTGCAGTAAATACATACAACTGTTTCTGCAACTGTTTTAACAGCCGTGTTCCAAGTGAGATTGATGGAACTTAACAGTGGGGATGTCTGAGGAAGACATGGTGGATCGTTGTTGCATAAAATTTGAAAAGTTTTGGTCTATCCTGAGAGGATGCACGGCCCGGATAAATGGAGAAGGAAAACGGTCTATGTGTGTTCGAGAGTTAGCCAGAGGTTTGTCAAACTATGGAGATGGTGGTGGACCAATATTATACAGACCAGGTCCCATTTTGTCGCCCAGCCAAAAGAACCAGAGCTAGAAATAGGTGTATGAGACGGGCTCATGTCCAGTGGCATAATTAAAGGTGTGAAATACCCCCAGCAGGCTGACAAGTTGAATTTGTTAGTACAAACTGGTACAACCTCACGCTGTGAGAATATTTTTTTGAATTTAAAAGACAGAATTATGGTTGCCATGTGCGTCATTTTTGCCTCAAGATACTCCAGAACATTTTTTGAGCACGGGGAGATTACAGCACCTACCCAGATGTCTAGTTAGATTTTAGGAGTTTGGCAAAAAGGGATTGTATCGGGGTAGAAGAAGAGATGAGAGGGGAAGAAAGGGGTAAGGAGGAAATGACAGTGACCACTGTAAACTGACGACTGGGTAGACAGCACGTGCCTGTTGTGTTGCTGTATCAGTTCAACAACAACTAGTCAATATTACGCTGTTTAACAGCAAGTTTTGTTGTGTTTACAGGGTGCCACATAACTGTAACGTTTACAGTGATATTAAATAACATTAGGAACACAAAGAGTTAGGCATTTGGTGTATTTTATGTGCTTCAGTGTATTTTCTCTTGTTGTTCAGTGCAATTGATGTCCTGGAAAGACTTGTCCCTGCTGTATGTCGAGTGGGACGTTAAACTATCATCACTTAAATCAGTTAAACCTTCAAGAATTTTTGCCTTGTTAAAGTATTCCATAGAACATATTGTAGTGTTCATTTTTTGTTTCATTCTGTACAGAAAATGTGCTATAAATTCCTGTATGCATGACAGGTTTCACGTTTGTGAACAAAGTACAGTAGGCATTGGTGTTTAGGTGTGTCATGTGGAGGACCCAAGTTTTAACAGAGGTTCTCCCTCTTCTGTTTGTTGTTCCATTTAGCATCGTCAGTTGTGTTGTTATTTTGCATTATGTTGACATTTTGCTAATAAATACATGGATGGAATACATGAATGTATGGATGGATAGCCTGATATACACTGTGTGGCAAAAAATGAGTCTCGCATAATCTTGAATATCTTGTACAGTTATATGCCTCTTGCAATGAAATTTAGCATGTGATATCCTGATGACCTGTGGTGGCAGGTGGTGGCAAATTATGTATGCATTTAATAGCTGAGGTCATCGGGATATCACATGCTAAGTTTCATTGCAATAAGCTTACAACTGTACAAGATATTCAAGATTACGCGAGTCTCATTTTTTGGCACACATTATAGAACTGCAGAAACTATTGATGGCACCGGCACGTCTCTGCATAGCCGAGACGAGATATTACTGATACATTGACGTGATGGTGACGCTGCTTCTGTGGTTAATCAGACTTCTCGTTTGTTATGTATCTACTCTACCGTACTGGCTTTAGATGTTGTTGCGTGTGGCGTCGTCGCAATGCCGCGTGCATTGTGCTGCGTGTTCTCAAACAAAACCCCGCACGCGACCAAAGAACTGAATACAGTTGAAATATTGTAACCTTTATAACTACACTGCACTGCACAAACATAATGATGTTTAATATTAATCATTGGATTAGCACCAGCAAGAACAGACGTCATTCAGGGGCGTAGCAACGAGGGGGGGGGGGTATATCGGTATATATATCCACCCAAAATCAGTAACCTTTTTGTTCACGTGTGGGACATTAACACTGTTTAGAAATTGGAATGACTAGTTAAAACATATATCCCCCCAAATCAAATTCCTGGCTACGCCACTGACGTCATTAGATCGGTCGATCAAACAGGTACTTGCTGTGTGTGACAATAAATGTACAACTCCCACGTTGTCGTTTGTTGCCGAAATACTTTACGCCGTTGGATTACAGTTGATTTTCCGCGACAAAATTTCGCCAAAGATGAGGTGAATTTTGGAGGCATATTATCTGACTTCTCACAGGTCATTGCCGGACGGCGTGTTTCAGGGAGTAAGTGTAGCAAGCGGCAAACAGGACACATTTGTTTGATGTGCTGTTAGCACTATAAAACACAAAAGAAACCCTTCACTTTTTTGACACCCTTCACCCCCTAAAACAGACGATTTCCCTACACCTGTGTTTAGGGGTTGGAGAAACAGGTGGATGTGGTGAGTCCAAACCCTATAACAGTTTAACCGCAGTGGTTGTTGTTAGCAGATGTAGATTTCTCCAGTGTTTGTGGTGTCTGTGGTGTGTTAAGTGTTTTGTGTTCATTACTTAAGTATTAATACAGGAGTAAGATAACGGAGGGTAAAGCTATTGCTTGTACACAGCACTTCTGGTCTTTTAATGCTATGTTCGCATGCGATACGTGTTTACTATATTTCATCAGTAGGTCCGCAAGAGTGTATATATGCAGAATGTAGGAGGACTTGACCTTATGTTTGATGGAGTCTTGAGGGCACTGTACGAAAGCCCATATTTTTTGTTTATGGTGTAGAGACAGATTAGAAAGTGTTCTTTTTCAAAATGTCTGTTTATAATTTGTAAGCAGAAATGCAGTCAACATAAACGGAAATATGACAGACGTTAGTGTTCATATTTCAGACAACTGTTGCGAGGCACAGCAAACCTCGCCACACACGCTTTATCAGTAATTGCTAGGTGGCGCCACAAGTATTGTGCAACTTTTTTGGCCAGTGATCTGGCTCATTTTTGCCTGAAATTCAATTTCGCATGATCCCTGAACCATTGTTTTTTTTCATTACGCTTCATTACGATACACCTTTATCCATAATATTGTTAGGAAAGAAAAAAAACAAAGAAACTGTTTTTTGGTGGCCCATGTTTCTTTTTTTTCTTTATTAACAACATTATGAAAAAGGTATCGCCGGCCGAGGTGATAAGCCAGAATATGAAGAAAGTTGCCTGTGCCCGGTGATTATGGTGTTGCTGTGTATAGCTGTTTTGCGGTCGTGTACATAGTTTGTTGATGTTTGATGGTTGGCTTAAAGCTCGGTGCAACTCATACATCTCTATTTCTGTTCAGGTTGATGGCTGCAATTGATGTGCAAATAAAACGATGAACACGTTGTCATCATAGGCCTTGAGGTTTTCTACGACGATGCGCAATATAAATCGACATTATCTATCTATCATTATCTCAGTTTATCTGTATTGGTCGCATGAATTGTGGCTATAGGATGTCTCAAAAAACCGAGGGGAAGGGAACTGTTTTGACTGCACGCATCTGGTAAATCAATTTGCATGATTTTTCTGTTTCCTTATTTGTTTTTCGACCAATGCCGAAATTCGTACTAATCAATCTGGGCTTGAAAGGCGAAAGATGTGAACAGTCAGACAAAGCAGTCTCGCTGTTTTGGGTCACCCTGTAGATTTAGGCAGAAGATAAACTGCTACATCATAATAAATGGTGTCTGGAAATATAAAAAAAATATGAATTGGCATTACTGTTTTCCTCCTAATAGACGCGTCGTTGATGCTGAATAAGTGACAAGTGGTTTTTTTTAGATTAATAGAAATAATCTTCGCTGCCCTGTGCGAAATACCTCAGTGGCATTTTGCAATGTATTTGAGATGATGGTATCACCTTGACTAGTACATAGTTACTTACTTGCCAGATTCAGTTGTTACGCAGATTTGTTTCCTTAAATCAAATATAGTATACTATACTTGCTTAAATGTCCATTAATTTCTATGTAGAGCTTTCCATAGTTCAGGACCTTGTCATGTATAAAGCAGGCCGTAATTGAAGATCACGTGACTTGACGTCCTGTAGCATTATCTCGCCTGAACAACGTTGTGAAAAAAAAATGTTGTGTAAATGTCGGCCTGACGATTCAATGTCGTTAGTTCTCGCGTTTTACATCTAGTAGTGCCGCTTAGCCGGATGCAGAAATACAAGGAAATGCCACAGAAACTTACTTATTTATCAAACATGCTGCAAGTGCAAGATGATTGACACTGCAGAGTACAACCAGGCGGTTCTAGGGTATAAAGGCCGGTGGACGGGCACAGGACCACCCACATGTTGGCCAGGCTCCCCACATTCTTGAGACTTTCAAGTCATCCTCTACTGAAAAACTTTAGAAAGTGAGCGATCGGGCCAGACCCATAGACATTAGGGCCTACTAATGAAACAGCCAATCTCTCATAAAATATTCGCCTAGAATAGCACTGAAAAGCGTGGAAGTATGTCTTGGTCAAGTCAGTGCGGAGAGAAGTTATGTGGAAAGGGATTGTAATAGATAGCAAACTGAACTTTTCTGAATATATACACATGGCATCAAAGATAGCAAACGCAATGGCAGTTACACGAAGAAGCCTTTGATCGTTTGTCTCGTTTTGCAGTGTTTCAGTACACTATAAATCAGTAGTGAGGCCAACGAGTTACATCAGCTTAGTTTTCTTACGAAATGAATGACTATGAAACTTAGGAAAAGGACAGAAAAATAGTCACAAAACAAGTGAACAGATCAGATATCTAGCCCATAATTATGGCCTCTTAACAGGACTGAACAGTTCGATACGACAGCATGGCGATATTAGTAGTTTTAAACGTATTGCCTAAGATTAATTTGTCATATAGAAATTAATCTGCTGTATAACAGCTTTCTACAAACACAACAAAACGACATTCCGTTCTGTAGTAAAGCTCGACCGTTACTGCTGGACATCACGAACAACAGTCACATACATATAAGCGTTTTTTCGTAATATGACATGCTGGCAAACACCAGGAATTTGCGAGATGGGGTGCGTAATAATTGGGTTCTTTTTGCCGCATGCGGTGTCTGTGTGTCTGTCCGTCTCACACGTTCGTGGATTCTGTCAAAACGAATAATCGTATCGTCAAATTGGTTTCACCGTCGGATAGCCACACCAAACCGCGTGGCAATATTCCGACGGGAACCACCCCTCCCCCCCTAACAGCGGCGTCGAATGCAGGTGTGGTAGGCTCGAAATCTCGATTCTGAGCCAATATCTATCTTCACTGCGTGCTGTGAACCGTTTCAGCGACTAATTCAATACGTAGCTGCGACGGATCATGGCAAGTTTATAGGCTAACACTATAGTCGCTGGTAAGCGGCCGAGTTTGTTGATGGCGGGAAACAACGACAAAGTGTATGACAAGAAAGCCTCAACGTTACGCCAAAGACAACAGAACAGCGCATTTAACTGCACTCAGTGATAAATCTGTAGCCTATGTAACTAACAATAAAAGACTACTCGACGTTTTGTACTGTTGAAGCTAACTACTGACAGACACGAAGCATCGCGCGGCCTCTTTGCGACAGCAGAGCTCCTTGTTACATATAGATCATTGAGAAATCATGTGCAGATATATTATGTCTTTTAATTCCTCCCAGGGTGCGTACGCACCCTACGCACGTATTGTATGTCTACGCCACGTCTGCTGGTAAACATTAATGCAAGCAAAGTTAACAAACATCGTAAACAGCAATGTTACAAACAAATAGTTACATGGGTAGGGCCTAACCGAAAAAAATAACTTACCAGATAACTTACCAGATGAAGCTTCACCGTGGGGGGGAGACTGGCTCAGTCTCTGGAGTCAAACAGACTACAGCAGTCTATGAAATGACTTATCTTTATGAAGCTTAATTCTCCAGATGACGTTTGAAGCAAATCAACGATGGTGCACTGCACAGAATGTGTCGTTATCAAGTTTGTTCCACGTTCGCTTACTCGGTTCTTGTTTAACTTCAGCGAATGACCTCTGGTCGAGTTACAGGAGGAAAATTCGGAAATAGTATCAAACTTGACTTAAGGTAAACCATGTATAATTTTATAGACCTCGATGAGATCAGCTGTGATACGTCTGTCTTCTAATGACAGACGTGTCAATCCTTGGAGCAAGCAACGACTTTGCTTCACTTATCTAGAGACAAATTAACTGCTTGACGTCAGACGTCCTGACACCATACAAAGTTTTTAATGTTAATGCTTGAAGTGGATGATGACTTTAGGCCTACTTTATAAAGCGACTTTCCAAAGAAAATTTTGCACTAGAAAATTTTCTAGTGCAACGCGAGGCTTGGTAATAAAGTCGCCCACGGTGGAAAAAAATTATTCCACCGTGTAAAGTCGCCCATACTTCGTTTTTTGTTACTTATTTATACTGCGACGCATGCGCAGTGTCACGGCCACGTAGCTTTCGTGACGTTGTTTACGTTAGAAGTTTTTGTATGTTTATTCTAAGTTAAAATGGTTAGTATCGTTTTTGTACAGTTATGACAGTTTGTAGATGTCACGAATGTGCATATTAATGTGGCACTGGTATACTGTGTTTTCCTTTCGAATCACATAACCACATTGGACCACAGTGTAAATCCCGGTTCGGCCCTAATTAGAAATCAGTCAGTTTGCATTGTGTGCTTTTTGTTACTCTGTATTCTGCAGTCGTGTCACCATATTATTGTATACGTATTGTAACCGTACTTATTACTTTCTAGACTCGCCGCACGGAATATCAGAATTTTACCACATGTTTATTTTATTTATTTAGTTTTTTTGTCATTTCTTGTTGGATTGTCATCTTTCTTCAATACATGGTAACACCTGCATATCAGGTTGTATTTGTGTTATATATTGCATAGTGATATGTTGATCGCACTGTTATTTGAGTCTGTGTTTCTTGTGATTGACAGCCTCTGAGGTTGGACATAAAACGTAAACTGTCGGCGAGGTCAGATCGTGTGAAATGCACCGATCTTCACCCAAACGAGCCGTGGATGCTCGTCAGCTTGTACAACGGAAACGTTCACGTGTGGAATCATGAATTACAGGTGTTTTACACAAAAAGTTTTATAAAACATCTCTGTTGACAGATCATATGGCATAGCATTGCTGCTGTTGTTCATGCTGTTTGTTATCTTGTCCCTCGAGTGGGACATTAAACCCTGCTATACCATACTATGCCATTCTCTTGTCTCTCAGTTCTACTACTTTACAGTTTACAGTCTTGGCAAATTGTTCACACCCTTCTGTCTAGTCCCTTCAAAGCTACAGCCATATGCCACTGTAGAAATACATTGTTGCCAGTTTAGAGTAGCGCTGACACGTTCCAGCTGATGAACGTAGTTACTCTACGCTAGGCCCGGTTAGTGCCTGGGTGGGTGACCGTGTTTGGACAGGTAAACCACCTCGGTGCAGAAGCAGGCACCCAGGCCTACTCAGCCTGAGCCTGCCTAGGCTGGAATGAGTACCCGCCAAAAGCCAGGGGAGTAAACAGGCAGATCGCGTGATACACCAACCGTCCAACCCGTATCATGTGGTCTCGCAGTTTTCGTTGATGCCTTGGTGTATAGGGTTGGCTTGCGGAGATCAGCGCCAACTAATGGGAAGCGGTAGCGCATTAGAGGCGCTTCACAACGATGCGCTATATAAATCCACGTACTTTACTTTACTTTACATCTAGTTTAACTTCATTAGTCTGCCGGTTAAATGTTTCTCTGTTATTGTGTCATTCTGTCTGTGAGCCTTCTATTTATGGATATCCACCAAACATGGTAGGCAAAGTCATGGGCAAGGGGTGACTGTCTGGAAATGATTACATTTCGGTGTTGATCCAGATCCGGATGTCGATTTAGGGTTAGTTTTTTACTTTCCTTAATACTAGGAGATGGGCATTTCATGCGATATATTGTCACTCAGCAGAGGTCGACACTTGCGGAGTTTGCACTGTCTGAACACATCTTGTTTGAAATTTAATTCTTCACTAACTGAAGTGTATTCTGGTGTGTGTGTTCAGCAACTAGTCAAATCGTTTGAAGTATGTGATCTTCCGGTAAGGGCAGCCAAGTTCGTGGCGCGCAAGAACTGGGTCATCACAGGCTCGGTGAGTAGAGAAACTGTCTCAGCTTTTTTTGTGCTATTTCCGCTACAATGTCTGTATTGGATTCATCTATCTGAATTTCATATACATCAGCACGATGCATTAATAATCACTTGTATACTATTATCGAGTTGGTTTATTGTTTATTAATAATTGCTAACTACTGCTACTTTTAATACACAACTTTATTCACTATAAACATGGCAGCAAGAAAATGCAAAGCAAAAATAAAACGAAGAAAAACAAAATTACACATAGCCATTGTACTCTGACAAAGCACCAATGTGAAACATTTGGAGTCCATTTGCAGTTAGCGCACTTAATTAGTAATTTCTTTTTGCACTCAACAAGTAACACGTTGATGTATGGTATATGAAACCACAGTTTCTACACTCTGATTACATCTAATGACACAGTATCAAACATTTTCACTAAAGCAATTAAAATCCTTCTCTTTGTTGTAATTGTATAACTTTGTAAATTAGCAACAAGAAGCTCAGCTGTCATGATTCGTGTTGTCAAAACGTTTGCCAAGTCGTTCAAGGTCGTTCTAGGTCGTTAGAAATTACATCGACGAGTACGGCGTGTCTGTAAGGTCTTAGGCCTCCTAGCTATCCATTGTAGGCCTACATGTGTGTCTGTTTTGTCCTGTTAGTGACCTATTCAGTGTCGAGTACTGGCGCGACCTTGAAATCTGGGTTAAAGGTCACTCAAGGTCATTGAAAATGGTACCATTCGAAAGCTTGGGTACAATTTTCTTTTTGCATTCCACAGCAACTATGGCAGTAGCCATTTCGTCACAGTACACGAACGTGACAGACAGACAGACAGACGCTGCATGACAGCATAAGCTATGCTTGTTGCTTATGCATAGCATCATGCAGCAAAAGTTGGTTCAGCTGCCATTAAGAAGCTTTGAGAAAAGATGGGATCATACCATTAAATTCTCTGGAACTGCAGTGCAGTGCCAGAGGCGCGTTGCATTAAGCTGCGGTCCCGTAAGAGCGCTCCTGCGCACCCACGGGCTCGAATCCACTCTCATGCAACGCTGCGCCCACGGGAGCGCCCCCGTGGGAGCACTCCCGTGGGCGCAGCACGCGTTGTGCGCCTCTGATTGATTGAATTTCGTGTTAATTTGTAATATTGCCGATGGCTTACTTGACTACGCTAAGGTAATTGC
>Ga0209149_1000815_pt1 | contig 14121 bp, 9 predicted proteins | sample WorMetTyACAVOLI2_FD_187423 | JGI IMG/M metagenome (GOLD analysis project Ga0209149, IMG submission 187423) | Marine gutless worms symbiont microbial communities from Max Planck institute for Marine Microbiology, Germany - Olavius algarvensis... ... | reverse complement strand
TATTGAGATAGGCTGTGTCGTGACGTCGTTGGTCGTTGGTTGGTTGGTCGTTGGTTGGTTGTCACGCGCGTGCACTGTGGCCAAACGGTGCATCCTAGGCCTATAGTTACTATTGAACACTAATAGGAAACCCTACCCCAGGAATTCAATTGTACAACTTTCGACCCCCTGGGGTGACCCCTAACCGGGAAATTGGCCCCCCGTGAGGCGCTTTTTGTTAAATTACTTTGACCTCTAGTTATTATTATTATATTATTTTTAGGCGAAAAAAAGTCCAGTGTGTTTTGGGCCAAAATTTGACGGTTTTGGGGTATAAATAAAGGTTTAATATTAAATGTTTTATAACCCCGAAATAGCACACCCTTGCGTGATTTCACGTCTAATAAGCTATCGCGCGTAAAAATCCATCAACCGGTCTGACCTGTACGCGAGTCTCAGAAAAAAATAGGTATAAATAAATAAAAAAGGCACAAAAACGTTATATTTCACCCATATGCCCAGAAGCCCCCAGTATTTGTACCAAATTTGGTTTAAGGGGTCCTCTAGCGGACATAATCAATTGTGTGGAATTTTGCTACAGTCCGCTCATGGGTTTCGAATCTGTGAGGGGTCAAAATTCGCTATATCCCATTGACTTGGCCAGTCGCCGTTAACACTGTGCTGGCGCTACCGCGCAGCCTGTGAAAATAAAATGTAGGCATCTCGGCATGGCCTCGCCTACTAGTAATACATACAAGTTTTTAGTATGTCGTTTTTTATTTTTAATGTGCTAGTCATTTCCTCTGTAGTCATCTCATACAGCCCATGTTGTCTGAAACAAACATATTTTGATTGCTATATGATCTGATTATATTCGATATCAGACAGCTTTGCAATGTGGGCAAAATACGAAAGGCAATGATCTAATTACAGGATGCAAAACATCCGGCGATCAGACAGATGACGAAAAATCCGTAGTGACGATCTACAGTCTATTAACAGCTAATAAGCCTGCACGGATACAGATACGTCAGGTGACTACTACACCCTTCGTGCAGATCACATAGACGCAATGTCCTGACCTGGGCTGACTGCATAACGGGTTAAAGCCAAATACAACCTTTAATCGTCACGAATGTACACGTAAGTAACATCTGCTTTTACTTCCGAGTAACAGCAATCGTTAAATTAACCCTTTAGAGTGCAAAGGTAATTATAGTGCTTCATCCAATAATATGAACTTGGCACAGTGGCCGTTGATGGATGGGCTCACCCAGGCCCCTCCTCGCTGTACCAAATGTAACGGCCCACCCATCAACGGCCAGTGTACCAATCACCGTATTGCTGTATAATGCTCCGCTGCTCTACGGTTTTAACGCGCTCATTAAAAGGTTAACATAACTGACATGAAATTGTGCCACAACTACTAGCAGAACTCTAATAGTTGACACATAAAGAGCAGGGTTTAATCCCTACTCGCACGACCATAAGCTCTACCCAGATAAATTTAAGTATTATACTCGACAGTATGTAATATTATTATTATAAATGTGGGGATTATAGTGACACTATCGCAAAAATGCTGCAGGGGCACTCTACAAAAAAGTTATGTCACAAATCTGCAGTAAGCACTATGCAATAAATAGCCTATAGACTATAATAGCGCAATATGTCATTATGTAAGACCTTAACTTGCCTCCATTATGCTCCTAATTTCTAAATTTATGAAAACTTACAGTAGTTTTAAGGCTGAGACGCAAATTAAAACAAGTAATTAATTATATGCATACAGGATGACGCTTCGTAAAATTAGGACAGAAAAATACACAAACATGCTACACAAGTAACAATCTGACAACGCCGTTTATCGAAGAAGCAATCCAGCTGAACGTAAATATTGACTTGCAAGTCCATTTGACATAAACAGTGTACATGGAGTCGTGTGGAATAGAAAAAAAACGTATAAGTGCAGTGCAGAGGACAATACTGTAGACGACTACTTACTGTCAAAAACTCCTTCCAAATGAAGCACTGTCGGCCAACACAACGCCAAATACACACAAACCGGCATGTACGGTACCTAATTGAAAGCATTCTTGTCATCTAATATCGCTCGATGCGCCGATGTCAAACAACGGCTTATGCCAGTTTTCTACTGGAAACAAAATACATCATTAATTGTCATATTTGTTTGTCAAACATTCGATAGAAAAGAGTTAGGAATCATCGCACTGACAAAGAATAAGCTATGTAAATGTTGTATTGCTAATGAAGCTCAGTGTAACGCACAAACCATAGACCTCTGAAAATAAGGACTGATGGCAGCCACTCTCAGCTCCGCGAACTTGGGTCCATTGGTATTTTTAGTATTTTTGCTATAACTTTTTGAAAGTGGTCTGCTAAGAGACTGCGCGACAATTCTTGTAGTTGGATATTTGCTCAGTCACTGAAGGTCACTCAGAACTACACTACTTAATTTTAAGAGGTCTATGGTACAAACGCAGGCAAAGAAACATTGCAGATAATAAGAAGCTCAGCTTTGTCAAAGAAACAGCCCAGCGCTCTTTAACCCTTTATACAGCAAAGGCAATTATAGTGCATAATATGAAGTTAGTACACTGGCCGTTGATGGGTGGGCTGTTACATTTGGTACAGCGAGAAGGGGACTGGGTGGGGCCCAGCCCGCCCAGGCCCCTCCTTGCTGTACCAAATGTAACAGCCCACCCATCAACGGCCGGTGTACCAATCACCTTATTGCTGCATAATGGTTCGTTAATCTGCGGTTTTAATGCTAAAAAGTTAATGTCTTGAAAAACTTCATAATGAAAAAAATAATCAACAAGAACTGATCCGGGGCGGTCTATACAAAAATCTTGAGGGGGTCTGGCCCAATCCTTCATATTTTTATTAAGAGAATACGACACAAACGTCGGTATCTCTTCATCAAATCAAACCTCAAAAATTTGGGGCCTGGACAAACTGGGGCTGAGCCCCCCCCCAGGCCTCACCGTGGAACTGCCCTCGGAACTGACTGAAGTAACGGTATACAATTGAAGTACAGCCAAGGCTGGCTGCACAAAGAAATTACGACCAATCCAATTCAATATTCGTTTATTAAAAAGATGACAAAATGCACCTAGCACAAAAGGAAAAAAACAAACATGCATGATGAGATGATAAAATACAAAGAAAAAGTTGGCAGTAAACGAGCGAAAAATATATAGTTAATAGAGTGAGTGTTACTAGGCGTCCTTGTATAGCTGACGTATTAAAAAGTTATTAATCTGCAAAGTTCCAGACAAACTTTAATACGACAGAGTGAAAGTATATAAACAAACAAACAAACAAACAAAACAAAACAAACAAACAAAACAAAAACAACAATACCTCCTTGTTGCATTTTGACTTGTATCGGCTCGGAGAGTGGACCGTCGCCGACGGCCGTGTAGGCGAGCACCTTGAGAGTGTAGGTCCGGTTGGTCAGCAGGTTGGGGATCGTGGTCAGTCTGCTACCTTCCACTACGTGCACCGTCCACAGAGGTATCGGCATATCGGGCGTCCTCGTGTAATATACTTTGTAGCCCTGCAACGAACATCGCAAATCGTCAATATCAACATTGCAATACACTTTGGGAACGTTTCTTCCGCTATACTGTTCAACATCATCATGCATGCCTTGTAGTAATTAAGCCAGTTCAGAATGGCACTGTCGTGATTCCGATTTGTACGAGTATTGTTTCAGATTAGACATCATATGAGACTGTACTATCTACAGAGTGGCGCAGAAAAAAGTGGACTATCGTGCATTCTGAACAAATTTACGAGGATTGTTGCTCAACAATGGTTTCATTCTTGTTGAATGTATCTGATGTCATAGATAGGATCCGGAGACAATAAAGAATTAATATTCCTTGCAATATTGTTCGTGTTAAATATTCTTTGTGACGTCATTCATAATGTCATAGATAAGCATGACGAATTTGATTGAGCGGACAATTGGACAGTTTCGAAAACAACTGGCTTCAGTTACTGCAGAGAAGGGTGGTCATATTCAACATTTTGATTAACGTTTTCGGCACTGTAGATATGTTACAGAAATTTTCAGTATGTGTGTGACGTACACATCATAGGCAACGAAATGAAATTGGCTACTTTTTTTATGCGCCACCCTGTACTTCTATCATCATGCTAGTACAAGACACTGTTTTTCTTAAAATTACATGTTTACATATTATATATTATAAATTACATTACTTACAATGGAAATATGGCAAGACTTTTCACTTATCTTCTGCTACGAAACAAAATGTACACAAGGCACAGCAAACCTCGCCCTGTTATGTGGATTTTGGACGAGTTTGTACCTAAAGAACATACATTGAGCCATTTCACTTTTCGGATTAGTCTTTTCGCTGAGCGGAAACCCTAGGTATGCTCGCAGGCCGAACGGAGTAAATTATCGTCTGTATTTACATGTCCTCAAATATTTATTGTTTATTAGTTATTATTACTTATTTATTATTACTATACTTTAGGAGAAAGGAGTAATGCAGACGAATAAGCGTGCTGGCGTCTAACCGCGACACTTTCATGAAACTATCGCGGTTAGATGTCTGCATGCGCACTCGTCCGCATCACTCCTTTCTCCTAAAGTATAATAATAATAAATATTTGAGGACATGTAAATACCCACGATAATGTACTCCTTGCGGCCTGTGAGTATATCTGGTGTTTCCGCTGAGCGAAAAGACTAATCCAAAAAGTGAAATGACCCATTATCCTTGAGGCATTAGCGATATACTCGAAAAGTTTCATGAGGAAAGCTTAACCCTCTGGCATCAAACAAACAAACCGACGAGACCGAAAACGATACCCCGTCGGCTATTGCCGGTGGTCACCGGCGGGGGGTCACCGTGGGAGGTCGCTGGGGATCACTGGGGGTCAGATATTACGTGGTTGAACAATGGAGAAAGTCGATTCGGAGATTTTGGAATATATTGGATCTACAGCAGTGAAAAACGTGACGGGGAATAGGAATATATATAACAGGAACAGGAATATATATAAGCGAGCATGAATAGTCAGCTTGTTGCCGGATGCATTAGATCGGGACGATACCGTCGAAGCCCCCGTCACAGCGCGACAGCGAAATCAATAGCAATCCAGCAATGTTGTAATATCGCAGAACCGATGTCCACGGGGCACGGGACGAGCGTCATAAAACTTGGAGCGATAAAACAGCGTCATGCAGTTGGAAGGAATACTGACCCGGACGATGCCGTTGGGTATTGGAGGTTCGTCCCACTGCGCGACCACCGTGCTCGAACTGACCGCTCTTGCTCGGACATTGATCGGCGCGCTGCTCGGTACTACACAGCAAAAAAAATGACTGACAATTACACAGTCTCATGTCGCTCAGTTATCAGCCGCAGGTCGCCGGCACAGCCTCGGAATTTTCTTGGGGGAGTAAAAAGATGAGCAACCAGCAGCGCTGGAGGAGGATCTGGGCTCCTCCCCGTAACATTTTTTTAAAATTTAGCTGTAAAATAATACAATTGAGGGCCACTAAGCGACTCAAGGCTAAAAATTCATGGCATTTTGGACAAATTTTAGGACAACTTGCTCTTGATAAGAGGGTCGGGTTTCTTGAGAGCCCATTCGCCGTATAACATACTTCACTAAGTTCGCTTGACTTCACTTTATTTCAATGGCAAGCAAAAAGGAAGCCCGTGAAAAATAAACATACAGCGATCAGCGGTTGATCAGCGGTACGTGTCTCTGCAACTTTTCAGTCTGCAACAGCTCAAGACTAAGATTCAACAGCTGACGTTAATTATCCAAGAAATCTTTCACTTGCAGACGTGTATTATTTTGAGCGCAGTGGTATCTTCATGCGGTAACGTGCTATTTATTGACGTCAAGTTCATTGTTGCAATGACGTCACAACAGTGTAATACGAAGCCTCATTATCATAGTCAGATATGAGAAAATTATTGGACGCCCGTTGGGGTAGTTGAGTATTATATATGACTATAAACGTGCGGTAAAAACCCAAAGTATATCGTGGAAACTATCTAAAATAAAAAAGAAGAGAGATGACGAAGTTCAAAGCTCGTCACACGATTCGAACAGTGGTAAAAGATAAGGAGTGAATAAGTAAAGTAGCGGCAATTTTTTTCTGAATAAGACGAAAAAGAAGAGGAAAAGAAATATAAACAACAGCAACGCTAAGCTCTGAATTAGCCTGGGCCGGCTGCAAACCGGAAGCGGAAGTGTGTAGGCAACGTCAGTGACTGACCGAGTTCAGCGGTGGTGACGTCAACGCTGTTGCTTGGTAGGCTGCGTCCGATGCTCGTGACGGCCAGTACGCGCAGCTCGTAGACGGTGAACGCCAGCAGGCCGCGCACCGTGAACTCCGTCCGCTGTACGTCCACCGTCTCCCGCCACTCAGCCTCTTCGTCCTCCGTGCTGCCACCGAGCGACGTGGTCGGATACTTGGCGCGGAACTGGACGACGTATGACGATATCGGTTCGACGTTGCCAGAGATCCAGCTAAGGCTGATGGAGTCAGCGGTGACGTCGGTTACTATCACGCTTGTCGGCGGGTTCGGCAGCGCTGTACGCGTCACATGGGCAATATTAACCCTCTGAAGCACAGTGTTCCAACCCTCGAGCGACAACATTTCGTCAGTGTTTCACCGACAAATACTTATTGAATTACCTGACACTCTGAAAACACGCTGTAAACAATCTGCATAAATATACAAAAGGTAGAGTATATAGACGTTTATTGTAACTGATCGATTTTACTACACTTTTCAATTAAATCAATTTGTTGCAAAGTTGTGCAGCTGATCAGTCAAATAACACAAGGTAATGCGGTAACAGATTTAAGGTCAGATGAAAAATATTCCTTCGCAGTTCATTTCGGAAGACAATAGTAAAAGAATTACCGAAACTGTTCTACATTTGCCAAAGTTATCGTAAAAATAATAGCCGCGGGCCTGTACCTTTAACTTGGACCTCAGCCTGGTGTTCGATGCTGCCGAGCTCTGAGGAAGCGACGCACGTGTACGTCGCCGTCTGCCGGACGTCGGTCAGTCTCAACACGTTTCGGCCGAACGGCGCGTCGAGTTCCGGCGTCAGGTCGACTGCTCCGAGACGCCAACGTATCGTCGGCATCGGCGACCCGACTGCGACGCATGTCAGATTTACCGATCCTCCTGGAAGCACTTCCACGCTGTCCGGAGCCATGGAGAAGTGTGGAGGCACTCGCCGAACTGCAGCCACACATCAAATCACTCTTGTTCACTCACGTCAAGTAAGGTCAGGTCATCTTCATGTACCACTAACAGTCTGTACAAAGGTCAACTCACTGTCATTCAGTCATACTCATAGCTCGTGTCTGTAGTCTGGTTTCTAGTGTTTGTTGATAAAATAAGCACCCCGGCCGGGATGGGTCATCTCTCCCTCGAGGCGCAGGGGCCGAAATTAAAAATTCCGGCCGACCCATAGAATACGCGTGCCAAGTTTCATCGACGTCGGCCCAGCGGTCTCGGAGCCTTAAGGCTTTGACAATGTTGACAGTTTGACACCTCACGGACGGAGAGACGCCCGGACGAACATTTCACCGGTTTTACAAGTCATCCCAGGAGAGAAGACTAAAACTACCGCGTTTCTATCTGTTTTCTGCGCACACAAAACTTACAACGTGTCTTTTGTTTGACTGATAGCTTTAACAAACTATTATGTAGTAAGCTCTTATATCATCACATGCTGTGAAATAATGCGACTGTCACCAGCGATAAAAAGCTACCGTTGTGTGCTACCAATTTAATCCATCAAATCACGGCCGTCTGAACCGCTGAAGCCAGTTGCTATTTGGCGCAGTCGTTCGCCTGTCCGATACCGAACGACCGCACGAGGAAAAAACTTTCGACGACATGTTTAACAGTTTCGAACTTTCGATACAATCCGCCAGTGTGATCGACATGGATGGACCGACAGAATTACCGTTTCGCGCCTTGCAATTGCGTCGCGCGGTAAAAAAACAAAAACAGAAACAGCATTCAAGGACTTGACATATCAGCACAACAGTGACATTGCACAATGATTGCACCGTAACAGCTATTGTTCATCTACGCTGATTTCCGCGTGTGACTTGAAAGCATATTCAAAACAAGTAGCTCTGCTGTCGCAGAGAGGCCGCGCGATGTTTCGTGCTTCTCTGTATAGCTTCAACAATACAATATAATACTTCGAGCGCAGTCTTTATTGTTAGTTACTTCGGCTTCAGATTTACCAATGTGTACAATTAAATTCTGTTCTGTTCTCTTCGGCGTAGTCGTCGATGTTTGCTGTCATAAACAAGATTCACTGATGCGTGGCGGTCTGCGCGGTAAACGAGTCCATGCTTGGTGCTATAAATTACTGCACGGTCGAAATTATTGATGATAATCCACCAGTCATCGATGCCAAAGCCAGATATTAGTCGAGAATCGCGATTTTTGCCTACCCCACCTGCATTCGACGCCTGCGTTAGGGGGTCCCCGTCGGAAAACTGCCATAAGGTTTGGTACGGAAAACTAGAATGGTGCGTCTATACCAGATGGTGAAAAAAGTTTGAGAATACGTTTACGCGTTTCGACAAAACACACGAACGTGACAGACGGACGGACGGACGGACGGATAGACACTAAACGACAGCATAGGCCGCGCTTATCATATCATCGCGCGTCATCAAAGATCCGCATTTTTATTCTAAATGTGCACCGTCGACCGGCTGACAGATCTCAACAGCCAAGTGTATGCAGACCGCCGACGAGCTTCGTCTACGTGCAGTCGTTGACAACAAGGGACATCGTTTGAACTTCTCCACATACACATCTGTCGTTATTCGATAAGCCCCGGCGCTTGTGACAGGCAGCGCAGTGGCGCTGTGCTCAACCACACCGGTTGACTGAAGACCACTGTCATCGGGGAGACCAAACCGACACATCACAGGAAGTATAGATGTCGCATGTAAGCGATGTTTTATTGCCTGACGCTTTATTGAAAACATACAAATATTCAGATTAAAAATCATCGAAATCGGTATAGATGTTGTGCACAAAAGACTGTGCTAGCGTCACTTATTTTGCCCACTTTGCCTACTCGAACCTTTGTCAATTTCTACCTTGCCAACTCGCACTGTACGCAACTTGTAGGCTACTACCCGGTACCCTACGCACATCGTACACGTGTCAAGTCCTTATCTTATATTTCACAAAACTTAAATTTTAGACATAGCACCGTCGCAAGTACAATGTCAGCATGGTACGAGTTGGAAAGGTACGACTTGATAAGGGTACGACTGCAGTACTGTACCGCGCACGTAGAGGTTGGCGGCGTAAGAGTATGCGATGCCCACGCTGTTCTCGGCGACACATTCGTATCGACCCTCGTCGGATTCGAGACTCTGACGAATCTGCAGCGATCCTGTTCAAATGCCACACACGCAGCGCCGCAAGTGTCGTCAATCTAATTACCCCGCTGGACCGCGTCGGACCATGGACATCTAGTAGGAGCACCTCCTACTAGATGTCCATGGTCGGACCTAACCCGGACCATAACCCTAACCCGCTGCGGTCCGATGCCGTAATTACAAAGACTGCATGTGGTCCGTCAAATTTGACCCGTCAGAATGAAGCCCTATCAAAATGACGTCATAAATCTAACCCTATACCTTTGCTGACCAAAACCTAACCCCAACCCAATCCCAGTGCCTAAAATAAGTCTAAAATCTTACAAAACACTAGGTGCAGCCAGGTCGAGCGCCGAGAGAGGTTGGTGTGGGAAAGGGGTGTTCCACTCCCCACTGGGAGAGGGTCTGGGGAAGAGGCTGTATGGACATTTTTTTGTTTAATTTGGATCTCAAAATGGTGACTTTTGGTGCATTTTGATTATTACTTCGGCTGCCTGTAGGCTATTACATGCAAGAACGCAAACTTGACTGTAATTTTAACTATAACTTATAAGTTCTAACTATAACTTTTACTGTGTCAATTTGTCAAAAATCCTGCTACACACAGGGTGCCATTTCAGAAAATCATAGTACACAATCTCAAATTCCCACTGCACATTTTGTGATCCAAAACACACAATTCTAGGCCCTGCCTAATCCCATAAGAACAAAAGGTGACTGTCATATCAAAATCAAAATGTTAAGATTTCGTTTCGGCTGCATTGAGAGACGCATAGAGACCGACTGACGAACAGACACCGACAGGACTACAGTAAATAAGAGATTTTGCTCATTGTTGACTATGAAATCTGAAGATTTAAGGTCAGACAACGATGACGACAGATATAACGTCTCATTTTTCAGTCGTCAATGCGCCTCTAGCAGAAGGCTGTGCGATAGTTTGCCGACAAATCACGCAAGTATTAGTTAACGTGTACAGTCGAGCAGAAGTTTCAAGTTTCAGCAGTAGCCCGAGAACGTGAGATAAACATAAAGACCACTCTCAATGCCATAGTATTTCTAGCTTTTAGATTTAAGTTTTAAAAAAGCACAGCGATTTAATGTTGCTACAGTTACCGAGCAGTGTTGTGGTGTTTTCAATACCTGTTGAGATTTGAGGAAAAGTAAGAGTGGTAGAAGGTGGTGGGTTTAGGGTCGAATAGCAGAGTTTCTGAAAAAAATCTGGAGTATAAAGTTTCCAGAAGCTGGAATTTTCGCAAAAAGTTGTAAAGTGGTAATTTTTCCGGTATAAACAACATAAAATTACTAGACGATGTACTGTATAAATCATGTGTCCAGAGTGAAGACCGAGACTATCTAATGTCCACGTGCCTACTGCCTTTTGTTGGTCGAAGTGTAAAGTCGTGAAAATTAGACAGATTTTCAGTTTCACACAGCGATAGCGCTGCATGCAAGTGGCGCGAATTTACATGAACAACGACTCAGCAAAAAGTCGACAGGAAACTTTACAATAAATGTGACTATTCGAAGACTAAAGTTACAGTCGAGCTTAAGAAATTTAATGGGCACATTAAAACCGCAGAGCAACTGAGCATTATACAGCAATACGGTGATTGGTACACTGGCCGTTGATGGGTGCATGGGCTGTTACATATGGTACAGTGAGTAGGGGACTGGGTATAGGCTGCGGCCCCGCCCAGTCACTTCCTCGCTGCACCAAATGTAACAACCCACCCATCAACAGCCAGTGTGCCAAATTCATATTTTTCGATATGGCACTATAATTACCTATGCGCTCTAAAAGGTTAAAGCGTCGTCCGATAGACTGAAGAGTGGCACTGTACGTACCGCTGGGCAGTATCTGAAGTCGCTGATCGGTCATATCAACGGGCACTGAGTCCTTGAGCCACGAAATGACAGGCTGTGGGTTGCCGGTAGCGCCACAGATCATGACTGTTCCGCGGCCTTTCTCCACAGCCTTCAGTGACGGACTCTCGACGATACGCGGATAGCCAGCTGGAGCTACACACGCAGTAAACAAGCGTATACATCACTACTGTACGACGCCAGCTGTTGATGAGACTGGACAGTCGAATTGTGTTAAGCTTCTAGTTAAACTGTTTCAGGCTAACTTTAGAGAGAGAGCCAGAGCGTTTTACCAGATGGATCAAAGAGGCTATACACATCCGAAAGGAAGGACAACAGGCCATGAACCGTGATGAGGGCAGCTACCAACTGAGCCACGCATACGACCGCTTTCTTGACACTGCGTCTTCCCGTTGTGTCAAGAACCGGAAGAACTGAGTACCAGCTTCTTCTGATGAAGGCCTCTGATAGAGGTCGAAACATCAAGTTTTTAGGTAATAATTTTGGTTGTGTTTGAGTAATTTAAATAATAATTAACTTCCAACCAGATGAATATATTCAGCGATAACTTTAAGATGGATTCCCAATTCATCCCGTACGCATTACATTTGTGTTTTAGTGCCAATCAGGCCATATTAATGCCTCCAGAGAATCTGCATGCGGTTGCATTTCTACAGCTGTTTCTCTTCTATATGTTCTCCCATTTTGAGGAGGACGAGGATTTAGATGTCTGCGTTAAGCGTCTAGTGAGATTTGGCCACTGCAGGACAACCTCGCACTATGTAACTTATTACAGAAAGTTTATCAGCTTCTGCAGTGTACGTGGCCACTTAAGTAACAGCATATGAAACATCGTTGTCAGCGTTCACCATCTTGAAAATAAAGAAAAGAACGCAAAGAAACGAGGCAGAAGTTAGTAAGTTTGTGTGGACTGTGGAGTAAAGACAAGGCCGACTAGTAATGCTGTGCCACAGAGGTGTTTGTCAGACCATGTGCCGAATCGACATTATGGACGTAAAACCATTCACATTAGTGCATTAGTACGTCGAGACAGCATGTGGCAAACGCATGACGGTAGCAGTACTCCGAGCGACCAAAAACGCTCCATCCATCTGCAGCAGCAGCCGCAGAACTGGCGAGCAAAGTGGCCAAGAGCAAACACTCCCGACATGCATCGGTCGCTGTACGTCCTCGGTGGACACAGCAGGCGCCGCTAGGTCGAAGGTGGTGACGACGACGCAGATGATTGATGTGTCCGCTGAAAGATGAATGGCCGGTAATTTGTGCTACGTCGATTTCCGCCCGCTTTAATCGTTCGGCCATTGATCGACAGGCAGCGTTCGTCTATTATATAGTAGCATCGTGCCGTTGTCATCCATCCACTTCGCTCAGCTTTGCTTCTGTCAACTTCGATACTGTTGTTGTTGTTGTTGTTGTTGTTGCGGAAGCTGATCGATGTTTCCGGTGCTGAAGTAGCACCATCTTCAGAGTTCTGTCACTCAGCGTGTATGGTACTATGCTATTAACGTATGGATCGCTGTGTAACTGCTGCTTCTGCGGCTGCGGCTGCGCCACCAAGACAATAGTCGTAGGCCTACTGTGCAGCAGCAAGTTTCTGAGACAGCGCACACTGTCGCTATCGATTGGCGCCACGACATTATTGTTTGCGCAGTCAATAAGTGCAAACTACTGCATGGTCCAATTCTAAAACGTAATCGGATCGGCTGGCAAAATCTGTTCGCATTTTTTTCACGATCAGAGAAAACACCTCTCGGTTCCTTTTCTCCGAAACGCGAATCTCGTTAGATTTACCTTCGGAACGTGACCATTTTTGGCAAGTTCATTCGCCAGCGTGATACACTCGTTAACCCTTTAGCGCAAGCGATAATTACAGTTTCCGCCCTGCAGTGGGCACTGCAGCGATACCTGTCAGTATGTCGGATGCGAAATAATAGCCTTGGGCATTTGACGTCACGGATTACTGGACTGTAGTTTGCAAATCTCTATAGTGTGGATATAACTGTCTGGAAGCAGTATCTTTATTAGCTGGTTATCTCAGCCGCTCATATCTGCACCGAAAGTAATAATCCAGGCATCAAAAGTCACGTGTCACAATCACAAAAGTCACCGTACACAATCAGTCCGCTCACTCCGCTGTACCATTCATTCATAACACCGCGACTGCCCGGTGTACTGTCTATACTAGGCTATTAGCTACTAGCAAGGCGCGACGTTCTAGTGTAGGCCCTTCCCTTATATAATACAAATCATTTTCGTGCATCTTGTATGTGAAGAACAATTTAGGCCTATAACCCGATTCTGCTTCAAAATACCATAAGGATGGAAAAAAATTTAGGGTGCCATTTTTTTCTGAACACTTGACAGGTTGTAAATTGACGAAATCCATAATGGCCGCCATCATAATTGAAAATCTTTTTTGTGCATATCTTTTAGTTGAGTCGCCGATTGCGATCGTCAACGTATATCGAACGATTCGAGTGCAGACAAACCGCTCCAAAAACTCACTCAGTCCTAATGGCTCTGTCTGCTTTTCAGTGCCACTCACTTGCACATTTATTACCCGCCCCCTAGTTACGATACCGGCAGGCGGGTCAGGGCCTAAAATATCTTAAAATGTCAACTACACACAGATAGGGACGATGGAGGACGAGCAAGGCACGTAAGCGCGAAGCGCCGGAGTGTCGAGGGGGTGGGGTTTGGGGAGGGGCGCCGTAGCCCCTCCCCAGTATGGGGTCTGGGGGCATTGCCCCCAGAAAATTTTGAAATTTAACAGTGCAAATCTGTTCATTTTT
>Ga0209149_1000814_pt1 | contig 14124 bp, 9 predicted proteins | sample WorMetTyACAVOLI2_FD_187423 | JGI IMG/M metagenome (GOLD analysis project Ga0209149, IMG submission 187423) | Marine gutless worms symbiont microbial communities from Max Planck institute for Marine Microbiology, Germany - Olavius algarvensis... ... | reverse complement strand
TCATCTGGCTTGGTCTTGGGTCGGCGGCCGCTTGGCGCCATTCTACATTCATCAAATGAACCGGGTGAACTCTCGCAATGGCTCTGCATGATGACAGCACCATAAACATTGTCGTGCTTATTATTATTATTATTATTATTGATGACAAATAAAGTTTACGATTAATCGTCGTAGTTTACAGTCCTGTACCGCCGCCGCCCGTGGATGCGTCATTCAGCTGCCATGTAGCAAGTGTGCGTGTGTGTTTGAGTGGCGGAGTCTACCGCGCTATCAACTCGCCGCTGTGCGAGATATTACAAGTGACAGCGACGGCACAACACTGGCAGTGACACGTCATGTCGTGCATCCTGTATGTGGCGCAGCAGCAGCAACAGCAACAGCAGAAGCAGCGTCGTCACTGAGATCATTCCTGTAGAGACTAGGTCTGGTTTAGTCGCTCTGCTATCATTGCGCTGTCGATGTATGCGCCGTTTATAGGCTGAGAAGCTTTTCATTTATTCAGCTACTCACTTAACCCTTTGGAGCGGAGAGGCAATTGTAGTCCCACATCGAATTATATGAAGTTGGTACACTGGCCGTTGATGGGTGGGCTGTTACAGTTGGTACAGCGAGGAGGGACTGGGTGGGGCCGCAGCCCGCCCAGGCCCCTCCTCGCTGTACCAAATGTAACAACTCACCCAATCAACAGCCGGTGTACCAATCACCGTATTGCTGCACAATGATCTGTAGCTCTGCTGTTATAATGTGATCATAAAGGGTTAAGTGTTGATACGCGGCCAGGACATGGAATTGTTGTCAGTTATGACTGTTCGCGGGCGTCTAACCGGCGCGAATTTGATCGTCGTTGCAGTCGTCCAAGCAATTTTGCAGCAAGGTTAGTAACATGCTGACTGTTGTCGACTTGTGCGAAGGCACATTAACGTGAATTGTTGAATCACGTTTAAGTAAAAGTGCAATACGTATACATGTAAATAAAAATCTTGGTTGATAGTGCCAAACCCAGTGGACTGCTTTTGCGGCCTCTAACTGTCGTGTAGACTGTATTTCGGATTTCTCGAGGATACTGCCATTTTTTTGTCCGACCAGTATTTTTAGCTCACCAAAATTCCATTTTGTGTCAGGAAACATCTTAATCAAGCATCTTGCTACACACTTTTCACTCACACCCATTTAATTAGAATACTCGTCTTCAACGATAAATCCCGTCGTTGCAACAGCGCTGTTACTGACTGACGTCCAGTATACATTTCTGTTAGTAAGGAATCGAATGTTTTATTTAGGATCAACATTCATTTAGCTATATTGGCTAAAATTTTCGTAAAAATTTATAGTAGTACTTTTTTGTGAACACGGTGTAGTCTCAGCCTACGAAATATTATGACGAAATTCGGACGGGATCCTCCTGAACGGGGCGTCGAATGCAGGTTGAGTAGGAAAAATCGCGATTTTCGACCAATATCTTGCTAGTTGCTATCAACTTTCGCGTCAGACCACAGGTGCTGTCAATTCATTGCGACCGTAAGAAGTTCAAGAACTTCTGACGCTGATGGCTGGAATTTGTTTACAACACTTGACCGGTTGACGGTCGCTGTCGCAAACGGGGACGACGATTGTGACAATTTCATACAGGTCATGTACTGTCATATAGAATTAAGAAAATTATCAAAGAAGTGTGTCAGCAAGACCCATATCCGGCAAACGCGAGGGGGAGGGGCAGTTACAACTATGTGCAACACCCCCGTTTCAAGAGCTACATCTCCGTCGCTGATTGTATGCCTCTATCTAGCCTACTGTAGACTATTAAAATTAACGTTGGTGTCCAACGCAGGTAGCGTATACAAGAAACTCATCAGTTCAGTAGATAAGATAGGCGAACGTTACCTCTTGAACCATGCCATCGTTGTATATCTCTACCACCCCTATACTCAATTTTCCCGTAACGTTCGCCTAATGTCATCGGCGAATCGCTATTTTTCGGAAAATCGTGACTTTTTGATATTGCGCCTTATAAAAATTACTCTTGCTTACTTATTTAGTGAGCACTTTCTTGTTAATAATATCTATGGTAGTTTTATAAATAACACGTGCTATTAATAGTACTTCGACTAATAGCACTTAATTTATGGGCGTTGGCAGCATTTCACCGTTTGCTTATGAAGTAAAAATTTTGCTAGTCACTTAAGGTCGTTCAAGGTCATTCAAAATTACACCGATGAGTAAGGCGTGTGCAAGTTCTTACTAGTTATCCATTGTAGGTCTAAATATGTGTCTGTGTTGTACCGTTAGAAGCAGAAGCGTCGATCGAATACTGCCCGTGACCTTAAATCTGGGTTAGGGGATCGCTCAAGGTCATAGAAAATGGTGCCGATCGCCAGACGCCTTTATATTAGTCTTCCATTGTAATTATAGCTTTATCTTGCACAATTTTCGAGTTATTTGACGTTCAAAATATAGTGACCTTGAAATCTTGGTTAAAAGACACTCAAAGTCATTGAAAATTGTACCATTCGAAAGCCTAGGTACGGTTTCCTATTCGTCTTCTATAGCACACCACAACATTGTCCATCATGCTGTGCAGTATACGACTGAATGCATTTCGATATTCAGTATATTCAGTATATTGTTATATTTCGTTGTTGTTTTTAACTGTAATGTACGCTGATTTGTGCGGCTACTGTAACAATAACATTCAAGTGAATACAACGAGAGCACTGCCTCGTTCTTTAGTGGTCGCGCCATTGTTCTTTGCAAATGAATTTCATCGCGGGGTTGCTCAAGCATTCGTCTGATACTAAGTTACAATCACATTGTAACAGTCGAAGAGGAAATGACAAGTTCCTGACTCGTTGTCACATAGTTGCAGTTGCCGGCTCAGTCGGAGTCTTCGGCAGTTCTGCGGTCGCCATCGCCGACTTCCTTTATCTGTGATTGTATCGAGATCAGCAGCGGAGATTGTCGTTGAACGGTCGAGCGCCGCGCGCTGCCGCTGCGCACGCACCCCGACCGGTATCAGTTTGTTTCCGTTTCCTTTTTCAGTTCCTTCCAAATCGCATCAGTCGATCAGTCACTCCCCCGTCGGTCGGCGTCTTCTGGCGCGTTTGTAATGGAATCGCACGCACTGGTGACTCGCGCCCGCTACAGTCGTTCTGAATAAATAGACGCGCAAATTCTGAATTACAACTACAGCCACCACGCATGACCTGTACAATTGTGTAACCAGACTGCGTGTACAATCCAAGAGAATGAATGAATGAATGAATAAATGAATGAATAAATAAACAAACAAACAAACAACGAACGCCGAATAATTGATTATATCTAATGAGTTTATTGTGCCAGTTGATTTCTAAACTAAGGAAAATCTTCTTTCTGTAATGCAGTAAAACATCTCAATAAGAAGATAGGTTACTGAGCCTGAGGTGTATATATTGAGATAAAAGATGTAGCGTTTTAAAACAAACAAGAACTTAGCTATCGCAAACAGATCGCGCGACAGCTGCGCACACAATTCGTCGGGGGCATCTCCGTGACTTTGAAATCTAGCTTAAGAGTCACTCAAGGTCACTGAAAACGGAACCATTGGGTAGATCATATACTACTCACTATTATTCGAGTTATTTGACGTTGAATATTATCGTGACTTTGAAATGTGGGTCAGAGATCACTCACGGTCATTGAAAATGGTACCATTTGAAAGCTTGGGTACGGTTTACTATTCGCCTTCCATAGTAACTATGGCCGTATCTTTAGCCATTTCGGAGATATTCAACGTCAAAGAATGATCTGACCTTGAAATCTGGGTTCGGGTTCGTTCAAGGTAATGAAAATGGCGCGGTTTGACTTTCTATGGGTTCACCATTGTATCAGGTGAAACATGCAGCATGGAATGGGAGGTTATCGTGGTCCTCGTTTTACGTGAATTAATCTATTTTTTACGAAAATATTCGCCAAAAACGATTTTCACATTTCCACCTCACTGACCTTGACCTTTGACTTTGTGACAGACCTAAAACTTACCGGTTACTCGTCATGTAGATAACTTCCCCTGAATCTTTGAACGATGTAAGATGTTTCATTATCGAGTTAACGGTTGGCATGGGACAGACAGACGAACGGACGGGGTGCAACGCGTAATGCGGCCTCTTAGGGGAGAACCGCACAGTAAACCGCACGAAGAAAGCTTAAATTTATGGCACTGTGTACTATTCGCACGCAAACGACGTTTTTTTACTGTGTCGACAGTCTTGTTTATTTGTTTTCAGCGCGTACTGAGTCGCGTGGCACGGTCATATCAGGCGACGGTGGTTTCAAGCAAGTTGTGCGAGTCGAAACTCCAACAAGAGATGCTACTGTTGTTGCTGCTGCTGATGATGATGACGACGATGATGCAACTGGTGACGTCATTTGTTGCTGGGCTCGCAATACGTCATCGCGACAGCTGCAGCTCACTGGCGACCGATATCAACTGCCAAAAGGCGACGATTGTGATGACATCATCAAAATGTAAGTTCGCCATCAAAGAACCAGATACAGCTGTATCTAAACCAAGTCATAATATCCTACACAGGAGAAACTATTGCTGATGATGCACAGCACCCAACCCCTAATCGTTGTACTAAACAGACCTCAATGTCCACTGTACCAATATGTATTCAGAAAAAACACCCTTTTTGTTTTCTTACAGGACATAGTAAAATTAACGTAATTGAATGAAAATTTCAAACACCATAGCTGAGAAATGTTGATTTTAAACAACAAAAAATATTTTGTGTTTCAATTAGTTTGCTAGCAGCAATAGTAAAATCAATGGATTTGGATGAAAATTTCAAACGTCATAGCTGAGTAAATATTTTATGTGTTTAAATTATAGTTTGCTAGCAGCAATGTAAATAGGACGCTAGTAAAATTGTAGTTATGGCAGTGGGATTAATCGTTGAAGATAAACAGCTACAAATAAAATTTTGGAGCAAAACGCTTGATCAAGATTTTTTGACAGAAGATGAAGTCTTGATGGGCTAAAGACGCTCACCAATGAAATCCATGAAAGATTATTTTCTTTCTGTATCTTTGCAGTTGTGTGTGTTGTGTGGTCTACCACAACCGGGATACGAGTCGGTGATGCCACTGCTGCTGTAAAGAATGCCCACCAATATTTCATCATATTAATGTAGTTAGCAGAGGCTGGCTAGATAGAATGTATATTAATGTAGACGTCTCCTTTTAATTTGCTAGCACCAATAGGAGGCCTTTCTGCTGCGTGCTAGCTCGGCATTAAAGGACAGTTGCTGTCATCGATTATCAATTATTGATTTACCAGTGGTTCATCTAGTGTCTGTGTATATTTACATACTTATGGTCATAGCAACGGCATTCGTCAGCTGTGAGACGATTGATCAGTCAGAACGAAGAGTGACTGATCACGTGATTTGCAACTGGAGAGTTGGTCAGAGGACAGTTTGAACATTTGGTGATAAAGTCACCGTTTTAGTGACATAGACTTCAAAGAAGTCGTAGTATAAAGTCTGATAGTTAGATCAGACAGTTGTGAGTGACGATGTGGAAGAATATCGCGCTGAACCGGGTTCGGAGAGGAATCGCCGGTGATCAGACGAACATCTTTTCCGTCGACGGTGGTAGAAGATCGCAGCTGAAGTCGCGACGTTATTCATGTTAAGGACCGCCTGCAGGTGGCAGTCTGTGAACCGGTGGAAGTCGACGACGACGGCGGTATCTTTAGAAGACAGCGGATCAACAACACAGCGCATCTTTGTGAGATGAACATCGCTAGCTTATCGAACCATACATCGCTTGCGTGCATTGCTTATGGCTCAAGCCTAGCCTAGGTTAAATTATATTATAGAATATACAGTGCCAGCCTTATTGTTAGTTATATTTATGTTATATTTGTTTATTAATAAATGTTTTGTATGAATTACTATGCCTAATAGTTGTCACACATCAAATTACAACTCAGTTTGAACGCAGGCCGTATTCGATCTAGTCCTACCTAATCAATCCAGATTTGATTAAGTGGATAAAGGCGGTAATTACAGTCGATTAGAGATAATACTGTACAGCTGTCACTTTCTCCGTTAATTCTTTTAACTTATTAATCCAATAAAACTCCATCGTCTGTCAGGAAACATCTTAAGAAAGCGGTTTTCTTCAAATTACATTCACTCCAACTTCTCAAAAATAAGTAAGTAAACAAAACAAGGAGAACTGTTTTACTGATTTTGAGTTAACAGAATTCATGCAAATTGCTTTAGGCGTTTTAACTTTTTAGACTCCAAAGGCAATTATATAGTGCCACATCGAATAATACGAAGTTGGTACACTGGCCGTTGATGGGTGAGCTGTTACATTTGGTACAACGAGGAGGGGCCCCCGCCCAGTCCCGTCCTCACTGTACCAAATGTAACAGCCCACCCATTAACGGCCAGTGTATCAATCACTGATGGTCCGTTGTTCTGCGGTTTTAAAGTTGCGATTAAAGTGTTAAAGATGCGAACAATTAAAAAGTGGCCTCGCAGTTTTGGGCCACCCTGTATTTATGAAACAGCTGCGACGGTAACGGCAACGAGAATGGAGAAGTCGCGTTGATGCGGAAGCTGAGCGTCGTTGGCGGTCATTCGTCGACGTGTCCGCTATGTGGGTGGTCGTCCGGTGCCGGCCGTGGCCAGCTCAGACCTCGGTGGCGGCCGCGGCGAGCTGTGGGACTACAGGCCCTCGTCAAGTACAAGCTGGACAGAGCGAGGAACGCTGATGTCGCACGCGATCACGACGTCGCCTTTATCCACAAAGGTCAGTTGATACGACGAGCACATTATCTAGAGCATCGTCGGCAACCGTCGTGCGAACCAAATTGACACAAATGCTCTAGCTGTTCTAACACCCCGAAACGTTTATTTGAAATGCCGGCAAATCATAACATTATCGTTTTTATTAAAATCCTATTTATTAAGCCGCCGCTCGCGACAGCGAACGGCTTAGTCCATCGATGTTGTCCATCTGTTCGTTTGTGTGTTTGTTAGTCTGTCTGTCTGTCGCCAAAATGCAAAAAAACGCTATTTTCTCAAAAACTAAGCAATTTAGAGCTATGATGTCTATTGACGACCTATATTTATTATGAAATCGTATACAATAAAAAAATGAAAAAAGACAAGGAAAACATACATTTGTTTACATTTAAGCAGATGTACGACCATATAGGAAGTCGTACATGAGCTTTTAAAAACCCATTACTGGACCCCTAAAATTCAAGATGGCGGAGATCCGCCATCTTGGATCTTGACGCCAAAATGCTAAAACGCTATTTTCTCAAAAATTAAGCAATTTAGAGCTATGGTATCTATGACGATTTATAGGAAGTCGGCGCCTTGTGACATTTTCCTAAAAGTGCGCCGTATAAAAATCCACTTACTTACTTACTTACTTACTTACTTACATGGGCTTTACAAAGAACCCATTATTGGACCCCTTAAAATTTAAGATGGCCGAGATCCGCCATCTTGAAAATCGACATGACGTCATTTTTTCTGCTGAGGGTGGTCCGGTTTGGATAAAATTTCGCACACTGGTACAGAACGACATGACGACTGCGGTGATATGGTCAAAATCGAAACCAGATGAAGAATTCCAATATGGCGAACGTTTGGGCGAATTCTATGACATGTCATCCCACAGCCACGTATCACATTGTAGGGTGCTGCCACTTGGTGAATTCACTGTCATGATTCCAGAGCCACATGCCACATTGCAGGGTGCAGTCACCTGGCGAAATCAATGTCATGATCGTGCCACATTACAGGGTGTAATAATTGCATCCGCCATATTGAACATCATTTTTCGCCTTTTTTGTTTTTTTAGAATACAGTTTGGGCTTTGACGAGCGTCGTCTTTCGTATCGTCTCCGATACACTTGTTATTTCTATTTTACTATAGCTCAACATCTGTGGTTTAATATCCTAAAATCTTTTTTGTTATTTATTTTCCTATTTTTCTTGTTTGTTTACAGTGTAAACTTCACAGTCCTTTAATGATATTAAACGATGAAACTATCGTCATAGCCGCCAATGGCTGCGGGATCATGCAGCACCCTACATTGGGGCGCGAAGCGTTGTTTGCTGTGCATGTCACGACTTGTTTAAAGTTGTATTATTTACAAGTGTTGCATGTATGTCAATGCGTCACGCCAAAAAAACCTGCAAAAATAAGCAATAGTTGGTGACAGATTTTTTTAAAATCTAAAACTTAGCAAAATTAATACCCGCAATGATAATGCGTCATCCGCGAATCAGATTTACGATATACATTATTGTCGCGCTCAGCTATGCTAGAGTGCGACTTAGCTGCAGGCGGCGTGTCTGTCCGTCATACGCTCGTAATGCGTCAAAACTAATGAACGTAGGATCATGTGCATTTCATCGTCGGGTAGTGCAAAGACTCTAGTTTTTTGAGACCAACTTTCATGCCCTTGGTCTCTAGGACTCCTTACTGCAGTAAGTACGGACGCGTGATTACGTGTGGTTTTTCCCTGGCGGGGCTTTCCCGTAACACGTTTCTGGGCCAGTTTTTGCCGCGCGATGCTATGCATAAGCGCGGCCTATGCCGTCATGCGGTGTCTGTCTGTGTGTCTGTGCGTCTGTGTGTCTGTCACGTTCGTGAATTCTGTCAAAACGAATAAACGTGTCTTCAAATTTTTTTCACCATCTGGTAGCCAAGTCATTCTAGTTTTTCGATACCAAACGGCATGGCAATATTCCGACGCGAACCCCCTAACGCGGGCGTCGAATGCAGGTGGGGTAGGCAGAAATCGCGATTCTGAGCCAATATCTGGCTTCACTGCGTATGCTGGTGAAGCCTTCCAACTGCAGTAAACTTAGCTGCGACGAACGACGAACCATGCCGAGTATATAAGACTAGTCGCTGGTGAGCGACCGAGTTTTGTTGATGACATCGTGGCAGGAAACAACTACGAAGTGTATGACAAGAAGCCTCAACGTTACGCCGAAGACAACGTTGCGCAGAGATTAATCTGAAACCTAAGTAACAATAATAAAAAAACTCCGCACGAGTTATTTTGTTGAGGCTAACTACTGAAGGACACAAAGCATCGCGCGGCCTCTCTGCAACAGCAAAGCTACTCGTAGGGTTAGGAGTCCTAGAGACCAAGGGTATGAAAGTTGAGCTATTCTTATCGATGACGCACATGATGGATCGCTGCTAATGGCTGCAGACTAGACGCGGCTGATGCTGAGCGCGATCTGTTAGCGCCAGCTAAGTCTTTTGTCGTTCGTGTGTCCGTCGAGTGACCTGCTTCGATGTCTGAAAATCCGGGGTATTGACGATTTATGTAAATCAGGCAAAAATATTTAACTGCACTGACATGAAAATATTCATTTCATTCTGTACAAAATTCTGAAATTTTTGAAGTATGACACGCCTTTCTATCGTTAGTCGTTGCAAAGTTATCTGATCTCAAAAAATGTACGGTTTTTATTGGGTCACCCTGTATAAACTTTGTAGCCATATGCAGTTGGTTTAGTTCAACTGTATGCATAATTAACTTTTGCTACACACGTGCGCTTCCCAATGTTGTTTCGCCGCAAAACGATCGACATCGCCGCTTAAAGATTTTTTTATGTATTTGGAGTACGTCGTAATTAGTTATGTGTACGCTGTACAGATTCGCCCAATGGCAGTTTGCCATTCGGGCATCGTGATCGCAAAGACGGCAAAATACCTCGGACGAGTAAGTTTTAAATGCCTTCAGTTTAACTTGTAGTTAGCGCTGACGTGATTTCGATGACAACTATTTTCAGCCGTCGTTGCTGAAATAGACAAAAGCATTGCTTGTTGTTCCAGTAACAAACGGGAGAAGGAGTGAAAATCGTAAACACGTACGTAGGAGGCCGTAGCTGTATTTTCTGTGTACGTCATGGACGTTGTGTCCAATGCATAGCGGAAAACGCAACTGGAAAATCGCAGCTGAGTTAAGTTTTGTGCTATGCATTTAGCATATGCTCGAAATAAGAGCAGAGACAGTGGTACGTCTGCTAGCTGCACCCCTGGTCCAATGGGCCATATTGACGAGAACCAGCTGCACGAATTAAATCGTTGTGTGGCGCCACAGGCTTACTCTGTTTACATAGGCTGCGTTGTTTTATTCACCGGTTGATTCACCGATGCATCAGACTTGCATTAGAGTGATGCATGTCTGATGCATCGGTGCAATCAACCGGTGAATAAAACAACGCAGCCATATCGATTAGATGCTGACGAAGGCGCTGTTGGGTCATTTTTTAAATGATCGTTTTTTACGTAATCGGCAATAAGCGAACTATAAAACTATAAATTATGTTACGATGACGACGGCGATGATGATGAGATGTTGGCTACGCAGGATGTGACTGGCTGATTGTCGTCGACGACTGTGTCGGGGTCTGCCGGCTTGTCTCACCCGACTACCCGGACTCTTATCGGGCCAACGTCCGCTGTTCCTATCTCATCACCAGCTTCCACGATTCGCGTGTCGAACTTATCATGTCGTCAATCCACGACGACAAAACCGATCCAGTATTTCTCGACATTAATTCGAGGTAAATTGAACCACAACCACAGCGGGATATAATGTTGGAGGCATACGAACCCGCTGAAAACTCAAGAAATGGAATGGAAACAGGCGTTGTCACATCCGTAGACAAGAAGCTCAGCTGTCGCAGAGAGACCGCGCGACGCTTCGTGTCATTTAATGTTTAGCTAAGTCACTCAAGGTCACTCAAGGTAATTCGAAATGACCCTGTTGCGTAGGGCGCGTGTAGGTCCCTATTAGTATTCAAATGACACTGTGCCTATATGTCGTACCGTTTCTGAGATATTCAGCGTCAAAGAATGGCATGACCTTGAAACTGGGGGTAGGCGTCGTTCAAAGTCATTGAAAATGGTGCCGTTCGATACATCATAAAATTATACGACTTTCTATTAGTCGGTCATTGTAAGTATAGCTGTATGTTGTACCATTTTCAAATTATTTGACGTTGAATAATCATGACATTGAGCAGGTCACTGGAGGTCATTCAAACTGGTACCATTCGAAAGCTTACGTGCGGTTTCCTATTCGCCTTCCGTAGTAACTATGGTCGTATCTTTAACCGTTTATGAGATATTCAACGTCAAAGTATAGCGTGACCTTGAAAGCTGGGTTAGGGGTTGTTTAAGGTCATTGAAAATGGCGCCGTTCCATAGACCATATACGACTTTCTATTAGTCCGCCATTGTAAATATAGCTCTATCTGGTACCGTTTATTGAGTTATTTGACGTTGAATAATATCGTGACCTTGAAATCTGGGTCAGAGGTCACTGAAGGTCATTGAAACTGATACCATTCGAAAGTTTGGGTGCAGTTTCCTATTCGCCTTCCATAGTAAATGGCTCTGTCTTGCATCAGTTCCGAGATAAAGCCCGATATTGGTCGAAAATCGTGATTTTTTCATACCCCCTTGCCTTCGACGCCCCCGTTAGGGGGTCCCCGTAGGAATATTGTCATCCCGTTTGGTACAGGAAAACTAGAATGGTGGGGCTACTCGATGATGAAAAAACTTTGAGGATATCTATAACCGTTTAGACCCAATACCGGCGTGAGACAGACAGACGGATAGACATCTTGCCATGGCATGGTCCGCGCTATGCATACGCGTCGCGCGGTAAAAATTAAAAGTTTCCAGTTTTATTGATCTTAAAATAGCGTGCTCCGGTGCATTTTTTGCATTTAAAATAATTAACTTCACTGTTTTTACAGCATAGCATATGACCATTATTTTAACTTGCTTTTGAGCTGGAATGTGTGGATTATGGCCCGATTATGACGCAATTTTCACAAATGTAAAGCAATCGCTACGCGGAGAAATTCATAGTGTTCAGTTTGTGTTTGTGAAAATTGCGTCCTGAGTCATTTTGTACACCTAAGCTGTGTCAAATTAAACCAGTGTTAAGCTCGATTGGCCCAGGGTGATTTTTAGCCTAGATAAAAACAACCAATTTTGTTCGACTGTATCGTTGTATTTTGACGCTGAAATGACAAATTTGTAGCGAATTGTTTGTCATTCTGTTTCAAGATAGCCTACGAAGGTGAGAATACGATGTTCCTCACTGTGCAAGAGCACAGCGCCCAGTTTCTGTCGCGATGCAATGCAAGCGCGGCCTTAGCCGTCATGCCGTGTTTGTCTGTCGTTTGTCCGTGTGTCTGTCACGTTCGTACATTCTGGCAAAACGAATAAATATATCTTCAAAATTTTTTCACCATCGGATAGCCACACCATTCTAGTTTTCCACAAGAAACCTGGCAATATTCAGACGGGACCCCCCCCCCCTTAACGGGGCGTCGAAAGCAGGTGGAGTAGGTTAAAATATCGATTATCAGCAAATATTTTTATCTAGCTTTGCGATCGGTAACTGCTGCACGGTGGTTAGTTTATCGCACTTAGTGGCCGTGTTTTTGTTGACTGCGGGTATCGGATGACCAAAGCGCCACGCGCTATAAGCAGTCATGGTGGGTCGTCCGTGACTGTGTACATGCAAGATCGACCAAGCGCGGTCTCGCGCTATACACAGTCACGGTCGTCCGTGAATCGTGTGTATGACAACAAGGCTCGACGTTACGCCGAAGACAACAGACCAGAATCGAATTGTACGCACTGGTGAATTTGAAGCCGAAGTAACTAATGATAAAAAAGTGCGCTCGAGGTGTACTATTGAACCTAACTACTGACAGACACGAAGCATCGCGCTCGCGCGGCCTCTTTGCGACAGCAGAACTACTTGTCACGTGTGTAGTGTCAACTGTACGGAGGATTATTTGGCTGTGTACGACGGAATGACGTCGTCGTGGCCGCTGATTGGTCGATTCTGTGGTCGGAATGGCGCTCATCTCATCTCTTCAGGCACCTCAATGTTTCTCGTATTTCTCGCCGGTCCGCGCAGCGCGCCGAGCTTCAATCACTCTGGCTTCTCGCTACAGATCGTTGACCGCTGGAAAAGTAACCGACAGCACTGTCATGTGTTTTACCGTCTTCGCTTAGTTGAGATTAATCGAACGTAGATTCCTTTACGATTGGTAACAATTACTACTTACCGGCGACAGCCGACTAGGTGTTGTTGCTTTCTGTCTTTGTTTTTTCTTTGTTAATAAGATTACAGGAAAACGGTTGTAGCTATCGTCGTGAAACTATCACAACAGATCAGCAAAGGCTCACAGATCATGCCCATCGATTTTGGGCCAAGCTGACCAAAATCGAGATCGGTAGAACAAAAAATGCAATGAAAAACGAACGGTCTGGGCAATGCCTCAACGCTGTTCGCCAGGTGACAGGACCCTGAAGTGCGCGTATTTACTATTTTATCGGCAGTGTCGACAGAGTAAGCGGGGCGAGGATGTCTACGTAGTTTATTCTCTTATACATTTAATTTGCAGGCATTATAATTATTATGATTACTACAACGATGATGATTATAATAATAGTGAAAATACTAATAACAATAATATTAACAAGTAGGCCTAACGTATTGTATTTGTTTGTTGTTTTTCGTTATTACTATCAACGGTCGGTGATGATTGCATGCTTTCGGGTTGTAATGCCAGTTTGCAGAACAGTGACGTTTAATAACATCGTATCGTTGTTTTTCTGTGAAATTTTACTAGCAATTGCACGTGGCGTTGCTGCTAGGTCACCACGAAGGTGGTAGGAAGTCCGACAGGTCGTTGTGTGACTGGACGTTCCGCTCGACGACGTCCGTCAAGGGCGAGCTTCATACTCCGGACTTTGTTCTGCACAGCGCCACGACTTGCCTGTATTCGTTTGTTGCCGAGGAACCGTTCGACACAGTTCGGTTACACGTAGTCACGCATCACTACCACAGACTGTCCGCACGGTGTGTACGATGCAGTGCAATAGTACAATACACGTACCGTAGCTTGCGTTCACATCAGAGCTATTTTAGTATCATAATAATGACAATACTGAAACATTACGTCATTTTATCACAATAATTACGGGATAGATAAGCCTGCCCCGGAATTAAGCTGTCCGTAAGAACTATACGCTCCTCACCAATGCTACATCCTA
>Ga0209149_1000813_pt1 | contig 14130 bp, 13 predicted proteins | sample WorMetTyACAVOLI2_FD_187423 | JGI IMG/M metagenome (GOLD analysis project Ga0209149, IMG submission 187423) | Marine gutless worms symbiont microbial communities from Max Planck institute for Marine Microbiology, Germany - Olavius algarvensis... ... | reverse complement strand
AGCCTTGGACAATTCAAGCGGTCGCTAAAGACATTTCTGTTTGGGTTGTGAGACCACGGCGCCTTGTGACACTAGCTTTAAAGCGCGCCGCATAGAAATTTCCTTACTTACTTACTTACTTACTTACTGCTACTATTACTAATACTAACTCTAACCCTTCTTCTTCCAGGGAACGACTCAACGCACGACCACTAACATTCACTCCTCGAACTGACTACTACAAGTACTTACCACGCATCATTGTCGATTTGAACTCGCTGCCATTCTCACTACGAGCAAAGCCGTCGGTTGATTTATTCCGTGCAGGTCTCCAGCACCCCACTGTCTCTACATCATCTCTCTGAGTAGAACCACAACACTCCAGCAGTAACGGGCCACGCCCATTGCTGGATATTTCGCTGAAGTACCAAAGAACTTAAGTATATTGAAGACTCTGGAGCTGGACGTACGTATAAATCATCAGTCGTTCAGATGAATGATGTCAGAATAATTTGATAACTCACTCAGAAGATTGATCCACAAGTTCCATCTTCAGCCAACATGTACTGAGAATATTTTTGCCTATACCATCCCATAACCTAGTTGTGATTATCATCTACTGTCATTCTTTTCACGAACTGTTCGGGACTGGAATATGCTACCACAGGAAGTTGTTCAACTGGGCACTGTCGAAGCTTTCCAACGTGCCTTTCTTACCGTCGAAAGACTGCTGGAGTGCTCCCTACACCTGTTGTGTAGGGAGCCATTGTTTTATTATGTTTTTATCTGCACCTGTTGTTTGACTACACTGTTGGTTGCCAGCAGCTTGTTGAATGGAGGAGTGGCCATCCTCTGTACTGCGTATGCATACCACCAACCATGTACTAGAGTTTCAGTTGATTGAAGATTGTACATTATCGTCAAGAAGAAGATCATCAGTCAACATCCAGTATCAGGATTAGCACTTGCTGTCTTCCTGAATTGATATACTTCGTCATCACGAAATGCATTAGAAGCTAACTGCTTCTAAACACACTGGTATTCAGGCAACCAGTAAACGACGATCACTATCATCAAAATTACAACTAATTAGCCGGGCTCCAGCAAACGACCTTCTCTCGTTAACACTCCAGCTGGCAAAGACCACTTTTATCAGGGAACTGGACTTTTTGCTTCCAAGACCATTCGCTCCCGGGAGCGAAAGTTTCAGGTGTGGAACTTCTCTATTCTCTCTTGCATGCGGGGCAGGCAGGAATTAAGCTGCCCAGGCTGAGGCCTCCAAACGGGCCGAATGCACGTTCGCAGGACAATATACGTCTTGCATAAAGGGAAAAGTGAAAATTATGACCATTCAAGAGTTAGACCAGCATACCAAGATCCCGACGACAAAGGCGAAGGACTATATCCTCCTTAAAAAGGGCCAAAGTCAGAGGCAAAAGGCTTTGTCCTTCTTACATAAAGAAATAATAAATAACAACTCCTTTACATTGGAGTTAGTTATCAATTAAGGATATTATAACCAGTCAGAAGACAGACTGTTATTCTAAGATCCCGACGACAAAGTCTGATGGTTAAAAATGAGAAAAATTTACCCTGCACGGGGTCAAAAATTACCACCAACTGGCGGTAACATGCAGGGCTTCCTCTGAACACCCTGAAATGCCACAAGTCGTACTACTGCTCAAGATGCCTTGCGACAGCACATCCTGGACAGGAACACAAGCAGCTAACCATTCATGACCCCTTGCGCTTGCCAAGTCATGAACAGGATCCCCGGAGACGTAACGCTCTCATGAGCCAGGTGCTGAGAGCCACCCCACTCATGCTCAATGAGCGGAGCAATGTACTTACCAGCACAGAGAAACCGATAACCAGCAAGGCCGACCCCCCAGACTGAGGCCCCACCACACCCAGGCAAGGCGACCCCTAGTCCCGTGTGACATTGGCCCACAATATGGAATCATCTCCACATTGAAGATTCCTGCAGTTTCCAGTGGCGCGACGTGGGTGCTGTCACTCCAGAATTTCCTCTGGACTTACATAACACAAGTCCAGAGTACTTTTGCCACCGGTTGTGGAACTTTTGCTGCCTTGAACTTTCGCTCCCTGGAACTTTCGCTCCTTGGTACTTTCCAAGCGAATAGCATATGTAGCTAAAGTACACAGCCGGGAGCGAAAGTTCCAGATAAGCCTAACAACTAACTACCGATCTGTCACGCGCCTGAATGATACACTCCCAAAGGGACAAATAACTGTAAAAATACAAGTCGCTGTGTAATCACGAATCCAAAAATGTTTGGTAGGCCTACAGAAAGTCTTTTAGTTACATTTCAAATTGACTATCTCAATTATTATCGTTCATAATCTGTAACAAATGTACGCTAAGTGTGATGGAGAATAAGCATGTACATTGAGAGGATCCATTTCATTACTTACTTAGACGCACCTAATGATGGTATATTTTATAACAACTCGAGATAATACGGTTCATGCACTTCTTGCTAATGTTACGGTGACGTGACAGACAGTGAAAGTTACATACATGTAGGTCTACACATTTTGTTGGAACTTTCGCTCCTTGCTGTATTCATTGGTGGCAACGAAAGTTCCAGGGAGCGAATGGTCTTGGGAGCGAAAAGTCCATAATTCCGTTTATCCAATGCTATCGATTAAATAATCCAGTCATAAATAACTAGCTCCATCCGCCAGTTAGAACAATCTATTCGAACGAGCGGCTTTGTTTACTTGTGACGTCATCGGCTATTTCCAAATTGCAAGACCTTAACTTTGTTGCCACTGTAATATGTAAACAAATTTGTATTATTACGTGCAGATGGGCCATTAGGCCTTCGAAGGACATGTTTGAACTGGTCTGAACTGGTTCCGTTTTTCACAACTGATTACTGTTTTAATCGCAGTCGGAAATTATCTGGCTAATGTTCGCTCATTTCAACCAGTTCCATTGCCATACTTTTGTGCATTATAATAATAATAAGCACTGGCAAGTAATAACGGTTACATTTTGTGCTGGCTAACTAATGTTAAGCAATATTTCTAAGCTTTTCTGTTGCCGCACCCCGTGCTTGGAATCGGCTGCCGACCGACTTGAAACTCTTGCATTCGACTGCTTCATTCAAGAGCAAAATGAGGAGTTTTCTGTTTCATGCTGCTTACACTGGGAATTCTGGAATTTGCCATCGGTCTGCTTGTAGGGGGTGCACTGTTGTTACTGTTACTGGTACGTTCTAAGCCTATAATCTTTCAGTCAGATTTTAGATCTCAGTGCACAATAAATATCTTTTTGTGAAATTACAGATTACAGTTGTTACAAAGCAAGCAAAATGAGTGATATAGTCAATTTTTTCAGTCAAAAATCAAAGCTCCCCGTTGAAAAAGAGCCACCACATGCACAAAGATGTAGCTGACCTTATTGCACTCACCATACCAACATATGTGCTCACCAGCATAAGTAGTAAGAAAACAACGTAAAAACACTTTAAAACTGTATGAAATCAGCTGATTATATTTATTAAATGTTATGTATACCACACCTACTAAGAGGGCAATGATTTGTTGTGAATTGTGCATTCCATCCTACATATAGGCTGAAGTTAGCCAACAGTGCCTGCCTCTTGTCTGACTCGAACCTAGTGACACTGGTCTGATACTGCTCAGACCAACACTGGTAGGCATCTAAACATCACTCCAGTGCTACAGAGAAAAAATTCCTCTGTCTTAGAGATGAGCACACCTGAGACCTCAAACAGTGCAGTGTGTAATGTCCTCTTGAACTGCCTGAATGAATAATTGAACTCACTGTATTTTTTTGTTGCAGTGGCACAAGTACCGGTACACAGTGGCGCAATATGGCAACCCTTAAAGCAAGTAAGTGCTCACACATTTTATCATTTTCACTGTGTTGATGCTATGCAGGCATGGTATGTGCTGTGACTGTTCTTTTGTCACTTTGACTCTGTACCACTTAGCTACTTAGCTGTTCCACTTCCTGAAACACACTGTTGTCTATGCCTCCACCACAAGATGAGATATGATGAGTTGAGGTGATTAGTGAAGGTGACAGTTATGTTAATGTTGAAGATTACATAATTACTTGAAGTACTGTGCACGTTCTAGTCCACAGTTAATGTAGTGTTGTACATAGGCCTAGGATCAGTTTAACACAACATCAGTAGCAGTAGTAGTTTTGTATTAATTTGAGAACGACCGATTCGGGGTGTAATGCCGATGTGCCGATGTTAGTGTGGTCGGATCAGCAGATATCAATACCGATGTTTATACTGCTGATTTGCCAGACTGGTACTGTGGGAGGGAGGTAGTAGTATGTTAATTAAAGTTTCAAAGCGATGCAGTATGACATAAAAGAAGATTTACATGGCGCCAAAAATCGATAGTCACTAGGCACTGAGATCTCATCATGTGAATGTAAACAGATAGGTTCAGTTCAGTTCGTTACACTCTTAAAACAAAATGTTCTCAGCTTGAACAGGTGGGTTTTAAGCCCAGCCCGAAACTGTCCCCGACTCATCAGTGGTGATCATAAGTGAGTCGGTAGTGAATTCCAGACGACTGGGGCAGCCACCGTGAAACTCCGTCGACTGAGCTTCATCGTTCTTGTTCTAGGAACAAACAAGTCACCATGCTCAGCTGAATGGAGAGAGCTCCGAGCAGCAATATCCAACACCGGCACACAGACATCTTTGAAGTAGGCAGGGCCAGTACCACGGACACAGTCGAACACGAGAACAGCGATCTTGAACTCAGTCCGCTGAGGTACTGGCAGCCAGTGGAGAACGTCACGAAGAGCCGGCGTGATGTGGTCATACTTGCCAGTGCTGATGACAAGACGAGCGGCGGCGTTGAGCACCATCTGTAGTCGTCTGGTTACTTTTGCAGAGACACCTTACAAGACGGCATTACAGTAGTCAACTTGACTGGCTATGAAGGCGCTGACTAGCGTGTGCCTTGCATCAATTGTCAGGGATCACCGGACGCTGCATAGTTGTCGAAGCTGATAAAAACAGATGCGGACGACGTTTGCGACATGTGCGTCCATGGTCAGTTCATCGTCAATGGTGATGCCAAGGTCACTCACCTTGTCAACCGGGTTGATCATCTGACAGCCAATGTGCAGCAGTGTGACGTTGATCGTTGCCAGCTTCTGGCGTGTGCCGAGCCAGATGAATTCAGTCTTATCAGCATTCAATTTAAGCCGATTTGACGACATCCATTTGGCTATGTCGAAGACACATGCAAGAAGGCGAGTGGTTGCCGTCTGCTGGTCAGTTGCAGCGCAGCTGGCGTATGTCTGCAAATCATCTGCATAAGCGTGAATGCAGACACCATGATTCGCCGCAATCTTCAATACATCTGCAGTATAGAGGACGAACAACAAGGGACCCAGTACGGATCCCTGTGGGACACCACACCACACACCAACATCTGAGGAGTTGAGATGCTGCCAGCAAACGCAATGGCCTGAGTCCTGTCAGTTAGGAACGAGCTGAGCCACTGTAGTGCTTGGCCATGGACACCGAACGACTCCTCCAAGCGACGCAGGAGGATCTTGTGGTCGACAGTGTCAAAAGCAGCACTCATATCAAGCAGACCCAGTAAGGTGAGGTCTTAAGTCCTCTTTTGAAACGGTCAAATGTCAAGACTGGAGCCCAGAGCACAGGTGGTAGACCATTCCAAACTTGAGGACCAACAGCTGAAAAACTTCTGTCACCGAATTGCATAGACGTTGGGGGGGGGTGAAAAGTGCTAATGTAAGAAGAGTGGAGTTTGCATCGGTCCAAGTCTGATATCAGGTGGCAGTCAAGGTAGGCGGGTGCTTGCCCGGTCAGTGCCTGAAAAACACAGCCGGCAATCTTGAAATGAATTTGCTGGCAGACTGGTAACCAGTGCAACTGATGGAGAACTGGGGTGATATGATCACACTGCCATGCGCCAGTGACAAGACGTGCTGCGGCATGTTGGACTGACTGCAAACATTGTATCAGACTCCCAGAAATACCGTAAAGCAGTGAATTACAATAGTCCAAGTGCCTTAAGTGCCTGGACTAAGGTTGGGCGATCAGCATGAGTATGCAGTATTGTCACTCGCCCAGTACTAATAATAATAACAGTGAATTTATATAGCTCGTTTTTTGTAAAAGAACCCCAAACGCACTGCATGTGCTAGCCTAGTAGAAAGAGAAGAGAAAGGTTTTGAGGTGGTGCTTAAAAGATGTAAGAGAAAGACTACTGTCTCTAAGGTAAGCAGGAAATGAGTTCCAATTCGAAGGGCCGGCGTATGCAAATGAACGTCCTCCGTACGAGGCAAGTTTCACACGTGGGAAATCGAGATGACCACAGTCAGCCGATCGCTGGTGGCGACGGCCAGAGATGCCAGAGATGAGTTGGCAGTAGGTAGACAAGTATTCAGGAGCCATCTTGTGCAGACATCTGAACACTTGGACGCAAACTCTGAACCGAACTCGGTCGACAACATCCAGCCAGTGTAGCTGACTTCACCAGAAATGAGTGAGTCCCCGGTCGAACTTGCGCAGTATCATGCAGTAGTCAGTCGGCAATCTCCCTCAGCTTGACCAGCTCATCTGGATGCACATCCAGGCACTCCACTAGGCAACTATGCGCCGACACCATCGGGGCCCTGGGGGAAGGTGATGTTGGTAGAAATGATACTTGCCACTCGATGCCCGTTAATGGAAGTATTTTAGCAATCACCAGGAAAGCGTTTCCTCCGATCATCTAATTTTAATCGAATTTCACAAACTGATCATCGATTATGAAAAAATGAGTTTAAATTCCTAGTACACATGTATCGGCTTTGATCTATTACTGATTTCTTGCTGCTTAAATGCATTCAAGAATTAATATACTAACTTGGTATCAACCTAGCATCCTCTCCACAGCTGTTGTGAAATGTGGCACCATGTGAAATTCACAGTGCTGTCACCCACTGCACTCACTTCAGTTGCATCATTTAATTATCGTGTGATGATCAGCTTACCTGGATGGGTCGACATTTTTGTATGACATATGGTGTCAGAGCTACAGGGCATCAAAGTTCCCCAATTTTTACATTTTTGCATATTTTTTTCCGTACAAAACGCCTAAAAAGTACATTTTTGTACGCAGCCTACAGCCCAAGGGTTACATTTTAGAATGCTTCCAGTTATTCTGTGCTGTAGTGGTAGGACCAAAGGGGTGCATTATGCTAGTGTGATTTTCCTGCCATCTCTGGTAGGGGAGCTGGGTACCCCAAATTTCGCATATGGGAAATGTCTGTAGGTACACAATGCTACTACGTGGCACATCCGATCTAGACCAAAGATGGCTCAAAATGCGATATTCCGAGCAAGGATGTGCCTATTGGGGTGTGAACAATGTTCTTGTAAATTTTGGGAGTTAAACACACGTAAACTGAAATTTTGGCCCATGAATAGGACTTTCAAGTGTGAATGATGAAAATTCAAACACTTATAACTGCTACACCGATCATGATGAATTTTTTACGCGGGATAGCCAACATGAATGGGCCTTCGTGGGTTGTCCCACAACTTCCCTCTACAAATCCAAGATGGAGGATAGTGGCCATATTGAATTTCATAAAAATGCTAAAATCTCTGTACTAGATGAAGATACTTGCACACACAATTTTATCAAAAGATGCAGCATAGAGCAGACGACAGACAACAACTGCAAGACAGCTTTAAGTGTACAATGTAGCCGAGTTTTTCTTGTTTTTAAGTTGGGTCTGACTGTGTTTCTGTATCACAGTTGGGATACGATTGAAAGCTATAAAGAACATACAGAAGATCACCAAGTCGATGAAGATGGTTTCTGCAGCCAAGTATGCTAAAGCCGACCGTGATCTTCGTCTTGCCAAGCCTTATGGCACTGGTGCACAAGGTTCTATCATCTCTGCATTTTGGATTATCTGACTTGACTGATACAACATTATATGGAACAGCTGTTAATCTAGCATTATTTTGAAGGTTATGCCTACAAGCTGGCCACAATAAAATTGATTGTAACCCTTACTTCCGAATCCTAATGTGCTGTTATGTGCAGTAATCTTTACTCCCCCACCTACGTCCAGTCTCTTAGATGCAGGAAGTGCAAATGCTATTGCACATTAGAAGTAGGCCTAACACTTGTTTCCGTCAATTTGGCTGGGCATGCTAAATTGTGGATCATCAGATTGCATACTAGGAGGAGGTCATAACTAGGGCTGTAAGAAAATCACAGATTCATTATCACCGTGATTTTGGTCATGTGTCATGATTCTCAGCCATTGCTGTGATTCTGCGATGATTGTCAGTAGATTCTGTTAAATTTCAGCATTAAAAACATCACAGGTGTATAATTTTCTGTAGCTCTTTTCCTTTTACGCCGTTGATGGGCCATAGGCTATGCACAGCCATGTAATTAATTATGCCGTGAAAACTCATTAAGTACCATCATTGAGATACCGATGGTTGACGAAACGGTGCATTTTGTACACACACACACACCGACTGGCGTTCATGAAGTCAGTTCAGTTGTTGATCTACACAGGTCAGAACTCAGAAGACTGACTTTTAGTGGTTTCTTTGACAGTATACTGGGCACCAATTGCAAATCTATGCATGACAAGACTGCAGCTTATGAGGAAGATGTCAAAGAAGTTGACTCACGTGTTCAGCCATGTTCTGGTTTCCAAATAAAGAACAATTTTCAGATTTCCAGATCTGTTTGACCTTGTCATAGTTCACTTGTCTGTCTCTGTTGACGCAGAACATAGTATCAGCCAGTAAACAGCAGTTAATGCTCGACAACAGCAGAGCTTCACTGACATGAACTTTCATGTAATGGTGGGATTATACTAAGTACTTGGCTGATTATTTCGCTGGCCTGGCTGTTTTACCGTTTCACAGAAACTTTCATTTATGTGCCATTTTCATGCTACGGATATACATAGATAATGAGGCCCATGTGACTGTTCGCAAGTCATGCTGCTGTTTAAAGCACTTATGATGCAGTAAAATAGTTACTTTGAAACTGTTTAATGCTTTGATTTGGCCACAATTTTTTGCATTTTTTTCTTCTTAAAAATTTACCTTGTTCTTTTACCATGAATTTCTGAAACAGCCCTATCAGTGATGGGCAAGTAAAATCTCAAATCTTTCACAGAAATGTAATATGTAAGATTGAAAATTCCCCATTTCATAATCCATTCTGTCTTGCAGCATGATAATTCAGTAAAGAATTTGCTCAAAACACTAAGCTTGCTATTATTACTATTATTAATTACTATCAAATTTATTTTGACATTGCTTCTCTGTCATTAAGTCCTGGTTAAGTGATAAACACACTTACATGACTGTCTTTTGAATCAGTAAGCAAGTGATTTGCCATGATTTAACTATTGTTCAAATAGAACAGTGAAATTTTCAAATCAAATCAAAAATCAAATCGCAATGTTTCAGATCAAATCATTATATCTCATCTCCAGGTGTGTTTAAATTGCAATTTGAATCTCAATCTCATTGGAATTTGCCCATCATTGAGTGGTAGTCATAACCATTCTCTCTGTAGTGCTCTGCCATATGGCAGGTTTCCATTTTCATTGACTCCATCTAGACCTGTCCTGGGCGGACATCTTTAGTTCTTCATAGCTGATATTGCCTTCTTCTGTCATCAGTAGCCAATCCAAAAGCATTGTTCTTGGTCTTCCGTAAGCCTTCTTCCCCTGTATTTGTCCTTCTAACGTTATTCTCAGTAATGAGTCATGTCTCAGGATGTGATGATCCATTAACCACACTGAAATGCGATTATTTATATTTACAGATATGTGGTGATATCATGAAAACAGCAAAAGATGTTTAATCTTGAATGCAATAAAAATACTTACACCAACACCAGTGTCTAATATACAGGCAATTTTTGATTTTCAGTGTCTAATATGCAAGCAGTTTTTGATTTTCTGTTAATATGAAAGTTCTGGTGCATATTCAAATGTTGCTTGCCAAATGCTGATCATGCAGACATTGAAATTAATTAAATGCTTTGAATTTACGAGATGGGGGAGAGGAGATGGATTATTTCACACTCTTACACTGCTGCTGCACGTCAACTTTTTGCCACTGATAGTGTGGATGTCTCTTCATTCACGTCTACTCAGTAAGCCTCAGAAAAAGCTCTATAGCATAAACTATGGTGGTGCATTATGGTCATTCAAGGTCATCAAAAATGTACGGCTTTCTATTAGTCTTCCGTTGTAATTATATGCCTGTCCTCTACAGTTTCTAAGATATAACTACTTACTGGTCAAAACTCTTTTCCGCCATTTTTAGCTACCCAGTTCTCATGTGAAGCCATTGCAAAGGAGTTCCCTTGGGACCTAGGGTATGACAGTTGGTCTTAAAAAACTGTTAGCTGTTATTGAAAACCACATTATTCTATTAGCATTTGTCTTCACATGATACCAGCTTTTGGTGGACAAACAGACAAATGGCTTCACCTATGCACAAGTCGCTTACTGTGTTTTCTGAGCGCGATAAAACTACAATAAACTTTGTTGAACAGTTACATGAAGATGTTGGCCTTCATTTACACATCAGAAACATGAAGTATTAGTTTCAACTATCACTCCATTGTTGTCTGGTAAAAGTGTCGTTATGACTGGGACCTTGAATTCTTATTTAAGCCAGTGTCTATCTTCCTAACTGCTATGATTAGTAAGACATAACTTCACCAATTTACACCGTGTCCTAATTATTTTTGGTAGGGACCTTATATAATTTTCAATTGACTAGGTTAAAAAGTTTTTAAATTAGCTTAGAACCAGCTGCACAGTTTCCATAACAACAGTAGCAACTTGACGGTCTGTCTCTCAAAAAAAATCGGATTAATGTGGTCTAATATAAACGGCATGGTTTTTGCTGCACGATGCATGCATAAGCGTGGCCTTTGCTGTCGTGCGGTTACTGTGTGTATGACCATCACGTTCATGTATTGTGTCGAAGCACCTGAAGATACAGCCTACAATATTTTGACATAACTTGATAAAAAAATCTTTAATTAGATAAGTTTTTAGAGATAATTTGTATTCAGCATTCTTAATCAAACCTCAATGTTAGGAGACAGTTGTGTGTACAGCAATGTACCAGCTGAAGTGGTTACTATAGCAATCTTTAAGTAAGCCTCATTCCACAGTTTATGCTGCCTTATGAACAAAAAAGTTATATTTTTTAAACAAACAGTGTTTCTGTTGGAACAGTGTGCAGTGTCACAAGTTACAACAAGTGTTCGAAGTGTAGTTTTTCAGCCTTGACACAGGCCCACAATTGTTTTCCCACTCGTTTATTGTCTTGTCTATAATACGTTGTTCGAAGTTGGCCCAGAAATTCACTGTTCGGGTGTATCAAGTCGCTACCGTTGTTATGGAAACCACACAGTTGGTTCTAAGCCAATTTAAAAACATCACATCAATTGCAATTGAGAATTGACTAAGATCCATCCCTACCAAAAATAATTAGTGCATGTTGCGAATTGCCAGTTGGTGAAGTTATGTCATATTAATTGTAGTGGTCCATTTTTCTGACACATGGTGCAGAGCCAGTAACTTGGAAATTATAGCATATATGTTTGTTTTTCATAGATATATTTATTCTGCTTGTGTGTTTTATATTGTAGTATTTTATGAGCAAGCTGAAATAACGCAAGACGAAAAGAAGCCCAATCATTTGATAATTGCAATGACGTCAGATCGTGGCCTCTGCGGCTCCGCTCACTCAAATATCGTTCGAGCAATCAAAGCGGCCATTCCAGAGAAGCCACCTGGAACCAGCTTCAAACTGGTTGCCATTGGAGACAAGTCTCGTGGCATGCTGTCACGGTAACTGAGCATTAATAATGTGGTCTAATATCAACGGCATGGTTTTTGCTGCACGATGCATGCATAAGCGTGGCCTTTGCTGTCGTGCGGTTACTGTGTGTATGACAATCACGTTCATGTATTGTGTCGAAGCACCTGAAGATGCAGCCATAGTTGCTGTGGAATGCGAATAAGAAACCATACCCAAGCTTTCGAATAGTACAATTATCAGTAACATTGAGTGACCTCTAACCTAGATATCAAGATCATGGTATTCAACATGAAATAACTCAAAAACAATACACGATTAACTATAGCTACAGTGGCAGACTATTAGGAAGTCGTATGTGATCTATCGACTGGTGCCACTTTCAGTGCCCTTGAATGATCCTTAACCCATAATTCATGGTCACACCATTATTTGACTGGACTATCTCAGAAACGGTACCAGATAGAGACATAGTTACAATGGAATATTAATAGACTTACACATACCTCACTTAAATCCGTCATTTCCAGTGACCTAGAGTGACATAACAAAATATTCAGAGCCCACTCGAGAGAGAACGGGGGAAGGAATAGGAGAGGGCTTGTGCCATGATGTTTAACCTGTTTGGCTTTATAACCACTGTTTCTGTAACTGCTAATACCCGCTGCATGACGGTCATACTAGCCCTAGTGTGCCTCGTGCAGTATAGGCTTCCAGGCCTAGTTTACTGGCGCATGCAAACAGCTATTAATGGCCTACCAATACATGCAGTGGGACGTGATCTGTTCTCAGTGGTTCAAGCAGGGACTAATGACTGAGTGTCTCTAAACCCATTATTAGCAAGCAGTCACAGATTAAAGAGGACACCGTCGAACTCTGTGCCTGCCCGAGACTTTAGTCTCAAAGCATACAACACCACTATAACCTGACACAAATGATCTGGCCAGCTATGTCGGTCACAGTAGCCAGATAGCGCGTACCGCGACGCTACCCATAGTGCCACCGGGACAGGCTAACCATGTCCCATAGTTAGGAAAGTCTTAGTAATGAAATTGACGTAATCAGTATATTTCTTGTGTGTTTACTTCATTTTCTTTACTTGTATGCCATCTTTAGTCTTTACTTTGCTTGTATGCCATCATTACTCTACTTGTATGCCATCATTTGGCTGATGAATAAACATGTCATTAATGCATTTAATCAGTAATATCAGTTATGATTGGTTGTCGGTTTTGCTCAGTGGTAACACGTTGGTCTCGATCGATGTAGTTACTCTACGCTGGGCCCGGTTAGTGCCTGGATGGGTGACTGTCTTCGGGCGGGTAAACTATCTCAGCATGTAACCAGCCACACAGGTCAATTCAGCCTGGCCATCCCTCCGTGGGTAGGCACACTGAGTACCAGCTTAGGCTGGGAAGGTAACCGTAGGTCTGGCGTCGCACTGGCCATGTGTCACAGACAGTAATGGTTTATCCACCTACGGGGCTCAATGGCCTATGAAAGGGATATGAGCACCCCGCCTACACTCCTTCTGGATTATAGCCCTCCTTTACCTTTATCAGTTATGACTGACAATGACATGTGTCTGTGGTGTGCACTGTCAGGCTGTACAAGGAGAACATGCTGATGCATTTTGTCGACATTGGTAAACGTCCTCCTGTGTTTGATGATGCAGCACGTGTCGCCCTTGAACTGCTTCAGTCACCATATGAGTTCGATGTTGGGCAGCTCTACTATAACGTTTTCAGGTGTTCAGCTGTTGTTATTTATTTGTTTCTTGTGTTTATGTGTCTTATAACAGTGAAATGTTGTTTTATCATTTGGCACAGAATAGCTGATTTATTGTGGCTGATCAGGAAAATTTAACAGGAAAATGCGATTCTGATTAAAAAATCTCTGTCAAAGCAATATGGTGGATGACGGCTGTTGAGTGAATTGCCCAACAAGGGTTGGAAACTTGGAAGCATCGAGAGAATCGACAAAACAGACCTGTACAGTTGTCCAGCAACCAGACAGCGGCATACCACGTTCACGTGGCAGTAGAGGACCTCATGCTCAGTCAGGAGGACAAGCCAAAAAGCACTAATCAGCTCGTGAGATTTTGCACGAAACTACCACTCTGTGTTCAAGTGTGCACAAGATAATTTACCGTGATCTCATATGCTTCATACGATGTCGTGCTGAGGTGTTGTCTGAAGCGAATCACATCTCCCGTCGCTCGCTGAGGTGTTGTCTGAAGCGAATCACATCTCCCGTCGCTCGCTGAGGTGTTGTCTGA
>Ga0209149_1000812_pt1 | contig 14133 bp, 6 predicted proteins | sample WorMetTyACAVOLI2_FD_187423 | JGI IMG/M metagenome (GOLD analysis project Ga0209149, IMG submission 187423) | Marine gutless worms symbiont microbial communities from Max Planck institute for Marine Microbiology, Germany - Olavius algarvensis... ... | reverse complement strand
TCGCTGGGCCTCGTGCCTGGAACCAGCTACCTACTGAACTCAAAACAACCACGAACACTGCCACCTTCAAACGCAAACTAAAGACATTTCTGTTTTCGATTGCCTACCTATAACAACTATCATTTTTGACATTGTACTGGGCCGCCGGTCTTGTGTAGGTGGCAACATAGACTCTGTATGATTACGATTACGATTACGATAGTTTTTTTCACCACACGGTAGCCCAATCATTCTAGTTTTATCAGCATCAAACATCTTCATGAAATTCCGACGGCGTCACTTCCTGCGGGGGCAATAAATACAGGTGGAATATAAAAATTTCGCGATTTTCTACCAATAAGTCGCTATATCTCGCAAACGACACAAGATATTGCCATAGTTACTGTGAAAGGCGAATAGGAAACCGCACCCAACCTTTTGAATGGCACCAGTTTCAATGACCTTGAGTGATCTTTAAGCCAGATTTCAAGGTCACGGTATTATTCAACGTCAAATAACTCGCAAATGGTACAAGATAGAGCTATAGTTACAATGGTGGACTAATAGAAAGTCATACATGGTCTATCGAACCGCGCCATTTTCAGTGACCTTGAAGGACCCCAAACCCAGATTTCAAGGTCAGGCCATTCTTTGACGCTGAATATCTCCAAAATGGCTACAGATACAGCCATAGTTACTATGGAAGGCAAACAGGAAACCGTACTCAAGCTTTCAAATGGTACCACTTTCAATGACCTTGAGTGACCTCTAACTCACATTTTAAGGTCACGATAATATTTAACGTCGAATAACTAGACTAATAGTAACTCGTGTATGATCTGTCCAATGGTTCCGTTTCCAGTGACCTTGAGTGACCCTTAACCTAGATTTCAAGGTCACGGTGTAATATTTAGGCTAGGCTATGAATGCCTTCAACGTATTGTGTGCTAAGTTCTTGTGACTGGACCCGTCGCACTTGTTTTTATTGAAGCTACATCATTATTGTGATTTGTGAGTCATCAACTCGTCAGTGTTCCGTAATTATGTTTTACATGTGATAAAACAATCAATTTATGCAGTAATATCTGATAATTACAAACTAATTAACTTTGTGGTTAATTGGATAATAGGTCACAGCAAGCTGTTACGATCTGTATTAAGGATACACATGTTGTGCATTATTTGTGGACAGATGGGATCAAAAAGTCGCCTACGCGGTCGGACTTCCCACCACACCTTCTCGCTACGATCAACTCGCCGAACCTTCGTCCACGCGCTTCGATCAACCACGCCACACGTCCACTGCCGCCAATGTCCTCGTCACCGCCTCCCGTCACGGTGTCTGCCTCCGTACCATCCAGCCCCGCCCCGCGCAAATCCTCGTCGTCCGCACTCGGTCGGTGTAAGGCAAAGATCAGAAACGTCGACAGACCCGATGCGATCGTCGTCAGCAAACCAGAAACGCTCGACAACGATGCATACACCCCTCTGCTTCCGGTTTCTGCCAACTCTCCACCAAGCTCACCCGGAAATGGTAAACGACAAACGCCAATCGACGCGCCCCACACCGGTGTCCGACTGAACCGCGCACTGCCTCGAATGACGTCATCTGCCAAGACTCAGACCCCTTCGCTTCCACGCACCGTCGACAGATCGAGAAATTCTACTACCGGTGTCGCGACGGCCGATTTGCCACGGTCACATCTGGCCAGACCCACCGCGTTGACGCTGGTGGCGATGGCGCCGGCGGCTTCCGTTCAGCGTCGACGGCTGCCGAGTCCTCCGTGCGATCACGATGCTGGTGATGATGTTGGTCGACAGCGCAGTTCGCGAAGAGCAGACGCCAGCGTCGGGACAGTGACGTCACTGCACTCAACCTCAGCAGCGCCGACTTCTGCCCAAGTGACTCCCAGCCGCCATCAAAGTATGTCTCAGCCTTATTTTTACAGACACGGCATCTGTAAATGCAGGTTATCTTGGTGTCCGGCTAGACTTTTGTGTGTTTTTCTATTGTATTATGATCGAATAAATGATGAAGTGATGACTATAAGCCAGATACGGTCAGCCTCATTGCGTTGTGTGATGTGAAGTGTCGTCGATGCTGTGACAGACGACGATGGTCGTCAACATTCGTCGAAGACGGCGTCGCCGCAGCTTGAACGTTGCTTGGCTCCGTCACGTATCCACCGCTCGCTGCTGCCGCCGCCGCCGCCGCCGCCGCCGCCGCCCGACGTTGTCCAGTCGCCGACCGTCAGTCCACCTCGCGGCCGTGCGTCCAAGACCGGCGGCGAGCCACCGTCCATCGTGTCCCCGGTCACCAGCCGACGGACTGCGGAGTCGTCGCCCAGGATGCCGCCTCGCGCCGACTCTGGTCTTGCCAGAAGGACCGCGAAGCCAGCGGTCGACAGTCCAGCAGTTCACGGTCGTCAAGCCCCTTCTCCACTACAAGCCAGATATTCTGCCACTGCTGCCCGTCTACCGGAGGACGAATTGTCGGAGGATGGATTAGTGGTGCGTGAATTTCCAGACCGTGTGACTGACAACAGATGTCGGTAAGTTCACTGGAGTTCGCTAACTCTACTGAGTGCTGTGTTCGACGCTGTAAAATCTGCACTCGTAATTTCTAATACATCCATATACTTTTACCGCGCGATGCTGTGCATAGCGCAGAATATGCTGTCGCAAGACATCTGTCCGTCTGCCACACGCCGGTATTGTGTCGAAACGTGTAAACATATCCTCAAACTTCTTTCACCCTCGGGTAGCCACACCATTCTAGTTTTTCCATACCAAACGGTGTGGCAATATTCCGACGAAGACCTCCCTGACCCTGACGGGTACGTCGAATGCAGGGATATGTTTTGTACTGCCGCTGGATTCAATTACATTTAGTAGTGACCTTTTGATAACGTGTATTGATATTTTCCCAATTCAGCAGGCCATATACCTATTCATTAGTAGTCTGCAGTAACCATGTCCCTATCTCGCAGCAAAGAAACGTCGGCGAAACATAATGTCCGCCGATCACGTGATCGGGCGGCCATAAAAGCAATCTGGGGTGAGGGGTTTAGTTAAGGAGCGCTCTTGCAAGAGCGCTCTCGACAGCTCTCGTTAACTCCAAGAGCGTTATTAATATAATTGAATCTAGATCAAACTTTTTTCTATTTTATTGTTGACGTTTCGGCAACATCTGTTGCCTTTGTCGAAATGACTTCCGGTTCCGATTTTTTCCGCAAGATGTCGCTGTTGCTGAGAAAAGTGCGTCGTAGAGATGTGACAAGGTGTCTCCGCATCTCTGTTCATCGTGTGTCCTTGAATATCCTGCTTGCGAATTTCGATCGATTCTCTGATCCATCTTGCTGAGCGGTTTCCTTCTCTGCCCAAGATGCTGGCTTCATCCCATCCTATGACGTGATTTTTCTTTACCACATGATTTCTTATAGCAGATTTGTTTTGTTGTTCATCGACCGACTGCTTGCGCTACCTTGTAAACTTTGTTTTGTCCTTTTGCTCGACTTCCTTTTTATGTTCATTCAACTCCAAGAGCGGTCTCGATCGTTCTCTAACCCTTTTGCTCCAAGAGCGCTCTCGTAGAAACTAAAATGGCTACCTTAAACGAACATATATCTGTTCTGGTAGCAATTTTAAGTGACATTTCTGATCACAGTGACACGAATTTTATTTACATATTGTCAGCGAACAGATGTCAACAACAAAAGTAAGAAAGAATGATAGAAATAAAACTTTAAAACAAAACACCAATCACCAAACGAGATCACAATTTGTTTATAAACAAACACACGAGTCACGTGACTAAATCTGCTGGGATCGAAGTTTTTATGATCCCAAAAAAATGAGAGCGCTCTCGCGGGAACAAATCGTTTAGTTAAGGATCGTTCCCGAAAACCAAGATTTTTTTCAAGAGCGCTCCTTAACCATACTCGCCCATGTAGTGCGTATTTTTGAATCGATTCGCTAGGGAGCGCCACGATCTGAACACGTGACCGTAGTCGGGACACACAGACAAACCCACAGCGTGACGCCGTGCAAAAAAATACCCACCGACAGTGAGACAGACAGAGACCGACAGAACTGTCAAGCGCGGGAAATATCTCCCGCAATATCGGTTTTGGAACAATTGATACAGCGAAGAGGGGACTGGGCGGGGCCGTTTCTCTGCGGTTTTAATGTGCCCATTAAAGGGTTAACCGCTTTCCCGTAACAGACAAACCGACGCGACCGCAAAACATCGTCTGTCACCGCGGCGCGGTAAAAAGCAGTTCATTATGCGATATTTCCATTGTTCTGCAACCATCGTGGTCTATTATGTTGCACAAACATTGCGTTAACCTATATTTATTCTTCGTATCAATACCGTTGAAAACGCCTTCACGTAATGTGATCAGTGCGAGAATCGTTGGTTAGTGTTCATTCACCAGATGTCAGCACTGAAACTATCTAACCATGTGCATACTCATAGACTTGAAGATTGTCAACGAAAGAACAAAAAGCTATGAAACATGAACTAGGCTCCAACCTGTTTCTGGTTACCTGCCCTGGTTATAACTTACAACCGTTGGGCGGCTAAGGTTTTAGGGCACGTCACGTGTGAGGCTGTCTGTCTGTCTGTGAGTCTGTCCCCCACAATGGTCCGATTTACTTTGAGTAAAGACCAAAATGTGCAAATTTCGGGGGTATGCCTGCTGTGCTGTGCCTCGTACTGAAGATTTTCTTGTTATCGTTGTTTTGATTATTCCTCGGTTTTAGAACAATCGTTTTGCAAAATTGCGACGCTGTGCATAGCGAGGCTGTGTTGTCCTGCGTTGTTTGTCTATCCGTCTGTCCGTCTGTCTGTCTGTCTGTCTGTCACGTTAATGTATTGTATGGAAAGGATTAAACATATTCTCAAACTTTTTTTCAGCCTCTGATAGCCCTACCGTTCTAGTTTTTTGTCCATACGGAATATTGTGGCGATAATTCCGACGGGGTATTAAAAAATCGCAATAATTTATGTCGCTTTGTCTCGTAAACGATACAACATGAGGCCACAGTTGCTGTGGAACGCTTATAGGAACTCGTATGCGATCTATCGAATGATGCCATTTCAGTGACCTTAGACGACCCCTACCCAGCTTTCAAGAGCACGCCGTTATTCATTCGGTCATAGCGATTTGGAAAGCGCACTATGTCGAGAATGTCGCATCAGAAGCACTGGAGGCAGACGCCAGGTGGTCAGTTATTGGCAAAATAGTGAGCTTTTAAGTTGCGCTTAAAGCTGTCGAGTGAAGGGGACTGTCTGACCGAAAGTGGTATGTCATTCCAGATTTTAGGGGCACAGTAGGAAAAACTTCTTGAAAAAAAACGACGTTGAATATCTCAGAAACGATAACGATTGAGAACAGTGATAGCAACTTACACACGCCCTACTCAACGATGTAATAACCTTGAGTGACCTTGAGTGTTCTTATAAAATTATCAACGTCAAGAAGTGTCGCGCAGCCTCTCTGCGACAGCTGAGCTTTTTGTATTATTTTATAAGAACTGTCGCGCGTTCAACATTAGGCCTTTGTGTTGGTTGCATCAGCGTTAAGTGGCCTTCCTCATAACGTTTTGTCAGTGCCAAATACGTGTAATTCTGAAGTGTAATAACTGTATGGTCCGAAAAAGATGATAGAAAACGAAATAAGTCTGTAATATTTCTGTTTAGTAATCAAAATCGACTTATTGAACATCGCGTAGCAGTTCAGTTTCGTGGGCTCTCCGATAGCAGACCTAATGTTATTGTCGTCAACTTCATAATTTTATCTGTGCGACGTTGGGCCATAATTCATGATTTTTCCGACGTGCATATCGGTGTTACTTTGATGGATCCAGGTGAACGTTGCATCAGAGCCCCTGTACATGCGACTACGGCCTATATACGTACGCAGTGAACGAGGAAGGCCAATAGACTACGACGTAGGCGTATGGCTTGGAATTTAGCTATCACATAAACGACACGTTAGTAGATGAATGGACCAAGGTGTAACCGAATACGATCAGGCACCTGGTTCGTATTTGTCCAGTCGTATATCAAAATCTGACATTTCCAGGTCGCCGTGAAGCTCCCGCTGTCAATAGTGGCCTTTGTCGTTCTTCTAGTGCAGATTTGCAGTTAATCAAAGGATAACCGTAGAATCATCGTTAAAACAAATAGTTATAATTACGTACCGGGTGGGCCAAATTAAACCGGGCCAATACAGTTTATTTCGTCGTAGTAAAGGACGTTTTGGAGTATTTTGATAATTTTTGGCAGGTGAAATAACAGTTCATTTACGCACTTTGAGAAAATTAAATACTTATCACCAGACGGCACTAGTAAAGCTAATGATTTTCTTTTACATTAAACGACTTTATTGACAAACAGTTTCTGTGGCACAAAATCTATTTGTTAGCATCTAAAATGTACGTAATCTTGTGGGGAATAGCTACCTGTTTTTTTTTTGCTAAAATAACGCATGTTGTATTTTCTGGACTACAACACGACTTTGTTTGCACGTAGGCCTATCAGCCTGTATCTTAAGTGATGATAGACGTGGCGCCGTCTAGCGTGCTACGCTTTCATTAAGATAAAATTGGCATTGTTGCATTTGTTGCTCTATATAGTTTATACCTGCCAAAAATTATGTAATTTTATAAATGCGTTCGCTTGTTACAAGCAAAAACGTAAGCTTGCCCCGTTTAATTTGGCCCACCCTGTAGAATAGGCCTAATGTGACAGTATGAGCTGTTTGTTTGTTTGTTTTACCGCGCGATGCTATACATAGCGCACACTATGCTGTCGCAAGATGTCCGTCCGTCCGTCCGTCTGCCTGTCCGTCACACGCCGATATTCTGTCGAAACGGCTCACCGTATCATCAAACTTTTTTTCACCGTCGGGTAGCCACACCACTGTATTCTTCGCAGTAACAAACTTTATGGCAATATTCCGACGGGGACCCCCCCCCCATTCAAATGCAGGAGAGAATGAAAAAAATCTCGATTTTCGACCAATATCTCCCTATATCTCATAAACGGTACGAGATACAGACAAGGTTACAATGTTATACTAATAGGGACTTACACACGCCCATACTCAAGGTGTTATTTCGAATGACCTTGAGTGACCTAGCGAAATATTCAATGACACGAAACATCGCGCGTTTTGTCTGCGACATCTCACCTTCTTGTTTGTTACACGTTTAACGTGTAGACTCTATTCATTCGTTAACCCTTTAATGGTCACATTAAAACCGCAGACCAACGGTCCATTATACAGCAAAACGGTGATTGATATGATACACTGACCGTTGATGGGTGAGCTGTTACATTTCGTACAGCGAAGAGGGACCTGGGCGGGCTGAGGCCCCGCCCAGTTCCTTCCTTGCTGTACTATACGTAGGCCTAACAGCCCATCCATCAACGGCCAGTGTACCAGTTTCATATTATTCAATGTGGAACTATACTTACCTCTGCCTATTAACTCGTCCCGGCGATGGTCGGAGAGGTATTTTTAAACCACTTTGTTCATCAATAATACGACAGCAGTTAGTACAGCAATAACAAGCAAACAAACAAACAAACAAAATAATAATGTATGCATATTTATTGTTAAGCCCCCGCCGCAAAGCGGGCTTCACGCGATTATGCTGTCCATCTATTTGTCTGTTCGCCTGTTCGTTTGTCTGTCATCTGAAACGCGGCCGGCCGCGATGTCACATGTGTTTCCTACCCCGCCCTCGTGAAAACTTTCACCACCACCCGTGAAATTGATGCTTGCAGCGAGGCTTACTCGTGGGGCCCATAAACGCGCCACAGTTGCAGAAACGGTTGCAGCCGTCGTCATACAAGTAGCTCTGCTGTCGCAAAGAGGCCGCGCAATGCTTCGTGTCTATCACTCAGTAGTTTAGCTTCAATAGTAGGAAGCGTCGAGCGCAGTCTTTTCTTTTGTTGATTAGTTACATAGGTCAGAGATTTATCACTGCGTACAATTAAATGTTCTGTTGTCTTTGGCGTAACGTTGAGACTTCTAGTCGTAAACATTTCGTCGACGTCTCCCGTGAACAACAAACGACGCCGCTTACTACCAGCGGTAGTGTCACCACTTGTCACGGTTCTGCGGCGGCGTGTTGACAACACCTAGCCGCGGTCGCAGCGTTGACAGCTGGCAGTGAAGTCAGATATTGGCTCAGAATCGCGATTTCTGCCTACCGCACTTGCATTCGATGCCCCCGTTAGGGGAGTTCCCGTCCGAATGTTGCCATGCCGTTTGGTACAGAAAAACTAGAATGGATTGGCTACCCGATGGTGAAACAAATAGAAGATATGTTTATTCGTTTTGACACAACTCACGAAAGACACGCAGACAGCGCATGACGGCATAGGCCGCGCTTATGCATAGCATCGCGCGTCAAAAACTTTCATAATAGATCGACAACAGCTAACGCATCATGCCTGTTGAGTTTGGGAAAAATTTGGCGAAAATCAAGATAATAACTGGAACGAAAAATGTGGAGAATCGGTGTTGAGTAGTGCATTAGATAGTACACTACGACGAGCTGTTATGATCCGCTTCAAATGATACAACAAGCTCAGCTGTTGCAGAAAGGCCGCGCGATGCTTCGTCATTATTTCGATAAGTCACTCAAGGTCACTGAAGGTCGTTGGACATAGCATCATTCAGTAGATTGCATACGAGTTCTTGTTGGTGTTTCATAGTAACTATGGCCTTATCTTGCATCATTCCCGAGATAAAGCGAAATATTGGTCGAAAATCACGACACTTGGTGCGGAAAAACTAGAATGGTGTGGCTACCCGACGGTTAAAAAGTTTGACGATACACTTCGACACAATATCGGCGTGTGACGTGCAGACGGACAGACAGACTGACGGACGGGCATCTTGCGACAGGATGTGAAAATGCGTAAATGTGTAAAAAAATACATCGAATGACTATTGCGTAGTGACACCTAGAGAATATCAATCGACTAGCGAATGCCGACACAGCGCGATAGAGAGAGGGTTCGTTGTCACTCGTCAGCTGCACTACAGCTAGTATTGAGCATGCATTGCCACGATGGTGGTCTGGTCTACGCGAACTGTGCTGTCAATCAATCAATCAATCAATGAGTCAGTCATTGGTTTATTGTCGGTCAATATCGTCATCATCATTATCATCGTGATCGCACGGAGGACTCGGCAGTCGTCGACACTCAACAGAAGCCGCAGATAGCGAACGTTTTCGTCAGTCCGACCGACAACAAACGCATGACCGGACGTCTAGGTGGATGAGTGCTGACGTCGGATCCTAGGCAGATCCGACCACCGGTAGCCCCGGGAGTCGCTTCGTGCGTCTAGCAACTGTTTTATATCCGTTAGTCTTGGTCATCGAGAGGGCAGCCTCAGGACCAGTTCGCGGTATCGGCTAGCGCCACGTAATTTAGCTCAGACGGGTTCTGTGCTGCGCAGATGAGACGCCGTGTGTAAGCGAGTCGGCGAATATATGCCTAACATCGTGGAGTTCACGCGTGCAAAGGTGATTTTGTATTTTCTGGGGCACTGTGTCAGAAACTTGATCGATATTACGTGGAGTTGACTGACGAAGGAATTAGTACTGTATTACTGCTGACGTGTCAGTTGTATTCAACATCTCATTGTCGTGGTTAAGCCAGTAGAACTTCAGCTATCATTGTTCAACCTGGTATTGGGATGTAGTACCTTCTTGGAAATTAACCCTTTATAGCCACATTAAAACCGCAGAGAAACGGTCAATTAAACAGCAATACGGTGATTGATACACTGGCCGTTGATGAGTGGGCTGTTACATTTGGTACAGCGAGGAGGAGCCTGGGCGGGCTAGGGCCCCGCCCAGTCCCATCCTCGCTGTACCAATGTAACAGCCCAACCATCAACGGCCAGTATACCAACTTCATATTATTTGATGTGGCATATAATTCCCTCAGGACTTTAAAGGGTTAACAGGGGAATCTGAAGCGATAAATACAACCATATTGTTATTGATTTCGTTATCTCGGCCCGGCGACAGTGGACGAGCTACTGTTTTCGGTTGTCTGTGTTTGTTTCGATGCTTGTAACTTTGTAACTTCGTTTGTAACATGTTTGTTTTTAGCAACATTATTGAACAAGTAGCTCTGCAGTCGCACAGAGGCCGCGCGATGCTTAGTGTCTGTCAGTAGTTAGCTTCAATAGTACAAAACGTCGAGCGCAGTCTTTTATTGTTAGTTACGTAGGCTACCGATTTATCACTGAGTGCAATTAAATGCTGTTCTGTTGTCTTTGGCGTAACGTTGAGATCGATTTCTTGTCATAAACATTTCGTCGTCGTCTCCCGCCATCAACAAACCCCGCCGCTTACTACCAGCGATAAGTGTCACAACTTGCCACGGTCCGGTGGCGCCGTGTTGATAACAGCTAGCCGGTCGCAGCGTAGACAGCACGCGATGAAACCAGATATTGGCTGAGAATCGCGATTTCTGCATTCCCCACCTGCATTTGATGCCCCCGTTAGGGAGCGGGGTTTCCGTCGAAATATTGTCATGACGTTTGGTATGGAAAAGCTAGAATGGTGTCGCTAACTGATGGTGAAAAAAGTTTGAAGATATGTTTGTTTCGACAGAATACACGAACGTGACAGACAGACGAACGAACACCGCATGACGGCATAGGCCGCGCTCGCATAGCATCGTGCGGAAGAAACGGTCACAGCTGTCGTAATGAAACTTTCAGAGTAGACGGACAATAGCTCTGTGACCACGCCATTAAATTCACCAGATGGCAGCACACCGCAATGAGGCGCAAGACGAGACGTGCTGTACCTTGTACCACTTGTTTCATTTCGGTTTTTTGTCGCACTCAGCTATGGTAGAGCGTGACTTAGCTATACGTGCGGCGTGTCCGTCCGTTTATTACACGCTCGTAATGCGTCAAAACTAATGATCGTAGGATCATGCCGTTTTCAGCGACGGGTAGCCCAGGGACTCTAGTTTTTGAGACCAACTATCATATTCTAGGTCACAGGGTCTTAACCCTAACGCCGCCTGGAAAACCCCACGTAAGCATGCGTCTGTGCTAATACAGCGTACAGGCAGATAATATCAGTGCACTATTGTTAGCAATGACGCACGAGGGCGCGCTGCTATTGGCTGCAGACCAGCCGCCGCTTCTGCGATGTTTCGCGTGAGAGGCCTACATAACAGAGATTCTGCGCATGTGCGTATTTGACCGGAAGACTGTTAAATGATGCTGAGCGCGACCTGTCAGCTATAGTTAAATCTGTTGTACAGTATAACGTATAGGTTACACGTCACACAGTCTCACACTCATTACGCAACACCACCAGCAGCAGCAGCAGCCCCAGCAGCATTAATACTGCATCAGCCTAAATCTTCCTGATATCGGCATTGCACGGCAACAAGGCTTCAGCGGCGGCGGTGGGTAGTAGTAGAGAATTTGTTTTTAAGCGTTTACTCAGCGCCAGCCATGCGCTGCTTTGTTTACATAACGGTCTTCAGCAGATACTCGATCATCTACGTCGAACACCTGACTGTTGCCGCCGACGCAGCTCACTCATCGACTGCACATGTATACTTTATGCAGTGCTACCTGCTGCTAAGTCGGGTTATACACATCAACAGCAGTATAAACGACACCGACTTTGAGCTGGTCAGCCTGGTCATACTCACCACGGAGAGCCTGAAAGAAGGGTAGTTTAGTTTTAGCTAAACAGTTTGAAAATGTTGACTGGTCTGTTAACCCGTTAATGAGCGAAGGTAAGTAATATGCCACGTCGAATAATATGAAGTTGGTACACTGGCAGTTGATGGGTGGGCTGTTACATTTGGTACAGCGAGGAGGGGACTGGGCGGGGCCCCAGCCAGCCCAGGCCCCTCCTCGTTGTACCAAATGCAACAGCCCACCCATCAACGACCAGTGTACCAATCACCGTATTGTTGTATAGTGGTCTGCTGCTCTGTGGTTTTAATGTGCCCATTAAACAGTTAATACAGCAACTGATTTACTTGGGTATGACACAATAACACTTTGGACTATCTGGACAGCAAGGATCACTGGAAACTGGATAGTTGGATTGTTACTTGCATTCTGGTACAGCAAGCAAGGGACTGTTGCGACTTTGTTATCACTGGACAGTGGCAACGGGGCGACTGAACTTGAAGCTGGTTCACGGTACCTGTCGACAGTCATCTTCGATATACCAAATCCAGTCGTCAAGAGCCAATGTACGAGTTACAGCATAATGCTTATGGTGAACTCGTGTTGCGTCGTGTGTGAAGGGATAAAACAAAGAGAAATAGAAGTTACATCAATAGATTTACTCACTTACGCTGCTATAGTTGTATTATGATGTCACTATTTGTTGTTGTTCGTATTTTCGACAGCGATGACGTCACAGAGATCGATGACGTCAGAGGCAGGTGCTCGCACGTGATCTCTCGTCACGGATTCGGACGTAACTCTGTAGACGGTTATCGTCGCGCCCCGCCAGCAACTCCGCCAGTCGACGGCAGCGGTGCAGGCGGGACGAGCGACCGCTTCCGTCGAGGCGGGCCGTCGCGTTCCACCTTGCCGCCGTCGCTCATCGGCACGAGATGCGGCGGTGACGGCGGCGGCAGTCAGATCGCATGGCGCCCGACTGCACCACGTCGCGGCCCGGTAGTGTTCACCGACGTCGACGTAGTCGCGGTTCCCAACCACGCTGCGACGTCATCGCCGACCAGCAGCGGCAGCGTGGCGACAGATGAGCGTCACAGGGCAGCACAGAAAATGTCGCTAGGTCGTGAACAGCGTAGCTCCGAGACTGAGGTCGCCAGACGGTCTGCGTCTTCGTCGACCAGTCGCATCGCTCCACCCCGCTCATCCAAGTCCAAGTCATCGTCGCGGCCGTCGGTTGACAAACGCCCGACACCGTCGGTACCTGTCTGCGGCAGTGAGCAGGCCAAGAAAGGCGAGAGGCTGAGCAACTACAACAAGGGACCACTGCCGCCGAGCCGGTTCCACCCACTTCAGTCGCCGCCGCCCGCCGAGGTCGCCACGAATGCTTCCAGTGGGTGGCCGGGCGCTGTTCCACCGCCACCTCTGAGCAGTCCCTCGCGGCAGCCTTGCCCTTGTGGACCTGGACCGTCGTCTGCCATGGACACGCTCATGGAAGAGCCAGACGAACCACTGTCAACGGCGAAGTTGAAGAACTCGCCGAAACACCGATCTAAATTACTGCACCATCTGAAACTCAACTCGCCCAGCCTTCGACCGCGCACCCAGTCGATGCCCGCCGGGACTTCACGTTCCGCAGCCGGCAACGATCTCAGAGTGTCGACAGACGGCCGTCTTTCTGCACGGGACACGTCGAGCACACACAGCATGACTTCGCAAGCTTTCACCGTCGACCCCAGACACATGCACGCCGCCGGATTTTTCTCGTCGTCGGACTCCAGCTCCCCCGCGACGCCGAGCAATGCCAGTGGAATGATTCTGGGAAATCCGTCAGGTGTTTGGAGTCAGAAACTCATTGCGCCAACCGACAACAAGACACGTAACTATCGACTCCAATTTTTACCGATCTTAGTACTGTTAGGGCCGTATACGTAACTCCAGTGTTAATCTCCACGTAGCAAACTGTATCGCAGTAAGTACAATTAAGTAAGTAGCGTTTAATTTTGTCACGCACAACGACATCCTGATAAGCGAAGATTTAAATATCACTTTTATTTAAGTGGCGATTTAAGCGACGTTGGTGCAATCAGCTCTTGATCGGTTACCAGTCTCAAAACCTACCTTTTCAACAAATCCTTCCCACTTTAATACTTTCTCTACCCCTGGACTGCCTTTACGATCATGGGATTGGACCGGACTTATCATGCTTGTCGATTTATTTTCAGTTCGTTTTTTGTTTGTTTAATTTTTCTGTTTGTCCCGTGTGGTGGACTAAGCTGGCTATACACGTCAGCTTTTTACTGCGTGTTAACCCTTTCGCCCCATAACCTGATAAATCGGCTTAATGATATTTATTTTATTCCCGTAAGGCCGATATTCAGGCTTTGCTAAATACGCCTGATACCCCTAAGGCCGAAATATCGGCTTGTCCATGTATAATTTATCC
>Ga0209149_1000811_pt1 | contig 14135 bp, 10 predicted proteins | sample WorMetTyACAVOLI2_FD_187423 | JGI IMG/M metagenome (GOLD analysis project Ga0209149, IMG submission 187423) | Marine gutless worms symbiont microbial communities from Max Planck institute for Marine Microbiology, Germany - Olavius algarvensis... ... | reverse complement strand
CTAGACTTTACTTTGTCAACCACGCTGTCAATGAAACAGGCAAACAAATATGGCGACAATACCCCGCCTTGTCGCACGCCACACGACAAGTTAAAGAACGCTGAAAACTTGTTGCACCATTTAACAGATGTGACACTAATTGCAAACCACCGTTCTAAAATTGACAGTATTTTATTCGGTAGGTGGCGTTCCATCCTTAACGATGTTGAATTGATTCTTCCACCTTCTCTTCTCTGCTCTTCCATGCGGGGCAGGCAGCAATTAAGCCACCCAGTGCTGAGGCCTCCAAACGGACCCAATGCACGTCCCCAGGAAAATTCTTCCACATTATCAATCCAAAATATTTACAAATTTCGTCACAGGAGTCTTTTGCAAACTCGAGAAGATTTCTGACAGGCATGTGTTTAAGTGCAGCTTGTGCAAAACACTGTAAACAACGCGTATAGACATCGAATAAGTGATATCGGAGTTTTTTGAATACAGAAAAAGATTCTAAACATCAACTGCTGGTGATTCTTTACTCGGGCGACTGCACTGCAGTTCGTTGAAGTAACTAAATTTATTTTCAACGCACATCAGTGGCAGCAACAGACTACAGCATCACACATCATCACAGGAAGGTACGAAAGACTGTGGGCGGGGCGAGAGGATGTAACATGGATCCGCCCAACGACTCCACGACGGATAATTTACTCGACGGAGGCGTGAACCGCACGTGGCGCTGCTCGTCACGAGTTCTTATACCTACACTGAACAACGGCAGTGCACGTCCAACAGCATACTAAACTCGTTCAGCTCGCGTCAGAATTCGCCGTCGTCACGGCCAAATTTTAAAATTGGGAGCCGTACGTGTTTGAAATCTGCCCAACTACACATCTGCCTAGTTTCGTGCCTGCATCTCCAACAGTTGCACAGGTTCATACACCTGTCGAAATACTCACAGTATTTCGGTACACACTACAAGACAGGACTCTAGAACTACAGTTACTTTCTGGTGTATTGGTGATGACAGACAGACAGCAGAGAGATAGCAGTGTTCATTTGTTCATGTTTACTAAGCCCTGCCGTAAGGGGGATCTTTACGCAGCGACGATGTCCATCTGTTTGTCTGTCTGTCTGTCGCGTGACTTTGAAACGCTGCTGGTGTGCGTGCTGGCCTCACGGACCACGGGTGTCCCAGAAGTTTACTCCCCGTAAAAAAAACTTCACCCCCGTGATATTCTAGCGACCAGGGCTCGTGGCGCTCATAAACAAAACAGTGAAGAGTAGATAGACAGACGTACGCTGGTAACAAACAACAAGAAGCTCTGCTGTCGCAAAGAGGCCGCGCGATGCTTCGTGTCTGTACAGCTTCAATACAAAACGTCGAGCGCAGTCTTTTATTATTAGTTGTTTCGACTTCAGATAGGCCTATATCACTGCGTACAATTAAATTCTTTTCTGTTCTCTTCTCTTCGGCGTATTCGTCCATGCTGCAGGCCGCATTCGCTGGTGCGTCGCCGACTGTGCGATCTACACTACATGGTCGTCGGTAAAGTTCTGTTTTTGTCACTTCGTAGTTCGCACGTCCAGCAATCGATCGATAGCCAGTGGTGCGTGGCCGACTGTGTCATATACTCAGCTTCGTCGTCGGTAAATGTTTTTGGCACTTCGCACGTCCAGCAATCTTCGATAGCCAGCTATTAGACCAGAATCGCGATTCTGCCTATACCCGACCTGCATTCGACGTCCCCGTTATGGGGGTTCCCGTCGGAATATCGCCATCCTGTTTGGTACAGAAAAACTAGAATGGTGTGGCTACCCGATGGTAAAAAATTTCGAAGATATGTTTATTCGTTTTGACATGATCCACGAACGTGACAGACAGACGGACACCGCATGACGGCTATAGCCGCGCTTATGCATAGCATCGCGCGGCAAAAATTGGCTAAAATTGATCAGCATCGTGCATCATACAGGTGTAGATACGGGGTAGCCTAAGGGGACCTGTATGCTTTAATCCCCCCCCCTCAAAATGCGAAAAGTTCTCCGTTTTTAAGGCTCAAGTAACTTCATATTTATTTCATACCTAAAGTTTAAGCATTTACAAAAAAAACTGCTTTTCTCCAAATTCATCATTGGCACTTGTCGCAAGAAAGGCTCATGTAGTGCGTTCGTGATGTAGTGCGTTCGTGGAGTGGAGTGGTGCACGGTTTAGGACAACAGGAAGATGATCGTCGGAGAGATTGTATGGACGCACGGGTATCGGATATCGCAGCTGCGGCGAGTGGCGGCCAGGAAGTCAGGCAAGGTGTGAACTATGCCGTCGGTAAGCGAGACAGACGTGAATGTGAGAAGAATGAGGACAGGATAGCCGTGTCTGTCAGCTGCCAGTCTGTTGCGCTGCTGTAAATCTACCCTGCCAGCCGCTATAATGGCCGTCTGTCCGTCGGCGAGTAGGCGCTAGTGTTGAGCCTTTCGGCGACTGAACGCAATATTCATTCGTAAGGCCTAGGCGCCATGAACTTGTGCTGACAACCAAGCCTGATTCTAGAAACTTTTTTGAAAGACTATTGTTTAAAGATATGTGGATATGTAAGGGATGATCGAAGGCAAATCGTTTATGGACTGGCTGTCATTAGCTTTTGGGGAACAATCCACGAACGTATGACATTACTGAAAATCTGTCAAGATCGTAATGAACATAATACTGATCGCCAACGTCAGAGTCTGACACGGCACTTAGATTGGATTGGACTGATATATTGTTCAGTTGCGTTCTGTCAACTGTTTTTTCAAAGATTAAAAATTAAAAGATTAAAGATTAAAGTGAAGTGAAGTGATCGTTACATGGGAATTGTTCTTGTAGTGTATATACTGTGTTCAGAAAAAAATCCACTTTTCATTGTTCTTGTAGTGTATATACTGTGTTCAGAAAAAATCCACTTTTCTTCTAGCATAACTCTTAGAACAATGAACTTAGCTATCGCTAACAGATCGCGCGTCAGCAGCGCACACACAGTAACAACAGCAAATTTCCAGGAGGGTAAGTTTTTCACGGGGAGCAAGCATACAGGACACCGGTGGGTGGGATTGTTTTTCACGGCGGAACTTCAACTTAGCGCGGGGATGAAATGTATGGGACACAGGTGCGCGGCGGCCATGTCTTACTTACTTCATGCAGAGTGACCTATAAATAGACGCAGCTAGACAAATACGTAGCGTAGATTCCGATGCAGGCTCTCGAACGTATACAATTACAATTACTTTTTTTAACTAACAATTTTAGCGAGCTTTACGAAAGAATCGCTCGCCTAATGTGACGGGAAATCCTTCTCCGACACGCGTAAGCCATGCTGTCGGCATCGGCGTGTACTGACGTGCGGGGAATTCAGCAACTTGTAAACAGTTGTTGCTGTATAGTATCGAATGTAATAATTCTGTCTAACAATTCTTGGACAAATGTACTCAAAGTAATGTTTGCTAATGTTATTTTTATCTGACACTGACGCGCGATATTGATATAGCAATTCTGTCCGTCTGTCCGTCCGTCTGTCCTTAATGTTCCGGTATTAGATGAAAACGGCTTAATATATTGTCATAATTTTTTCACCATACGGTAGCCCAATCATTCTAGTTTTACCAGTGTCAAACATCTTCACGAAATTCCGACGGGGTCGCCCCCTGCGGGGGCGTTAAATACAGGTGGGGTATACAAATTTCGCGATTTTCTACTATAAGTCGCTATATCTCGCAGACGATACAAGACAGCGCCATAGTTACTATGGACGGCGAATAGGAACCCGCACCAAAGATTTTGAATGGCACCACTTTCAAGGACCTTGAGTGACCTATAACCCTGATTTCAAGGTCACGATAATATTCAACGTCAAATAACTCGACTAATAGTAAGTCGTGTATGATCTACCCAATGGTGCCGTTTCCAGTGACCTTGAGTGACCCTTAACCTAGATTTCAAGGTCACGGGGTTATCATAGATGCCCTCAACGTATTGTGAGCAGCTATCGCGCGATCTGTTTGCGATAGCTAAGTTCTTGTATATATTTGTATGCGTCAGTTAGTTTTCCATATTTATGTTTGTGTGTTTTTCGTTGTTTACTACTACCATTCACAATGATTAAACACGTCTAATGTTAAACTTATAGGGGAAATGAGGGTCTCCGTTACATGTACTGTCGATCTCTAAACTGCCCAGCTCGACTCAGTTGGCGGTCTTGCTTGTATGGTGTTCCGCTCGACGCGAGCATCAAAGGCAGCGCCGAAGTTTACGGCGCAGAACTCATGGAGTGGGAGGTGTCAGTCGGACATCAAGATTGTCACGTAAAGACATCACAGCAACGCCTTGTGTAGTCTCAGAATCTCAGCACAGAATTCCTCTCAGTAACCGACAAGTGATGCTAGCCACGGCAAACCTCGCCCCGTGCTCCACTGCAGGGTGTTGTCACCTGGCGAATTTAATGGCATGATCTCAGAGAATTGGCCGTCTATTCTGGCAGTTTCATAACGATAAGTCTAACTCTTTTTCTCGTAACGTGGCTAATACTAGTTACAAAAGAGTTAACAAACACAAAAAACATCATTACATCGCCACAAAAACAGACGCGTGACAGTACTTCGCGCCGGTTGTCGCCATGGCGATGTAAACAACAACGTACGTCTAAGTGACAAAGTGAGAAGAGACATAAGCGTAGATACAGGGATTTATCCAGACCCCCGGAGGGATTATAACCCCCTGGTATTTACGCAACACCCCTAACACGTATACAGCAAAGGGGGGTTATTAGGGGGATGTAAACCAAGACCACACTATAAAGCCTATAATAGACAAGAGGCTGCAATGAATCGATATACAGTATCAATGACTGTGACGAATCTGTGATAGGCCTAAGTAATGAATAGCGAACATGTTAACATTAACACTCACTTAACAGAGACTGCTAACAAACTATTTTGTCGACTTTTATTGGAAAAATGTAAACGTCAAATTTCGGGTGGACTAGATATACACAGTATACACAGCAGCATTCAAGTAAGTAAGTAAGGTTTTGCCTACACCCCATCTTGATATGAGGTAATGGATAAAACCCTGCGTAGATAGGATTTGAACTGTTGGAGCCGACCAGCGTTCGAACATGACAAAGGTGCAGAGACCGAGAGAGGACATTGCGACATTAATAGGTTAGGCACCAGCAGTGTTGTTTTACCACGGAAGGTAGGTTGCTACAGGCACTTACGAAAATTTGTCGATCGTGGATCGTTTAAGGTGAGGACGCCGCGCGTCGTGGGTCGGTTACGATACGATACGATAGTGTGTATTTAACGTGTAGTAAAAAGCTGACGGGTAGCCAGCTTAGCCCACCACATCACGGAACAAACAAAAAATTAAAATGTGAAATGTTAGGGTCAGTAGTACGGGTTAGTGCCAGTAACCTATACATCACACCCCGGACATCAAAGGAAACGCATCTTATGCTAATAGCCGCCTAGAACAATATGTCAAAGACGTAGAAAGGGCAGAAGGGGTAGAGGGAGGGTTGGTCCTCCCAGCCAATTCCGGGGTTGTTTGTCTGGACAACGTCTGTCGGTAGCTGCTTCACTGATGCCGAGGCAGAACAGTTTTTGCGCAAACTGGTGTCCGAACAAACCCCGGAGATGGTCAGGGTTAGGGTTAAGGTTACGGTTAGGGTTTGGTGATGGTTGTCTACTGGCGGTTTCCTGTCCAGCGGTTACTATCCGGCGGCGCGTCTTCGATCAGTGTCAATTAGGGGCAAGAGTGTCAAGCAACCCTTACTTACTTACTTACTTGTATCTGCCTACTCCCAAATTTTAACGGAAAGGTGTCTACCGAGACCTCGTGCACTGCCCAACCGTTTCCGTCGCTTTCGCACTTGCCTTTGGACAATTCAATGACAGACTACACGGTGGCGCAAAACGTGAGGCCGCTGTTTTGCGCACATCTTTATAACGCTATGAGTAGGTTATACCATTGTCTGGAGTGGTATACACGAGTGTAACGAGTGTATATCACGAGAGACTATGGTATAACCTTCTTATTTCATGACCGTCCTGCTACGGCCAACACGGGCCTACGAACAACGCGATCAACTGGCACGCTTGGTCACGCTTCAGTGGAAGTAGGTTATGGGACGTTATCTCACTCCAGACACTGTGTTGAGAGATAGGAGACAAAAGTAGCTCATGAAATAAAATCAATTTGAACGAGTTCTGTTAATTAAAACTCAGTATAATTGGCCTACTTGTTTATTTATGTACTTATTTATTTCTTGGTCATTTCCAAAAATCTTCGAAATTAGTAGGTGATTTTTAATACGTGGTAAACTTATTTGGGGCAAGCCTGTATATTACTGACCGACACACTCGTTGGCTTGAGTTGCAGTGGCTCGTGCCCACGGTCGGGAGTAATGAAAAGGTTTACATCGTTCGCAGTCGACTCCCGCCGTGTTGTGCCGACAGTCACACGTTTCCGTCCCGACCCCCGGCACCCCAGCAGCTTCCGCAGCCGACCACGTCGCGTCGTGCCGGTCCGATAGGCACCGGGATGCGTGCCCGTTGCACTTGCACCGGCCTCCAACGGCCATATCGGCGAGGGCATAGTGAACGGACCGTCGAGGGGGTCTCCGTCGTCTGCGGCGGGTACGTCGACGCGTCTCGACCTCGTTGACGTCGACGTTCGGCGGAACTTCGATCCACGTCGGTGTGAGAATAACGCGAACGTCAGTCGCAGTGACCCAGTCTTGCAGGACTGGGCTCGTCTCAAAGTCGTGTGCTGATGGGCGGCCCTCCAGAGTACTGAACGCCAAACGATACGTGTCTGCAACAGCGCACACCCCGTCCCGCATTTTGAACTTTCTGTGATGATAATGATGATGATCTATTTTATGGTACAAGAGCACTCAGCGCAAACAAACCCAAGGCCAAAATCTAATCCGGGATTCAAAGCCGGATTTCCGTAATCCGTATTAATCCGGATCCGGATGCGGATGTCTACCGGATCGCACTCAAAATGTATTCCATTCATTCTCTTGTCGGCGAGAGTTATTTCGCCAAGTGTCGTAAAAATCGGCCGGTGACTGTATGTCAAATTCTAATAAATCTAATAAAATCCCCTAGTCTGCAACGGTGAGAGAAAAGGAAAAGGATCCGGAATCCGTATCCGGGACTAAATCATCAACAAATTTAACTACTTCTAGAGGGTCACGGTCACCCCTTGCCCATCCCTTTGGTCGACGTCCGTTACCGCGATCGCCAGTTATCCTGCTTACAGAAAGACAGGCAGAATGACAGAACGACCGATCACATTTCTCCGTCAGCCTTGGCGGAAGTGTTAATAAATACAGATAAATAGGGATACAGCTGGTAAAGTTGTCACTTAGAAACCAGCAAAGTTTCTGAATAGTAAATAAATAAGTATAAATAAATAGTAAGTAAATAAGTAAGTAAGAAGATTGGATGTTGGATTGTCTAGCTGGCGAGGTATTTTGTTGGTCGCGTGGCACAGTGGTAGAACGTTGGTCTTTGACTACTGGCGATCTTTCCCTGTCCTGCACTCAGCCTACAGCTGACGGGTCACCACTTACGTGGGTAAAGCGTCCGCTATAGGTCAGCCAACCAAGCCAACTTAGCCTTTCATCCTTTCGGGGTTGACAAATGAGTAGTAAGGTTAAATTAGATGTCTGCCACTACAATCAGTGGTAGCGCCGTCTGGTGAACGCTTAAGGGGTAGACTGTAGAGGCATGTATGATGTCTTTGCAGGTAAAACTGTGTGATCCATACCTGAGCGCCTTGAGTGTGAGATATAAAGGGGCTATACAAATGCACTCATTTGTGGCTGAACCTTTCCCTTAGATTGTTACTTTACGATGTTTGTAACTATTGCAGCATTACGGGACAACGGATGTAGCTCGTGGTGGCTGTCCTCCGATGTCTGCATGCAGCGTTAAGCTGCGGCTGTACCTAGCGCTACAGTGCGCACCACTCTCATCAAGTTGCCGGTCGCCAACATCTCGAATCTGCCACTCGTTAGCAGCTAGAGTCCCGCTATGCCGTCTTAGCACGTTCGGCCGTCGGACCTTCTCTGTGGCTGGACCGACAGGCTATCAAACTCCTGGTCGAACGAACTGCCGACAGTGAGGTATAGCGACAGTTTCAAAAAGCGTTGAAAATTTTCCGATTCCTTTTGGTACATACCGTATACATCGCATTAAAGGCATGCGCTGTATTATATTATTGGCATGATGCACTGATACTATAGACATGGCTGACATGACATCACTTTCCGAATAGACGGCCAATAGCTCAGGAACCATGCTATTAAATTCGCCAGGTGGCAGCATCGTGTAATGGGGCGCAGGACGAGGTTTGCTGTCCGCAGCACCACTTATTAATCATCTCTCCGGAGACGACTTGTAAAACCGGTCAAATGTCCATCCGTGCGTCCGTGCGGTGTCAACATATTCAAAACCCTAAGGCTCGACGTCAATGAAACTCGGCATGGGTCCGGGGACACAACTTCTCGTCACTGTCTCAGATCCTCTAACGGCAACAAACTCGTTGTAACGCCAGTCAAACTCTCTACATAATGGACGGCGTGCTTTTACGGTATCAGGCCCAGTTGTTTGTAACAGTCTCCCTGAATACCTCACAGACCCAACATTATCATCCATTCATTTGATTCGTTTAGGCATTATCTTAAAACTTACTGTTTTGCTTGTTATTAATTTACTCGCGACGCCTTAGCACTCTAGAAACTCCGTGACTGCATGCGCTGTACAAGTTCCTATTGTGACTGTGATTGTGATTGATTCTAGGAAGCGGAATTTTGAATTCCGGCTCCTGCGCGGGAGAGATGAGATGACCCACCCCGGCCCGACACGGATGCTTATTCTTCTACGTGTAACTAACCGTGTGGGTTGATGCTGTTCTCCTTCTCGACGTCGCCGAAGTCGGCGCACAGCGGCTCCTGTTCGTTGGACCTGTTGACTCGCTGAGCGAACTGTCGGCCGAAGACACGTCGGCACTGGTCCGAGTAGAACTGCAGCGCAGACCACGTCAGACCGTAGTCGACGCTCTTGTAGATCGCCACCGAGTGGTCGGGTCTGCCGGCAGCGCAGAACTGCAGACTAATATACGTCACCTGCACCGTTTACACCTCAGTTGTAACTTGTAAGTAATGACTTATACGTTCAACATTTTCAAATCCCGAAGGCTCCGAGACCGCTGGGGCGACGTCGATTCTGATTCTGATTCTGACAAATAATTCACAGTCCTCCTCGTGGAGTATCGCGTGAATGGGGGATGAAACTTATGGCACGTGTATTATAATTGCCGGCAGTCTAACGGAACACGTTTCTGCAGGTGATCGAGCAAGGTTTCGATTTCGTTGTAGTCGTTTTCTCGCGATCTCATTAAGTTACAACGAAGCTACAAAGATGATCAGACAAAGTAACAAACACAGACGATCAGCATGTTTGTCGACCGGGTTCCGTCCAGACCCGCTCAGCGCTCCTCAGACCCCATAGCTGAATTAAGGGGAAGGGAGGGACGGGAAATGGAAGGGCGGAGGAAGAGGGAAGGCTACTCCCTTAAATCAGTCCTAGCTATGGGCCTGTCGAGGTGTCATCGGTATAGCATGTGAGCGGAGCGGAAAACGGAGCGGACCGGGCCTACTTGAGCGGAGCGGTGAGCGATGGAGCGTGAGCGGATCGTGAGCGGAGCGTGGAGCGGGGGTCATAGAAATAGGCTGGAGCGATGAGCGGATCGAGATTGTGCCGCTCACGCTCCGCTCACATGCTCTGATCGTCGGCTATCGCCAGGGCAAGGTAATGGTAATAGTATAGTAGTAGTAGTGATAGTACTAAGAATAAATCTCTGCAAATCATGATCTACCTTCTTCTTTTACCTCATACTTTTTGCCGAAGTTGATGGTAAGGTTGACTGTGCTGTTTTCAGTTGGTGAGACGGGAGCGGAGATCCAGCAGGTTCTGTTGGAAGGATTGTTGAGATCGGTCAACAGACTTGCCGGGTGACGACGACTGTATTTGGTCGCGTCGCAGACGGTCGAGTCGTCGTCGCCCGTCGTCGTCGCACAGTCGTCTCGCCGACCACGTCGACGACGCCGCCGTCTCCACCTCCAGCGTAGCTTCCCCGCCTTGATCTGACCACACACGTACCGTCAGCTTAGCGTTCGAGCAAACTAGAAAACACTCAGGGAGTGCAAACCCCCGACCATATGCATGTTGGTGTCAGCGGTTATCCCATATTGGGATTTCCAGTAGTAGTTTACCTCCGACAAAGGAGAAGGTATATGTTTTCGCCTGCACGCCCGCGTTCGTTTGTCTGTCTGTCTGTGTGCAAGATTACTCAAAAACGCGTGCATGGATTTGGATGAAATGTTGCGTGTCGACAGATGTCGGGACGTGGACGAACTCAGTGGCGCTGGAACCATTGGACACGAGTGGGCACGTGCCTCTCCACTTTCGAAAATGGCTGGGCAAATAAGGAGCCATAAAGTGAACGGAAACGAATGTCAATCAATTATCAATAAATTAAGTGTCACATGTTATGTTAATTTAAACTTAATTGATCGCGAGTGAATTAAACCGTCTCAAATAGAGTATGAAACAAGTGCGTTAGCAAGACTCATATCCGGCAAACGTGGGGTGGGCGGGGGCAGTTACAGTTACAATTATGTGCAACACCAAAGGGTAATTTCCGTCGCTCACTAAATACAAATACAAATACACTGCATGCCTTTATCTACTTGACTCAAGGGCCAGGCTTCGAAGTATAACCTTGGACTCCCGTGACTTTGACTTTTAACCTTCTGACCCCCGAAGTCGACCATTCATGACCTTGCCCCGGGGTATGCCAATTTGCATTGAAATCGGTTTATTCTTTATCGTTTTCGAATCATGGCACATTGCAAGTTGTTAACAGATGAAAGACCAAACAAACGGACGGAGGAACAGGTCGAGAACATTAAGGTGTAGAGGAGTAGCCATAAAGTGAGCCAGACTAGACTGGCGTACCGTACGGATAGAAACAGCATCGTCGTATGTTCCCTGACAACATTACGTTTGTGTGTTTTATGATGGTGTGAGGTTAGTCGTGTCCGAGCTATGCTACTAATGGGTGTGGCCTATATTTTTTTACTACTAGGCCTACTATTCTGCTACTTGTCTATCTACCGCTAAATTCAATTAACCAACACCAAGACAGTGATGTGAAATGTGTTTGATGATAATTAACTTAGTGCAAATGGCAAATTAAACAGTAAAGATAAAATCATATAGCAATAGTCCATTTACAACATACGGTACATAGCTCGCTTCACCAACACTGTTACACGCTCCTTACGGTGAAATCAAAATCACCTATAAACAATAATACTCAACGTACCTTTGACGGTAAGTACTCGGCAGACCTCTCCGCCCACGATAACAATTATAGTCTGTTAACTCGGCAATAAAATGCCTACCTGCCGTACCGGGCACCACTCAACTCACAGCTTAACTCAGCTGTTACTCGTCCGGTCCCAAATCGACCGACACTCCACTTTCAAATTGTTTCCGGCGCCACTGGACGAACTGATTAACTTTTAAGCCCAATCCGGATCATAGTCGGGATGCCGGAACCGGATTGCTTCCTTCGATATCGTATAGGCTACGGAACTTTGCAGCCTTGCCTAGTTTGGCGTATTTCTCGGCCTTTTCCGTATCAATTTGCGCCAAACTCGCACGCAGTATTCTAATGAGGGACCGTAACACTGCAACGGAATTTTCGAAAATCGCTTTCTAAATGTAGAATTTTGTCGCCGAAAAACAGTTGTCGATTTCGCACGTCAATAGCACCAACACTGCCGCTAGCCTCGATCGATCAATAACAAGCGTACCAACCAATGACGGCTCGTTCTATTTATTTAGTCTATTTGTGTTTACATTCCTAATTAGTTCGAGCCTCTTTTAGATACACACGGAAGCTGTCACTTCACCGCGAGCCGTCAGAACACCTTTGTCGGAGGTGCATGCGCTCTATCGAGTGTACTTCTATAGTTACTAGTTTTTTTGCCTGACATCCCCGTTCTTAGCAGGATCATTTCCCACAGCGGTTAATTACCATATACTGCATAACTGCATGACACCAGCTTCCCGAGGTTAAAAATGTGAAAAGAAATTCCTGTAGGCCTATCCACATCAGGAACCATTTTCGCATACCAAGGGCCTGTCACTACGTGTTCATGTACTTAGTGTACGATCTCATTAATAAATAAAAAAAACGAAACATTTCATGAAAATTCATCGATAACTTTCCTAGTAATCCTGCTGGCAGAGGAACCAAGCAACTGCGGCAAAACTGTGACATCCTTTATTGGCGGAGATAAATCTTCTATATACATATATAAGATACGCACATCTAGCCTACGGACGGTCAACATAATATTGTGGACACAGAAACAGTTGTCAGGTACGAAAATATTGGTTAAGCTTATATAACGAGATTGACGCAAAATCGCAAATCCGAGCATTTTGGGATAGGATCGCAGACAACAACACTGCCCAAGTTATTAATGCTCATGAACTAAAATATAAGCTCTGAAAATTTGGAGCCGTAAAATCCCACTGTAAATGGTTGATCGCCGCATAGTGCATCGGCTAGTTTCTGCTTAGGCCTATTAAACCAATAACACAGCGCGCCGTACTTACTGCTGAGCCGTGGGCAGGCAGTCGTGGTAGACAACCTGACAAAGAAACCGGAAGTCTGGACGGTGGATCGCCGCACGTGCTGGTTGCCTGGACTGGTCGAGTGAACGCCGCGTTGACGAAGTCTGGGACACAGCGTCGGGCGCGGTCGTGTTCGTCGTAGCAGGGGTCGGCGAAGGACAACATCCCGGGCATGACCAGCGACCCCGCCGCGGCCGCCGACTTCACTCCACCGCCAGCACTCGAGGCGTCGTCCGGCTTCGACCACGACGTTCCGCCAACCAGAGCCAGGCCGACAACGATCAACATCATCATCATTATCACTGCCATCATCGAAGTCCGCTTTGTATCTCAACACGACTATTGATATTTAGGCCTACTGCGTGACTGATGTGGTTTACTGTGCATATTCTTTACGTGGATTTTTTTCACAAACCGATGAGCGACATCTTCATGTATATTTCTTCAATTCATCAGTTTTCTCTTGCTTTTCGATCGTTTTCTCACATTTACTAAGGCGGCTTTCCGTCACTGTAGGCCTATTTTCAGCGCAGATTAAGCTATCGCTATCGCTCGTGATGCTGGCTGTAAGTGGATGCGACTGTCGCTGACACTAATAGATTACTGCTAGGTTACCTTCTCTACCTCCCAGTCATCTTTCGTACTCGATGTAGGCAGATCGATTTGACTGCTGAGCGATGCTTCCGGTATATTTTATCATTACACAAATCACTGCATCAACGAATATGCATATTGATCAAGTGATGCGGAAAGATGAGCAGGAGCATCTGCATCAGCACAGCAACAATGTACTCTGTTCACCGCACATGCCAAAAGAAGTAACGACATAAATCACCAGCGCCACGCCGCCGGTTCAGCGACTGCAGGCCCATGCCGGTACGTCGTCTGCGGTGTGATCGAAAAAGAGCTTAGTGATGCGCAGAATAATAAAATTTCAAGGAAACTGGAAGACGGCCGTCTGCGACAGGATCACACCAGCCGCGACGCCACACCATTACCACACCCATGCATTAGAACTCGACCCGCGTTTTGGTACCGACTTACATACCTGCCAAGTTTCACGTCTGCATCGCCAACAAAAAATTAAGAAACATCGTTTAAACGCAGGCGACCCGGAAACAATACCTTGTATTGCCATTACAATGACAGTATTTCGTGGGTATTACAAAAAACGTTGCCTATACTTGAAGCATAATTTTAGCCAGCGTTACGCGGTTAACGCACCACGATACATCGCCGACTTGTGCAGACCTGTCACCGGATCGAGACGGTCTACGACCCGTGGCGATCTCGTGGTGCCAGCACACGTCACCGACTTCGGTGAACGGGCGTTTGCAGTGGCCGCACCCAAAGAGTGGAACAAGCTTCCAACCAGCGTCAGAGACAGTCCGTCA
>Ga0209149_1000810_pt1 | contig 14135 bp, 9 predicted proteins | sample WorMetTyACAVOLI2_FD_187423 | JGI IMG/M metagenome (GOLD analysis project Ga0209149, IMG submission 187423) | Marine gutless worms symbiont microbial communities from Max Planck institute for Marine Microbiology, Germany - Olavius algarvensis... ... | reverse complement strand
GGTCGACCCGAATTCACCGGATAGGCCAGAAACCGGAACTTCACCCTGGTTCCCGCCAGATTCTGGAAGTTTACCCAGGTTACACCCTGGATTGCTACCCCAGCAAGATACTGGAACTTTACATTCGCCAGACCCCGGAAGTTTACACATAACCGCCTTGGCGGAGGTATTATTATTAGCATTAGCATAATAGCATTATCATTATCATTTTCGAGCTAAAGTCTCGGGCAATCACGTATGGCTTTTCTCAGGCCAACTCAGCCTCCTACCCTCAGCGGGACGGGAAATGAGTAGATGAGTAGTAGCTACGGCTACGGGGTGAAGGCCTAATGTGGCTGATTGGGGCAATGGTGTGTCTGCTAGATGCACCGTGGGTCAAATTGTCCGTTAGCGCGGGCAATGGATGGCCACATAATGCGCTGCGGCATCATTGGCTCATGCCAATCAGTTGCCACTTCCGAGATTGTAAAGCGCTGCTGGTCACGAGTCTGACTCATGTAAGTGGCGCTATAGCAAGTGTCCAGACTTTTACCTTTACCTTTATTGCAGTGTTTATGTACATTATTTTTTTCTTACGTAGATCCAGGCAGAAGAAATGCTGCAAACAGGTGAGACAATGGCTATGTAATAAATGATCCACTACAGGTGCAAATCACCGTGCTAATTCCGTATGTCGTGACGCACGCTGCCCTCTCGCCTTCACCCTCGACGAAATCACCTGTGATCTACATAAATTATAATAATTTATGCTGACAATATTTGCATATAAGTATACGCCGGCCGTGTCGTCGTTGTGTAGTGGTGTGATTGAACGACGTGGCTTTTGTCGTCCGATGTTCACGTTGAGTTTCTCATCATCATCATCGTCATCATCATCATCATCATCAGATCACATTCTGCGCATGTTCGTCGTTAATTGTGCGTCGTTTTGTGCCACCTTGTGCTGAGTGACATTTCGCTGCATTCTTATCCAGCCTCTCGTTCGGCGAAACTAACAATTTTCCTGTAGTTCAATTTGTGTCCCGAGTGCCGCGATTATTAGAATGGCGCAGAGTGAAACTGATAATCATTTTTTTTCACAGAAATTTTTGCAGTTGGGGAAATATAAGCCCTTTCTTTCTCTCTCCCTTTTCTCTCCTTCGCTTCACCTTTACTTTCCTCCCCTCTCAAGGTTCCATTCCTTCCCTCCCACCAGGTCCAATTCGTTTCTCCATTCTTCCCCGTTTTCTCTTCTCCTCCCCTCTTCACGAAGCTGTTTCTTAATCCAGTTAGGATGTTTGGGGGCGATCGGGCTCCAGAACGTATAGCCTACGCCCTATACACATTTCGGTATAATTTTGGGGCTTGTGAAACGCGGCCACGACTTCGGTTCATTTGTGCGGTGTTGTAATTTGAAGCGAATCAATAGCGGTGGTTCAAGGCAAAATTCTCTTCATTAAAATACTTGATAATACGAATTGTACCAATTTTAAAAATAAACAAGTAAATTTACTGCTTCCTGTCATCGTTTCACATCGTTCATCCCATTAAGTATTTCTGAACTATGCACAACATCTAGGCCTACATTTTTCATTTTCCATGGGAAGCTATCGCAACTCGCACGTACCTACTTGCGCCTATGCCGGTAGCAGAATATTGATCGGTTTCTTAAAACTTTGTTATCTTTGTGGAGGAGTATGATCATTTGACTCCGATCTTATCGGTAATCTTATATATTGGGATCGGCGATCGACTCCGATCACAAGTGCCCTGAAAAAAAACAGTGACAGATGCAGAAACCTGGTAGGCCTTTAGGGGTTGGAAATATTCAGTGATGGGTTAATTATTAAGTAAATTGAATTAGCTTGCTGATTAATTGGAAAAATGTCAATTTCAAATAATTAGTAGGGCCTATCCATAACAATAATATTAATTGGCATAGTGTGTAGCTTAGGCCTATACTAATTCTAGTTTCTATGAACAACTGGAAAATCTGCTAATTGTGATTGTGATTTTAATTGGCTGAGTTGACATTCGTCAGTGTAACAACAAGATGTGTAGCCGCGTTGGCCGACACGATATTCGACACTCCGCGCAAATTCATAAAGAAACATTAATTACGCAAAATTTGAACTGCCATTCTTGAATAATGAGTGCAAACAACACAGAGCGACCTGATCTCGCGACCTTGACCTTTAGACTGAGCAAGTTCTGTCTAAGTTAGACTACAATTTAGTTCAGAATTCGTAAGCTTTTAGTTTGATTTATTGGAAACTATATTGCCACGATGTATTGAAGATGATGCGACACCCATTAAGGCAGACATTGTTTTGTTACAACGTGAATATCTAAGCACCTCTAGCTGCAATTTGTAACGATTTTGACACTTTTCGTACAGTGTCCGTGCACACACTTTTTGGAACTGTCACTCGCAGAAACCCACGAGATTATCATTGCATATTTAATTAAATACCAGAAACTCATCTTCGCTGCAGATATTAAACTAAAACGACTAATTCGACTCTTTTGAAGTCATTCTCTGCAGAATAATGAAGTTCTTACAGCAATATAACATCTTCGAGAAGTTACGTGGATCTGATGAGACATTGTTTCACAAATGGACTTGTTATCAGGTGAAGGGGTAAACCAGTGAGATTGATATTCAACCCATAATGGGATATCATTGGAATAAACCTGTGTGTATGTGATTCGTGTGCAATGTAGGGCTAATCCCGGTCACAAATAGGCGCGCCAGTCACACGATGCAATCAAGTGATCACGCAGGTGAGTAGACACGTGTCGCAGGTGAACCTACCTGTAGTTAGCGTGTGATTGAATGAAAACGTGACAATTCTAACATACTAGACTAGTCATTCGTTGTTTCATAGGCGGCATATAACCCCTCCCCCTTACCTCCAGTTGACCACATCTGAGATGTGATGTTGGTCTGGAGGAAGGGGAATATAAATAAAAACTGTTTCTGTGTTACAGTAGTGTGTACTATTATAATGGTGCACAAAGATACGTGCAGTTCTTACAGGTTGGTCGACTGTATCGGGCTTTGATCTTGCTTGGTTTAGCTCTGTCTTCCAAGCGCCTCTGTGTCTTCGGTCTTAATAGTGCTATGTAGATACTTTTTTTGCTTACATCCTTCTCTTTACCTTTGAGTGAGCTGAGCCTGGTGGGATTGGCCCTTGACGTGGTTGACTAACCATCGTCCTTCAGTGCTATGACACTGCTGGTTGGGTCATGTGACCCGTAAAACCGTCTCCGAAATGACCTATAATGTGTCGAGTGGGTCGTTAAACTCTACTATACTGTACTTCATAGGCCCTATAGCTAGTGGCTTGTACGATCGATGTGACCCGTACCGAGGATCGCCATTTGACGGATCTGTCCTTTCGGTTGAATCTAGGCAATTACGCCAGGATTCGTAGTTTGAAAATGGTATTTTAGAGGCTACAATCGATTGCATCATTTCACAGCACTGCAGAAATCGTAGAGTCAGTATGAACGTTCAAGTGATATAAAGTCAAAGTCGATGTCGATGTGAGGCTTAAGTTTCTTATACGTTTCGTGTCGATAAACCAATTCAACGTTAATGCCTACGTGTCACTGGGACGTAGGCTTTATGTTGTGATAGGTCGAGGTTCAGTGTCCTTAAGGAAAAAGTTTTTTTTCACCTCGACGACACGGTGTTGTGGCCTTGCTCTTGAAAACGAAGGCTAAGGCCCTGACGACCACGAAGACATTGTCCTTGTTCTTGGCCTTAAATTCTGCACCAATTGATGCAAAGTTCATTATAATTATAGGCGTATCTCGTTAACTGCAAAGAAAATATTCAAACTTCCAGCTGACGATTTGTTGGTATAGGCCTAGATGCTAAACTTCACAACTGTACTGCATGCTCGTCATTACTACAGTGTACTTTGAACCTTCGCCTTGCTTGGTCCACTGCAAGCAACCTTGAGCAAGTTGCTAACCTACTGTGCACACGCCAACTCAGCCTCCTACCCTCAGCGGGACGGGAAATGAGTAGTAGCTACGGCTACGGGGTGAAGGCCTGGTGTGGCTGATTGGGGCGATGGCTTGTCTGCTAGCTGCATCGTGGGTCCAATTGTCCGTTAGCGCGGGCAATGGATGGCCACATAATGCGCTGCGGCATCATTGGCTCATGCCAAACAGCTGCCACTTCCGAGATTGTAAAGCGCTGCTGTAAGTGGCGCTATAGCAAGTGCCCAGAACTTTACTGCATATCTTAATTTCTGCGCTGGCCGTATGCTTAAAGACCTTAATTGGCCTTGACCTTGGGCCCACGCCTTGGCCTCGAAGGTCCAGGCCTTGGCCGTGGCTTTGATGGTAGATATCAACACTGTCGATATGTCCTGTTGCGTACCGTTCACTCCGTGACGAGTGTTGGTTGTATGTGCGGCAGCGACCGTGAAGCAGTTGAACCGCCAGCTGGCTCAAGACATTGAACTCCTCGACCGCGAGATCGAACACAACTCACCGCACCAGCTGCCTGCACGTCACCGCTATGCCGCCGGCGCACCTGTCTACAGACAGCGATGATTGGCGGGCACATCATCCCACCTGCAGACACTCACCGATCACCGTCTCACTGCATGTCGTCACCTGCTGCATACTACAAGGAGCTCAGCTGTTGCAGAGAGACCGCGCGATACTTCGTGTCGCTTAATATAAATTCGCCAAGTCACTCAAGATCACTCGAGATGAAACCCTCGAGTAGGGCTACCAGTAAGCGAGCAAGTCGCTGTTTCATTCCATTCGTAAATAGGCCTACGTATGTAGGCCAATCTCGTACCGTTTCTGAGATATTCAGCGTCAAGCAATGGCGTGACCTTGAAATCTGGGTTAGATCGAGGACGCTAGCGGTCATTGAAAATGGTACCGTGCGGTTTCCTATTCACAATTTATTGAAACTATGGCCCGATCTTGTATCATTTCTGAGATATTGGTAAAAAATCGCGAATTTTTTCCACACCCCTTGCATTCGACGCCCCCGTTAGGAGGTCCCCGTCGGAATAGTGCCATTACGTTTGGTACGGAAAAACTAGAATGGTGTGGCTATGCCCGATGGTGAAAAAGTTTGATATAGGCTATGTTAGCTGTTTGGAAATGACAGTGACAGACGGACATCTTGCGACGGCATAGTGCGCGCTTACTCAGACCATCGCGGGGTACAACAAGAACTTAGCTATCGCAAACAGATCGCGCGTAAGCTGCGCACACAATATGTCGAGAGCATCTCCGTGACCTTGAAATCTAGGTTGAGGGTCACTCAAGGTCACTGGAAACGGAACCAGTGGGTAGATCATACATGAATCACTATTAGTCGAGTTATATGACGTTAAATATTATCGTGACCTTGAAATGTGGGTCTGAGGTCACTCAAGGTCATTGAAAATGGTACCATTTAAAAGTTTGTGTACGGTTTCCTATTCGCCTTCCATAGTAACTATGGCCGTATTTGTAGCCGTTTGTGAGATATTCAGTGTCAATGAATGGCCCGCCCAGTCCCCTCCTCGCTGTACCAAATGTAACAGTCCACCCATCAACGGCCATTGTATTGCTATATGATGGTCCGTTGCTGTGCGGTTTTAATGTGACGATTAAAGGGGTAAACCCTTGATGCTTGTGATGGTGTTCTGCATTGTCGTGCGTTACATTCAAGCTTGTATAGCCTAGTGATCATCATGTGTAAATGTTGAGCTGCCTATCAATTATATTCATATATCGCTGACGGCTTAAGTTCGAAACCCTTTGTTTAGCTAATCCAGCAGGGTACTTGATCGAATTATTTATTAATTTAAATTATGTTAATAAATGGACACGTTAATTAGCCGTTTACAGCTGAACATTATGCTTACTGTGCTGTGGCTGTTTTGTTTACGCGATATTAACGTACTGGAATTATCCAAGAGTTCTCGTTTCTGTATTACCTAGAGAGTGCGGTTAAAACATACCCTCGACATAATTGTAGTTTTTTTCAGTAAACTTTATTAACGTGGCGAATTTAACGCCATGCTTCCAGTTCACTGGCCGTCAGTTCTGATTCTGAAAGCTTCATTACCGTAGCTGCGCGAACATTGTCGCGTAATGCTGCCACGTTGCTCAAAAGTTAGCAAAGAAGCAAAGTAGCAGCTGTATTATCACAGGCGACCATAAACAACAGAATGGAATGGAATTTCACTTTTTGTATTAGTCTTTCGCTGAGACCAGATCGAGACCAAACGACTCAACACAACACTGATTCCGCCGTATTTCTTTATTTTTGAATTAGCGAAAAAGTGATTTCCACCGTAGTTGTTCCGTACGTTTATAGCCATTATAGAATACGTTAAAATACGTGTATTTTTCCCCAGGCGTAGTATACGTTTAATACGTACGGAACAACTATGATTTTCACTCATCAAAACTTAATCTCTAACTGATTAACCTATCTTGTACATGTAAAATCAACCAACGAGTTAATTAGCTTTGGATTCATCAATCGCTCAGTCCGAAGTTTGGTCTCAGTGAATCGCCGAGACCAAACAAAGAACGACTTCACTTTTCGGCTGACCTTTGGTCTCGGTCCGAATTTAGAACTCAGCGAAAGACCAATCCAAAGAGTGAAATGACACATTAATAATAATAATAATAACAATAATAACCACGACAATGTTTATGGTGCTGTCATCATGGCAGAGCCATTGCGAGAGTTCACCCGGTTCATTTGATGAATGTAGAATGGCGCCAAGCGGCCACCGACCCAAGACCAAGCCAGACGACTTAGCCTGTGAGTCCGCCTGTACAGGCTGCCAGAAACTACACCCACCATCGCCATTACTCAGCCCGAAAGCTGATACTCATTTTACCATCCCACGGAGGGTAGAAGGCTGAGTCGACCTAGCTGGCTGGTTACATACCGGGATGGTTTACCCGTCCACAGACGGTCACCCATCCGAGTACTAACCGGGTCTGACGTAGGGCAACTACGTTGATCGAAGCCAACGCGTTACCACTAAGCCAAACCGCCAACCTGCTTCCATTTTCTCGAGCTTATCTTGTTTTTGGTTTAGTTTCTTTGCATTAATTTTTTTATAGTTTTTATGTTCCACCAGGCCAGACTTGCATATTGTTTTTAACCGGTCTATTCGTTCTTTGTTTGTTCGTCCATCTGCCTGTTCATTCATCTGTTACCAAACTTGTGAAGACAATACTTTGAAAACGAATGAACCGATTTGGAAAGGGACAGGAAGCAGAGGGTAGTGGGAAGGGAAGGAGAGGGCTGAAGAGCATGTCAGCGCAGTGACTTGCCGCCAGTCTAGCTATGTAGCCGCTATTGAATACTGTTCGTTGTCAGTGAAGTGCAGTACGGGCAGACAGCGAGTGCCGACGACATAATCAAGGCATGCCAGCGTAACAGAGTGATTCTCAAAGGCATCATTGCATCACCGTTACATTCGGAGGAAGGACTTCTGCAGACTCTCAACATGAAGATCAGGTACCTGGGTACTCAATAATTTTGCGGCTACTTTGTCTATATTTGTTGAGTATAGCTCAGATAGATTTATAACAAGCCAGTGGGCATTAATTGGCCTTTCTTAACATTCCAAGTACACAGTATTAAATAGACCCTCAGATAATTAACACTTTCTCTGCTTGCAACAAACATTTTTCAATGCCAGTGGCTGGCAGATTTTTTCGTTCCAACTCCAATCGGATTGCCAAGTTTGCATTTGATTACGTAGATTTTTTTGGCTTTTGCTGAGCAAAGGATATACTGTAGCAACCATTTTGCAAAATACTTGTAAACGATTAGGATCATATGATATAATCCTGCCACCCATGTGTTACAGAAACTTGTCCAAGATTTGAAATGTTACTGTTTGTTTTTATCGTGTGTCAGCACAGCAATGATGATGCACGATATTGATATAGCAATTCTGTCTGTCTGTCTGTCTGTCTGTCACGTTCCGGTATTGTATCAAAATGGCTTAACATATCATCATACTTTCTTTAGCATGGTAACCCAGTCATTCTACACTGTGTTCCAAAAAAAACATGTGACTACGTCTTTGGCGATAACGTGGAACTAGAATTGTCCGTTTGTGACAATTTTTGGCACACTTATTACCGAGAGTATAGGCCATCGACAAGTTTTTTATTTTCCCACATCACCTATTTCATGCACCTACTTTACCTTGGGAAACTGTCGAGACCTAAATATCTGTAATAAAAATTAAACAAAATCATGAAAATTTCATAGGAAGGTGCGATTTTGATTTAAAATCTCTATCTGTTAAAGCAGTATGATGCACGAAGGATGCTAAGTGAATTTTCCAACAACAGTTGGAAAGTTGGAAGCATCGACAGTCTGATGAAGAGAATCCACAAGACGGATACAATTGTCTGGCAACCAGGCAGTGGTAGACCACGCATTCGTCGCATAGCAGTAGAGAACCTCGTGCTCAGTCAGGTGGACAAGCCAAGGCACTGATCAGCTTGTGAGATTTCGCATGAAACTGCCATTCTCCGTTCAAGTGTGCGCAGGATAATTCACCGTGATCTCCAGCTCAAATACTTTATACGAAGTTATACTCAGCTGTTGTCTGAAGCCACTCGCATCACCCGTCTCACTCGTTGATAAACAACCTTATCATCTGCAATAAATCTTGTTACTGTTCTTTATAAACCGTATGTTTAATAATAAGAAAGTAAAATAATATGGTGACAGTTTTTGCATTTAACATCCCAGTATTGTAGCATCTGTAAAATCAGTAATTTAAGGCTAAATTCATGATATTTACATCTCGACAAATTCCCAAGGTAAAGTAGCTGCATTAAATAGGTGAGGAGGGAAAACAAACACACTTGCCAATGGCCTATAGTCTTAGTAATAAGTATGCGAAAAATCTTTGTAAACGGACAGTTCTAGTTCAACTTATCGTCAAAAACGTGGTCACATGTTTTTTTTTGGAACACAGTGTAGTTTTCCCAGTACTAAACATCATTGTGAAACTCGGGTCACCATCTGTGGGCTGTAAAATACAGGTGGGATAAATAAATTTTGCGATTTTCTGTCAAACAAATTGGCCACACCTAGGTTGTCACAGATGTAAAGCAGACACCAACACTGGTATCACATATATTTCTTCCCATGAAAAATTGTCCCCCTGTTGAACTTATGCTTGTGGCAGCAGCTGCCACTACTGGTGTCCCATATGTTTCCTGCCCTGTGAAATACTTTCCCCCCTGAAAATTTACTGTTGCTATTTTGTGTGCACTGCTGACGTGCAATCTGTTAGCGATAGCTAAGTTTGTTGCTGTGTCAGTGACAGATGTTTGTCATTACAGGCGTACCTTGGACCTGTTTGCCAACGTCGTTCACGTAACAAGTTTGCCCGGCTGTGAGACGCGGCATAAAGACATCGATATTGTCATCATACGAGAATCAACCGAAGGAGAATACAGCTGTTTAGAGCATGAGGTACGGTCAGTTATCATCCACTCGATATGATCAGTCTATACTGTCTTAGTGTAATCCATATCACTGATATGTACTGGCAATGATTAGTGTATACTGTCTTAGTGTAATCCATATCACTGACTTGTACTGTCAATGATCAGTCTATACTGTCTCGGTATAATCCATATCAGTGACTTACATTGGCAAGGTGTCATTGGCCCTGCTGGAGAAGTTTAGTTTATGAACATCTTCCTCAATAATATTAAAATGACTTCTGTCTTGCTGAATAGAGTCACACTGTCATCTACATTTATTACCTCAGACAAAGGAGGAGGTAAATGTTTTTGCCCGTGTCTGTCTGTCTGTTAGCAAGATTACTCAAAAACATGTGCATGGATTTAGATGAATCGTTGCGTGTTGACAGATGTCGGGACATAGACGAACTGATTAACTTTTGAGCCGGATCTGGATTGTAGTCTGGATGCCGGAACCGGATTGCTTTCTCCGATATTGTATAAGTTCTGCTACGCGGAATTTTATGTCGGGAAAATCCCACGTATACGTATTGGTGGCCCGCCGCTACAGTGAGGCGTGGTTTTAAAATGGTTTTATTCACTGAGCCGGCGAAACACTTTTGTCGGAGGTACATGCGCTCTACGAAGTGCCCTTCTAGTCTGACTGTAAAATTATATTGTGTGGCTTTATATCACAATGTACAATGAGTCATTTCATTTTTTGGCTTTGTCTTTCGCCGAGACCAAAGACTGCATGTACTCACAGGCCTCAAGGAATAAATTATCATGAATATCTGCATGTCCTCAAATATTTATTATTATTATACTAAAGGAGAAAGTAATGATACAGACGAGTAGGCTTGCAGTTGTGTAGCCGCAGCACTTTTGTGTGCATCGCTCTTTTCTCCTTGAGTGTAATAATAATAAATAATTTAATATTTGAGGACATGTAGATACCCACAAGTGACGATAATTTATTACTTGAGGTCCATGAGTATACATAGTCTTTGGATTCAGCGAAAGACTAATCCAAAACGTGAAATGACCCAGTGTATCCGTTTTTATTGGCTTTCTGTGTCGCAGCATTACATCATGTGTTGAAGATACATAACTATTGCCTGCAGTACTTTGACAATGTCTGGTGCGCATCAAGAAATGGATGCTAGCTTTTTTACACCTTGCAATGTGGCATGTAGCTCTGGATTCGTGACATTGAATTCGCCACATGGCAGCACCCTGCAATGTGGCAGGTGGCTCTGGGATGACATGCCATTGAATTCGCCCAAATGTCCGCCATATTGGAATTCTACACCTGGTTTCGATTTCGACCACATCACCACAGTCGACATGTCATTCTGCACCAGTCTGCAAAATTTTATCCAAATCGGACCACCCTCGGCAGAAAAAATGACGATGTCGATGAAAATGTCGATTTTCAAGATGGCGGATTTCGGCCATCTTGGATTTTAGGGATTCAATAATAGGTTCTATGAAAAGCCCAATTACATAACTTCCTATAGGTCATCAGTAGAGACCATAGCTCTAAATTGCTTAGTTTTCGAGAAAATCGCTTTTTTTTTGCATTTTGGCAACAGACAGACAAACAAACATGGACATCATTGATGCACTAAGCCGCTCTCGCTATCGCGAGTGGCGGCTTAATAACTGAAGCTTAATAAGCTTAATAACTGAACTGTTCTAGTGCTGTGTTGCTAAGATCCAAATGCATGCAGCTTTCTTTCTTTCTTTCCATACAGGAAGGAAGCTGCCTGGTGCCGAGGCCTCTAAACGCACCCAATGCACATCCCCAGGACAATATGCACCTTACATAAAGGGAATAGTGAAAACTCCGTAGAATCAAATGCCAATCAATGAAATTATGACCAGTCAAGAATTTCGCAATGACATAGTCGAAGCGTAAACTCGGAAAAGTTTAGAACAACACCCTGCATGAGCAGGGTTAAAAATCACCAGTAGTACACCTTACATAAAGGAAATAGTAAATTGCAACTCCTTTGTATTAGAATTAAACACCAATTAAGGAAATTATGACCAGTCAAGAATAAGAAAAGTTGACCCTGCTTAGTGCTTAAGCCGGGTTAAAAATTACCACCAATTGGCGGTATCATGCAGGGCTTTCTTGCGAAAACCCTGAAATGCCACAAGTCGTACTACTGCTCAAGATGCCTTGTGACAGCACATCTAGCACAGGAACACAAGTAGCCAACCATCCCCTTGCGCTCGCCAAGTCATGAACAGATTCCCCGGAGATTTAATGCACTCATAAGCCGGGTGCTGGGGCCGTCCCACTCATACCCAATAAGCTTATGAGCAGAGCAGTATACTTAAAACTGACAACCAGCAAGGCCGATCCCCCATACTGAGACCCCCACCACTCCCAGGCAAGGCAACCCCTGGTCCGTGTGATATTTGGCCGCAATATAGAATCATCTCCACATGATGATTCCTGCAGTTTCCAGTGGCGCGACGTGTACACTGTCACTAATTTCCTCTGGACTTGCAAAACACAAGTCCAGAGTACTTTTGCGACCGTGCATGTGGCTTATGCAGAAATAGAGGTTTCCTTAAAGTCTGGCTAACCAAAGCTGAACTGAACTGAACTTTTATTAGAAAATAGTAGCCATGAGGCTAAAGAGAGGTGAAAACAAGATACAATAATAAAAGAAAAAACACAAAAATATAAAATAATGATTAAGAATACAATCACAATGATTGGGACTGGATATTGTTAGGTCTGATAGTGGGCTAGGGCATACGAGAGAAAGGACTGATACTTTTTTGTTCTGCTGGGGATATGGGGGAATTTTGAGGCTGCTCGTAGGCGAGTGATGGGTAGTTGATCTCGAGGGGGAGGAAGAAGACTGTGTAGAGGGGAAGTAGGCTGTAGAGTGGAATTGAATAATTTTCTGCATTTTCCAAACATGGAAATGGCTCTAAAATGATTGTGTGTTTGCATGTAGTTCTGTTTGTGTCGTGGTCGTTGTCACAGTTGCTAGTGTTCTAGTGCTGTGTTTATCATTGTCATAATCATTGCTACTATTATCAGCCTCAGCAGCAGTTTCGTCCTCATATGCTGAATTGTTCCTTCAATGTCAGAGCGTTCCCGGCGTCGTGGAGTCGCTGAAGATCATCACTCGTGCCAACTCCAATCGCATTGCCAAGTTTGCGTTTGACTATGCTGTTAAACACGGCAGGAAGAAAGTGACGGCTGTCCATAAAGCTAACATCATGTGAGATCGACAGTTTCTTCTGTACTAGCTGTTCTTGTTCTGCTGCTATTATTGTGGAGTCACTTTATAGCATTGTCTCTCTGTCTGTGTGTGTCCTGCGCCTCCCCATAACTCAAGAGTGGAAAGTGATGAAAAATTTACATTTGGTAGAAATGTACCTTGACATATGCACTGCTGAGGTCAAAAGTCAAGGTCACAGTAAGCTCGGATAAAAAAATTCACCTTAACTGGAGAATGGATACCCAATAGCGTTCCAAGTGATTATATACTAGATGGTGCTTAGCGTCGCATGCACGACAGTGTATTGCAGAGTTACGGTTATCACTGAGTTATGTTTATCACTGTTTATAGTAGTGCATGTGAGTGTGAGATAACGAAATAAGGAGATAAAGCTCCAGTGGCTAACAAGACATGTGGCCGTCTCTGCAGTTTCAGGATTATGCCAATACATACAGTGCTTTTGGAGTCTGAACTGACCTGTTTTGTAAGCATAAGCTCTTTACCTCGCTAAGTTACATTAAGTCTCTTTCCAGTACATGATAACCGATACAGTAAAACCTGTTTTGGGCGACCACTGCCATGGACGACCACCTGGCATTTACGACCACTCTTGTAAGGACGGATTGTTTTCCCATTGAATAGTCCATGCCGTCAACGACCACCTGTCTAACGCGACAAGCGACCGCCTGTTTACATTCACCTGTAGCGTAATATGACCTGTCATCAGCGACCGCCCGCTCAACTTGCTGACCTCACCATCTCCGCAGTCAGTGCACATCTCTCACTGCAGCAGCACCCACCTGTTTTGAGCGACCACATGTCTTGAAACGGACAGATGGTGGCCCAAAACAGGTTTTACTGTATTCCAATAATGTAAAAGTATTACATCAGTGTCTGTCATGTGCTGTTATTATGTCAAAACGGCGAAACATATCATCGTTCTCCTTTTCACCATCAGGTAGCCATACCGTTCTAGCCTCTGATTGCATTTTAGGACGAAGTTTGCTCACGCTTAATATATTTTTATAAATTTTATATAACGTGGACGTCCTTTTTAAATGAACTATCATCAACAGCTGCCTCTTTCAGTTTGTGTAATTTCCTCCTGCTTCATCATCATCATCATAAAAGAACAGATTAAGGTGACGTAATTGTCAGAAGACTGCTAGTGCACCTTACAGACACGAAAACCCGAAAAGACGTGTGATACGGCATCAACAAGTAGCCTAAATGGAAAGTCAGACGCAGCCGGAGCTATCGGGATAGCTCCGTGCAAACAGTTCAGTCTTAAGGCGTCTCTTGAATGAAGGCAGTGACGGGGCCGACGTAACGTCAGGTGACAGTCCGTTCCAGACACGAGCGGCGACGACAGGAAAGGCGCGATCGCCGACGGTGGTAAGACGTGTTGGTGGAACG
>Ga0209149_1000809_pt1 | contig 14136 bp, 10 predicted proteins | sample WorMetTyACAVOLI2_FD_187423 | JGI IMG/M metagenome (GOLD analysis project Ga0209149, IMG submission 187423) | Marine gutless worms symbiont microbial communities from Max Planck institute for Marine Microbiology, Germany - Olavius algarvensis... ... | reverse complement strand
CTCCGTTAACCAGGGCCGGAGAATAAGGCGGCCATTAAAAAAATAAATAAATAAATAAAAAAACATTGGCAAAATATAACATGGACGCCCGCTTACGCTGAGCGGGCGTCCATAATGAACGGTCTCCGACAGTTACGAGACGAGACGGGCGCACATCAATGGTGTGTCGGCATGTTCAGTAAATGGCACAGCCGTCACTAGCCGTGGGACAGACAGACAGACAGACAGACAGACAGGTGGATGAGGTGTAATCAGTGGTTAAAGTGTATTTTTGGCGGGGGGGTCATGAACTTTACGTGATGTGGAGCCGCAAAATAACAGAAATACCGCACCGATCGCATAACCTCTACTTTTTGGGTCCAGGACCGCTCTGAAACATTTTCGTAAGGCCCCGGAATGCAGTTTCAGCGCACTTCTATCACTGGGTGTAATGCGTAATGCGGTCTTCTGTTGGAGGGCCGCGTTACAAGGAGTCTTGCGGATGGCCAACTCTGCAGGCGTTCCACGTTCGCTAAATAACAGCAAGATTTGTTATGTTTTGCATTCAGTTCCTGCTTTTTGTCGCGTTCAGCTGTGCTACGTGCGATGTGTCGTTATTCGACATAGGCCTAGCACTGTGCATTTTCAACGGTTAGGCTACTTCATGACCTTCGCACAGAGTTATAACTCTGCAGACTGATTGTTTTTGTTATTCACTAATAATTTAGTTTTATTGACAATGTAATGCACCTATGTCCGTGGCCACACTCTAATAGGCGCACTATAAATACTATGATTATGGTGATGGTGATGATGATGACCTACTTTTGTCTCCTATCTCAACACTGTGTTTGTAGTGAGATAGGTATAAGTGAACAAACAGACGTTCAACGTTCAGGGGAAGAATCCCACGATGAGCAAAGTCGAGAAGACTGCTGAGGGGCCTAGCCGAGGGCGAGGCTGATTGGCGTGATCGACTCTAGCCGGTAGGCTATCGAATCGATTACAGTACTGACGATCGACCTAGTTCGAACTTCGAGTGCGTGAGCACAAGAACTAGGCCGATCGTCTGTTATGGACCTACTTTGAGAGACTGAGAGTCGATCACGCCAGTCAGCTTCGCCAAGGCTAAGCTCCATCAGCACTTCTCGACTTTGCTGAGAGTGCGATTACAGTGTATACCGCGGAACGTTGAAAAAGTCCGTTAGTTTAGTTGCTTACTTACTAGTACGCGAGCACGACCGCCACAGCGAAAATGTTAGTTCATGTAATTTTACGGTCTTACGGATATATCGTGACCGTCAGACGTCAAACTGGTCACTCCAGCAGCGCCGTGCGTTGTTATAGTCGTGTTCGTGACGTCGTTGTCTCCTCCTCGCTGTACCAAATGTTTCAGCCCACGCCCACCCATCAACGGCCAGTGTACCAACTTCATATTATTCGATGTGGCACTATAACTGCCTCAGTTGCACTGTAAAGGTTTAGCTCGTGTCGATTGTGATGATGTGATCAGGGACGACGTAAGACCTCTCCGGCTGACAGGCCGCGGCGGTCTGCGACCGGACGCGGGGCCCGAGCTCGTCAACCAGAGCCGCCGTCGAGCGAGTCCAGCGACACGGATGACGCGTCCGTGTCGCTCACAGCGCTGTCGGTGTCGTCAGACGACACCAGCGACGACGACGACGACCACAGTTCTCGACGAAACGTCAGCGGCTGTGCGGCCGCCACAGCGTCACGGTCAGTCGACGACGCCGCAGCGACGTACGGAGTTCTCGAGCATTCCAGCACAACTCGTTCTGCCCGCCAGACGTCGTCCTCGTCGCCGTCTGTCCTCCGGCTCAAGATCAAGAAGAGACTCATGAGTGCGCGTCGGGCGCCGAAGCGCGACCGCAGCACGCTGCACAGGAAGAGGCCGTTCGCTGGAAGGAAGCTGCCCGGTAAAGTTCGAGGGAAGACCGGTGCGGGTGAGACGACGTCGTCGTCGCAGGTCGGGTCGCCGGAGGTAAAGCGCTGTAGACCGGCGCACTGGTCCCCGGTGCACTCAACCCGCCCAGCCGACGTGTGGCTGCCACCACCCGGGGTACGGTCGTTGATGGACAAGGTCAGTATTACCGACGTTACGGCCAACACTCTGACTGTGACAGTGCGCGAGTGCACGACCGAGGAAGGCTTCTTCCGGCGGTCTGCCGACACCGAGCCGCCGACAGCGGCAGCGTCTAGCAGCACCACCGCCTCGGCTGATCCGACGTGAGTGACTGAGCTGTTCGCCTACATCCCAAGCGAAGTTTTGAGTTTCTTACGAGTCACACAATACCAAGCTCTATTTCTTGGCTAATCTGGGACAGACGCGGATTTCGAGCTAAGCATTTTCAAACGCAAGTGGTGCGTTTGTGGACGCCACGTGTAAGCCCCCGCCGCACGCATATATTTCACGGAGGGTAGTTTTTCACGGAGGAAGAAACGTATGGGACACCGGTGGTGTCGGTCCGCTCCGCGGCATCGGCTGCCGCTACTCGGCAGAGGCGCCGCTGTGGCCAAACCGCGACAGACGAACGGACACACAAACAGATGGGCAGCATCGCGTAAAGCCGCCGCTCTTCGGCAGGGGCTTGGCCCTTTAATCGCCACATTAAAACCGCAGAGCAGTAGAATGGACGGGATAAGAATACGTGATGTGAATGTTCTGCCTCTACGCCATGCTTGAATTGTCAACAAAATTGCTGGTTGTCAGCCCTTTAGACTCCAAAGGCTGTACCAAATGTAACAGCCCACCCATCAACGGCCATTGTACCAATCAAGTGATAAGCTTAATAAGCTTACACTGGCCGTGGATGGGTGGGCTGTTACATTTGGTACAGCAACGAGGGGACTGGACGGGGCCGCAGCCCGCCCAGTCCCCTCCGCGCTGTACCAAATGTAACAGCCCACCCATCAACGCCAGTGTACCAACTTCGTATTATTCGATGTACCACTATAATTGCCTTTGGAGTCTAAAGGGCTAACAACCAGCTATTTTTTTGACAATTCAAGCATGGCGTAGAGGCAGAACATTCACATCACGTACGGTACATGTATTCTTATCCGGTCCATTCTACTGCATCTTGACCGCGTTGTTCGTCGAGTGTCCACGGAATTGCTTCAATAATCTACCTCGCCCAGGCATACATAAATGCTGGCAGTTAATAGCTGGCGAGTTAGTTGTCAAAAGTGTTTGTAACCATTGCAACAGTATCAATACTGGAGGCGGTTACAGCAGCTGTCGTGTGATACTTTGAGGATAAAAATCAGCAGTCGTAGTGGAGTCGTGATGTTAAACATTGCCACAGCATCCTGCAGTCGGGCGAGCTTTGTAGTGTCTGCCAGTCTGGCACTAGTTGTGATAGATTACGTTGTTAGTGATACAAGATTTGCCGAACCCCACGGGCAGTTTTTTAACGATGAGGAATTATACGCGAGAATTGTGAATGATTGACGTACATGCCATGCCATGCCAGTGATGGCTCTAAGAGCCATTGCCTATACGCAAAATTCACTGTCCCACTCCCGCCCACTTCATCTGACATTGGCTATAACAACACGCCGTAGCTAACTACGATACGATACGATAGTGTGTATTTAACGAGCATAGTAAAAAGCTGACGGATAGCCAGCTTAGTCCACCACACGGAACGAACAAAAAATGTAAAAGAAAAACTAAAAATAAACTGATGAGCATGTAAGTCCGGTTCAGTCCCATTATCATGAAGGCAGTCCAATCAGTAAAGTTGTTTGTATGGTTGACATATATATTTGGTCATGTGATTGTGATGAATGACTAGTTTTTCCTGCCCTTGCGAAGTTGCGGGACATCAGCCGACGAGTTTCTTGCGTCAGTCACGATCAATGGGTACTTTCTGTCCCTCTGCATGTTGACTCATCTCGTCTAGATCTGCATCATTGTCATTGGCCAAGTCCTCTGTGATCGCTGCTGCGCCGTGTTCACGCTCCGACATCACGGCTTCGTTCGCTGGTTTGTTCTCGTAACGTTAGCACACAATTCACACAACTTCCGACAGTTACTGCATCCAACTGCTCGGTTCCTTCCTTGTTAGTCAGACGGTGATGTCATGACAGTCACATGAATCCTTCAGAGCCGCGTCCACTTGTTGCAAATGTTAGCCTTGGTCTTCCGTGTCTGACGTGCAAGTCATCAGTGCTATCAAGTACGCACAGAGGCAGACTGGCCAGTGGTTCAGGGGCAAATTTCCCAGTGGGCCCGTCCTTTTGTGTAAATTTGGGCCCACGCCTCATCATCAGGCCGTCCCGTTGCATAACGTGAAAGTGTAACGAGAGGACCCCGAGGTTGTTTCCCAGTGAGCCAATGATGATCTGATTATGTGCACAGTTTAAATATTGTAGACGAGAATCTAACTGTTCATCCATTCGTTCGACGGTGGCTGGCCGATTCAAATTTACCATTTATTTTGCAACAGTGTACCACTGTACCCGTCTTAAACGACAGCTTTTCATTACATTCTGTTATTTGGGCATTACTAGCATTTTCATACTACACAGAAAATACGAGCAAAATCCAACATCCACTTATCAAGTCATTGCTAATCTTACGTTTATTTTTACGGGTTTTACTAGCAACTGTTAACAGACCCAGACCTGCAACAGTGACGTGTAATTTAAATGCATTAATTTAATTATTGTATGTAATTTATTTAAACTGCTGCTGAATGATGCTTTAATGTTGTTGTTTTACTGAAAGTTGCTTTAATTAAGTTATATTGTACCTGTTGTATACATACAGCAGTGTACATAAGGCAGCTGTTTCATAGCCAGAATATTTAACTTGAAGCGTTTTGTTTTAGATGTATATCTTGTTATTGTGTTGCACAACTGTTTTGTATGCAGCATAATGTTACTTTTCACACATGTAGCTGTGTTATTACAGTTATTACAGTCCAAAGAGCAACTGCTGTGTATTTGCATGATTAAATTATTTTTAAACTGATAAATTCACAACACTAGCATAGCACATACACACAGTGTCACATATCATGACATATGTTTGTTCCACATCATCTGATATTTAGAACATTCGGCGTTGGTATCGTAACTGTTTGTAACAGACAACACAAAAATACTCAATGAAAAGTAGGCTTATCTACAGTTTGCTACTTGTTTCATAATAATAACACTTACTATTATTATTAAAAAATGATTATTAGAACTGCCAGTACCGCAGAAAGCACTCCGGAAGTTCAAATCTCCACATGGATCGGTTTATACACAGTATGTATGGTATTCCAAAATCCAAATACAGCAAGCCAAGTCTCACACATCTCGCATCAGACTCACACATTTTCACTTAACTCACGCATTTCCGCCCGCTAAAATATTATCTCGTGTAAACTGCACGAAATTTGCTCAGTTAATTGTCACAAAATCATTAAAATTGTTGCCACCAGATGTCGGATTTTAAGGCCAAAATGCACCAAATTCGATTTTGGCTGGGGCTCTGCCCTAGATCCCACTGGGGGAGCTTACAGTGTTCCCCCAGATCCCCTAGCTAGTGGGGAGGGGGATGGCTTGCTGCTCCCTCCCCATGAACCTTACCCCTGCTCTCGACCCCTCGGGCCTCGAACCTCAGCCCTTCGTGCCTCGACCCCACTGTTCTCATGCATTCTTCTTTCCCAACCTTGGGATGTCTGCAAATATGATTGACTGTTACTTGTTCCAAAAATTAACCCTAACTATTTGAGTAATTCTGTTAACAGCAAGCCAGGTGAACCGAGGTAATCTCTTTATGTTATATGTAACAACAAGAGTTAACAGTGTCGTGAAAGCAGCTGCAGAACATCTGTGATGCGGCAGCTGCAACACTGCATCAATGAGCTTCAAGACTTGGTGGTGACAGTGACGACATCACACCCGGAGTCTCACGTTCTTCACTAATTGTCTCAAAGTCTCTCCGAGGTTCAAGTTCAGCTTCAAGAGCCGCACGCTCGTCCACCAACATAGCAGCCAGCGCAGCTTCAAACTCCGAAAAGTCAACATATGCCGCAATGCGTCCGCTTTCATCCACCTTCATTGCGGCTGCTGCTCGAAGGTTAACCTCAATAGATCCACTGTCAGCTTCGAAGGTTGAGGTTGAAGGTGACTCGCTCCCAGCTCCATCGTCACTGAATGCAGACCCTTGCAGAGCTGCCACCGGCTGATGGGTTGGCTGTTGAAAAAAAGGCCGAGGAGGCGAATCCTCGGAAGTAGATCCTTGTGGAGGTATCGTGATTGATAGTGGAGCCATCATCTGGGGAAGTCCAGCAACAGAATGATGCATGGGAATTCTTGATGACGGACTTACAGCAGAGCTGGCAAATGGAAAGTTAATGCCACGGATGACGAGGGTGATGTCGTCATGTGCCCGGTACCTCTGACGACTCTGGACGTCTGGCGCAGACTCGTACGCACTGTGATGTTGACGGACGATGTGGTCAACTGCAGCCTGCGCGACACCGTGGTATGTCGTCTGCAGCGAGAACTGGGTTGCAGTGATACTTGCAATCTCAGCATTCACTGGCCGATCCGACCCAACAACATCCTGGATTGTTCGATACATCCCGTCAGATAGCAGGGCCAAAAAACAGCAAGAAGTGTCCAACTCGAAACCACCAAATACTTCTGGTACTGCCAACAACGGAGACGATGTCGCTACACTGAAACCAAACAACAATACAACAGCCAATCAAAACAGAGAAACTTGCACATAACAGCTCAACTTAGGCAAACCAGAAATAAAGAAATTCTTGAAAAGTGCTCCATTTTTTGGCATCTCTGCACTGTCACGGTTTACAGCGTTATATACTGCTGCTACTACCGGTACTATTATTAAGAGCTACTATTGACTAAATCTGAAATCAAGCCAACTAGAAGATGGTGCTAAGTCACCTGATCATCTCAATATCTCGGTAATCGTTTTTGATGTGGTAGTCGCCAATACTGCGAGTGTAGAAGTGTCCTGCCAGTCTGCCTTTCTGTCGGACTCTCTCGGCATCAATGCCCAACTCGGACAGACGCTGCATTTCGCTGTCGTTGTCCAGATTGTGGTCAGCCGTCAGCTGTATCACTCGCAGCTGGTCCTCTGTCCCGCGCCGACACAGCAACGCCCGACAACAACCTGCTCATTGTTTGCCACAGATGAGTTAACCAAAAAAGACCCTCACAAGTAAAAAGGTAAGCCTAAAGGCAAAAGTAATGAAACCTAGTCGTGAAACCTCTAAGGCTCTCAGGTATGGATCACACAGTTTTACCTGCAAACAACACCATGCCTGCCACTACCTTGTAAGCGTTCACCAGATGGTGCCACCATTGATTGTGGTTGCAGACATCTAATTGCAGCTTACTACTCATTTATTGACCCCGAAAGGACAAAAGGCTGAGTTGGCCTGGTTGGACAGTTTACACACGACCCATGGAAATGGTCACCTGTTGGCTGCACGTCGAGCACAGCACAGGGAAAGTGTGCCGGTCTACAACCAGAATTCTAGCACTGTGCCACATCTTAATCGTTGAAGCACAGTTAAATAACAAATCATATCAACTCAAAAAGTACAGATATGCTACCACTAACGTGCAGTTAACACACACATGTTTACTTGTTACTTCACACTTACACAAGAGAAATCTTATTGAGTTTAAGTAGGGATAATGCACTCCGTATTTAGTGTGCAAGCTGTAAGCATGTTTACCAAGACATGGATGCAAGTGGTCGTTTAACCCTTTAGAGGTGAAAAAATTTTTAACCCTTGCCTGAAAAAGTGGATTTTTGGTATAAATAACCCAAACGACACATGTGTCTATGTACCCGTATAGGTTAGGATGACATATATGTCAGTATACCCTTTAGCCTTAGGCGACATATATGTCGGTATACCCTTTAACCTAGAGCGACATATATGTCGGCTTACCTCTAACAGGGTTAAAACTATATTCTTGTAATAAATAAATAAACTACTGCTCTCTGCTGCTGCTCCTCATACCACCACCACCACTACAACTACTACTGTTGCTGTTGGCACTGAACAGACTAATGGAACCTCACAGACAAGAACGTGAGGTCTTATTTGACTTCTACAAGTACTACTGCTTCCAGACTGTGTTTAACTAGCCTACTTTTTAGATCCACATTAGGTTGGTACCTGCATGCAGAACATACAAAGATGCACAAACAAGATTTGTACAAATATACTTTAAATTTAAAGTATATTCAGCAGTTCCAACCAGATATTTATTCAGTGACAGATTTGCAGACTTGTAAAGTAACGAAGTAAAAGTAACGCGTTACACTACTTAAGTAAAATTTTCAGTACGACGTGTGGTAATGAGGTACTGTAACTGAGGATTACTTTTTCATTGTAATGAAGTAACTTTTTATCAATTTATCGGTACTTTTACTTCATTACTGTATGGAATACGTGGTCTCGTTACAAGTAATATCTCACAGCAGCCTTCGTACACAGCAGGCGCCTACACATCCATTGGCCAGAACTGAGGAAATTATTCGTGAAGCTTAATGCACCGTTACCAGCCAGCGCTGCAGTAGAAAGATCAGCTGAGCAGGGCTGATCATGTCACACAAAAGAACAAAATTGACGGACATACATTTCGAGAACCTGGTGTTTCTGAAGGCCAACCAGTGGCTAGCTGACTGACTGAGATAGGGACTCATTTTACGACTGTGTGTAGTAAGCACTGCGCTATTTCTGAGGCATAGTGTTGGTGTTTGCTGATATATGTCAAAACCATTTTAAGACGGTGTAGTTCTGTTTTACAATAACTACATTCTGTGTATTGTTAACTGATTCTGTAGAAGCTCGTTTTCAGAATGACGTACATAAATATTGCAACCCGCCTGTACAAATTCTAGCAAACAAAACTTTTCATGTTGGCTATTGCAGAGCCACATGGTGATGTTGGTTAAATTGGATTTGTTTCATATGTAGGTCCTATCAGTACTTTTACTTTCTACTTAAAAAGTAAATATGTTACTAGTATTTTTTAAAAATTTTACTTGAGTAACTTTCCTATGGAATACTTTTAATTTTTACTTAAGTAACATATTAATAGGTTACTTTTACTTTTACTCAAGTATTTTATCACAGTACTTTGAACAAGTCTGAAGATTTGTACGAGCTCCAGTGTTAAAAAACAAGTAGCCCTGCCCAGGGTTTATTTTAGGCCTCTGAAAAAAGGCGTAGTGCTACCCCTTGCCATTGTAAAAAAAGGTAGAGCTACCCCTTGAACATATAAAAAAGGGGTAGCTACTCCTATATATCCGGCCCAATCATTGATACGACTAATTACTGGTACAGAATACTGACTTCGTATCCAGTTTGCATTATTAACGCTAACGCATCGAACCAACAATGATGATTGGCGAATTTAGCGTGCCACAATGCGTCCACTGTTAGCCATTTCTCGCGAAAAGAAACCGTGTAAAGAAACCATTATTCACCCAAAACTACTAATTTACTACGCATATGTAGTAATGTAGAATGTGTAACGCTACCCCTGTGTTGCCATTTAAAATGCGTAGGCCTACCCGTCGCCATTATTTTTTACGCATAAATTTCTGACCGTTTTCATTTTTTACGCGTACTACGCGTGCTAAAATAAACCCTGGCCCTGCCTCATGTCTGTCAGTAATTAGCTTCAACATTACAATATATCGACTGGATCTTTTATTACTAGTTATTTCCGCTTCAGATTTACCAATGCGTACAATTAAACGCTGTTTTGTTCTCTTCAGCGTACCAGTCCAGGCCTGCTGTCATAAACGAGATTCACTGATGTGTGGCCTTTCATCCAGTGATGGTCAAATGCCGCCACTTTGGTGTTATAAACTTACTTCACCATCGAAATGCTGACATCACTCCAGCGTTCATCGATCCTAAAGCCAGATACTGGTTGAAAATCGTCATTTCTGCCTCAGTTCGGGGGTCCCCCACTCCCCGTTGTAGTATTGCCATAACATTCGGTATGGAAAACTAGACTGGAGTGGCTACGCAGCCATGAAAATTTTTGAAGATATGTTTACTCGTTTCGACAAAATACACGAACGTGACAGACAGACAGCGCATGATGGCATAGGCCGCACGTACACATAGCATCCCATGGCAAAAATTTGTACGTACCGACGTTAGCCACATACAGACGGTTGTTTACAATTAATGCAACGAGTGCCGCAGATCCACCAGCTATCTCTGCATCAATCTTCTTAAGGCGCAAGTAAATTTCAGGACAACGATGTGGAAACTGTTCTGCAGTCACATCCTAACAAATAGCAGTCCCAATATCAGTATTGGCCATTACAGTACAACTATAGAGACAAAGTTATCATGCAATGCTGTGTGTACAACGCCACAAGCACAACTGCACATGAATGATATTTGGATTGGTGGTCTACATATGTGCTATCAGCAAATTTGGTGCCAAATTTTCAATATAAAAATGGGACTAAAAGATTGATTTGATATCAATAAACGGATATATTTTAATATTGTGCACACTCCCATTTGAAAGCACCTAAATGGTAGTATTCATATTTTTATTTCTGCTGCAAAACAATGTAAAATTTGATAATTACAAGAACAAAAGAAACTATGACGAAGTATGATTATTTAATATTTTAAATGCTTGAAAATTAACAGTAATAAAATTCAGAACTTAAACATTACTGATAAAAAACCACTGAAGGTGTTTCATTTTAGATCACTGACAAAACACTGATCAACTGCTAAATCAAATTTCCTGCATAACGAGATAAACTTAGTAAAACATTGAAAAACATACATACATTCAATCAATCATTATTCTGTCTCAGCAGTTTATGCAGAAACATCAACTTTTTAAAACTGTAAATATGAATAAAACCCAAATGTTCATAAAAACTATGTTATATAACTGTAACTATATCATATAATATTTTATTAAATGTACCGTACTTTTATAACTCCAGAAGTAGTAGTTTTAACAAAAAAGCAAATTTTAACTTTATGTTAAAAAATATCAACATACCGCTGGAATCTGCATCATTAAGTTGTATTTCTCGGCAAGCGAATCATTTATCAGCTCAAAGAAACCTTTCTCGATGGCAATGAAAGCCTTTGAACACAAAACACAGTATGGTATTTGTACAACAGACACATTAACATGCAAGAAATGAAGTAAAAGTGCTGAAGCGATCAAATCAAGTGCACTTTAAGATTAAGACCTGTTTAAGGACATCTTTAATTTCATCATCAGTCACTCTATCATGCAGTTGACCAAGAAGTATCTCTTCCGGCATTCTTTGAGCTGCAAATGCTGCCACTTTACTGCCACTGTGACCATCGAAAATGCCATACAGGTAGATTTCACCATCTTGCCTGGTACAACAAACAGTCTTATCAAACACCGCTCATATTCATATCTTTTGCAATGTAATAAGACACTATATGTGTTATGCATATCTGAAACACTTTATGTTTTAGACATATATATAACTATTACGTAAACGGCATCTTTCAGTGCTATGACACTGTTGGTTGGGTCATATTTCACTGACCCGTAAAATCGTCTCCGATATGACCTATATTGTGTCGAGTGGGACGTTAAACCCTACTATACTACATACTACGGCATCTTTATTCGTTAAGCAAATGTGGTACAAAATGCACATGTATCATGTATTGTACAATGAAACCAAATATTTAGGACAGCTCAGAAAGCAACGACACAAAAGTAAAACAAAACTTAACTGTAAAAAATTCAGTCTGCAGACCATACAGCTACAATAATAACTTCAACCATTCTGCAATTACAGGTCTTCCTTATAACTATTGTCACGGTGCCTCTATAACTAAGAGCAATGTATACATCATGGGCATTAAACTCAATTTGTTTGATCATTGGTCTGTGAGACTGTTACTATTTGATGACTGTTTTGTCGCTGTCTTAAATGGTGCAGTGGTCTAGTGGTAGAGTATCGGACACGTAACCGAGAGGTTGCAGGTTCGACTCACACCCGGTTCACTGCAAGCAACCTTGAGCAAGTTGCTAACCTACTGTGTGCTCAGGCCAACTCAGCCTCCTACCCTCAGCAGGACGGGAAATGAGTAGTAGCTACTGCTACGGGGTGAAGGCCTAGTGTGACTGATTGGGGCGATGGTGTGTCTGCTAGGTGCACCGTGGGTCCAATTGTCCGTTAGTGCGGGCAATGGATGGCCACATAACGTGCTGTGGCACCATTGGCTCATGCCAATCACCTCAGCTGCCACTTCCGAGATTGTAACTTGACTCATGTAAGTGGCGCAATAGCAAGTGTCCAGACCTTTACCTTTACAGTTGGCAAGTCCAAGTCATGTCAGTTGCACACTCGATCGTTTGTAACCTTACAGCAATAACAGACTATTAATTCATGATGGATGTGTAGTGCATTGGTGCACATGCATGTAGCACATGGGTCGTTCAGTGTTTGATGAAATCTGACAAGGCAACAATTAGACTGATGTTCAGAGACCTGCAGCAACTGCCTCCATCCCATGCTAATTATCCTGCATGGAGGAAGCAGCAAGATGTGAAGCTGGCATGCCTGCAATTCGCTTAATAGGCCAACATACGGCGTGTATTTAAATTTGTTTACTTACTTACTTTACAGCTGGCACAATTCTCCTCACCCACACCACAGACTGTCTGTATAATGAACGGAGGTGTTACTGTCAACCTCCTACACTTATTATACATACAACTGAGGTGGCGAGGGGGAGAGAACTGTGCAAGGAACACCACTGAATGGTCTATCGTAGAAACAGTCCACGGTACGAAGTTGAACAGCCCTTGGCATCTAACCTTGGCACCAGCTGCCTACAACATCACTGTTGTATGCTGTATTGATCACAGCACATCGGTTATCTACCACGATAACTACCGGTAAATTGCGGTAATCATTACTTTTACAAATGGCCGTCGATTAATCTATGTTCATTTAACGACCATAGTATACAGGTGTACACCAGTACTAACATCAGACAGTAACAAAGACCTGTAATGAAAGCTTCTATCTTCACACTCATGTCCTTCTCGACGCAGACCATTCTCACGGTAAATCTGGTTCGTCGATGATCCTACTCCGGAACACGGACAACTGAGGTCATCTGTCCACAGCTCTGGCCGTTCCTATATTATTAAGAACAACACACAATGCTACGGCTCATACTGGCGAATAACTGTTTGCAAATCTGTTAACACCGAAAACAGGCACGAAAACTCTGTCACCCACTATAACTGAAATCACCGCTTCTGCCATGTTTGATATTAAAAACAAACAGAACCACATTGATAAAATATTTAACGCTTGCCGTGACAATATCTTATATTTATGTCGCTGCAGTCCGTAGAAAACACACAACAGCGCAGTAGTTGCTATTACCAGTGGAAGGCCCACTGAGGTAATCCTCAAAACGGCGGTCCCAAATTCTGATACTCTAAAAATGTTATAATTAGTCAGTGCAGGATACCAGCCGGGTAATGACGTCAAATTGTGACGTCATTAGGTAGTTTGCCGCCAAAATTAGTTGTTGAAAATGGCGGGTAGACCGGCTGCACCGATATCTATAACATAATATTTTGCCAGGTAACATTTCAGAAACGTCTGAGTGTATGCCCAAAACAATACACGAAAGCATGCAAGACTGCATGCAGTGGTTGAACTGGCAAAGTACCAGTGCAGTGAAGCACCCACTGATATGTGCCCCCTCCCCTGACCCTCCCCCACACCCCACCACCTCACTGCTATAACTTGCACTAACCGTAGCCTCACTGGTAATAGAATTTCGTATCAGTGAGTGCCTCACTGGTAATAGCTTTTACGCAACAGCGCCGCTATGTCGTCACAGTCGTGCCATTGTCGTTATTTATTGCCCACCTCGTGGGTCGAATAGTGTCAGGCGTATGGGTTAGTGCCAGTTTTCAAATCATTCCACGCCTCGCGGGTCGGTTAGGGTCAGAGGTATCGAAGTTCCATCTCCAGCCCACACGTACTGAGAATATTTTTGCCTATAACATCCCATCATCTAGTTGTGATTATCATCTACAGTCATTCTTTCCACGAACTGTTCGGGACTGGAATACGCT
>Ga0209149_1000808_pt1 | contig 14139 bp, 8 predicted proteins | sample WorMetTyACAVOLI2_FD_187423 | JGI IMG/M metagenome (GOLD analysis project Ga0209149, IMG submission 187423) | Marine gutless worms symbiont microbial communities from Max Planck institute for Marine Microbiology, Germany - Olavius algarvensis... ... | reverse complement strand
CGTCATGGTTGCCTTTAAGTCGTGCTTCCTTCTTCTGGTCGATGATGTCCATGGTCTCTGTCGTGAGCCAAGGGCGACGCACGGCTCTTTTGACGGGAATATTTTCGGCAGCTGTGGTCAGTATGGCGGCAGCTGTGGTCAGACAAAATTATACTGCCACATCCAATAATATAAAGTTGGTACACTGGCCGTTGATGGGTTCACTGTTACATTTGATACAGCGAGGAGGGGACTGGGCGGGACCGCAGCCCGCCTAGGTTCTTCCTCGCTGTATCAAACGTAACAGGCGCACCCATCAACGGCCAGTATACCAATCACCGTATTGCTGTATAATGGCCCGTTGCTCTGTGGTTTTAATGTGCCTGTTAAAGGGTTAAGAGCAGTGGCGATTATATAACCTGGCCCTTTATCAAGAGTGATAGCATTTTAATGCATCATAGACAAAATTTGGCTTAATGACCTCCTCGCTCATTCGTGTCCTATCATAAGTGAAACGCGTACATGTACAATGATCCTTGATGACTGCTGGGACTAACCCGTCTAAGCCTTTCCTCGCTGTACCAACCAACCTAACAACCCAGTCTATGACTGGAGTAGCAGTCACACTGCCTATCATCAAGTTTAATACGCCAAGTAGGCAGCAGTAAGAGCACAAAATACAAATAAAATACAAAAGACAAAATAAGCAGACTACGATAAAAAAGAGCATGCAGACATATCAATAAAACTCAGTAAACTAAAAGAAAATATACTAACCTATTATACAAACATAACAAAACTTTCAAACATATTAATGGCCGCTTACAGCGGGAATATCATTTCAGATGCCTGCGAACGATTTAAAAACAAAGCAACAAGAATAATTTGCAATACAATGCTGAAATACTCCAAGTATAGTATACCTGTTTTAGCTATTGCATCAGCTACCCAAAAACTGTCGTCGCATGTTCACAGGTTTAAGCCTGACCTGGAATACGTAATCTGTCGTCTCCTCAGAAGCTGTATGTTCTCGTGGACTAATTTTGTACTGACTTGATGCCAGCTATAACTGTTTACATTTACATACTTATCATCAGAATTTTCCCAGTAAACAACAAGTCGCACCTGCTGAGTTGCCGTCAAACACATCGAAGACGCGCAGACGACGGTCGTTCTGAAACGAGACACAACACCATCGACAGATGACAAAATCAGACATTGTCTACACTTACATAGGTACGTCTAAACAAACAGCGTTTTGATAGTAATGAGAAACAAAATCAGAATCAGTAAATGTGGAAGAGAATAATCTTTTGAATCCACCAGTGTCATGCAGAAACTAATCCGACCTCTGTTAATGGAGTAGCGGGAGGCGCTGTTAATGGGTCCCAGAAGCTGTTGTCGCGAATGGAGACATTAAAAAACCGCACCGCAACGGACCATTGTACTACAATACTGTGACCAGAGTTGCACGCGGGTCTAAATTTTGCGACCCGACCCGGAAAAGGCGTGACCCGACCCGACCCGCTAAAATTCACGAGTTCTTGGACCCGACCCGACCCGCGGGCCTATCCATAAAACGTAAAAATCACAAAACGTCTTGCTTTATACATGATATGACATTATTCCAGCCATTAGTAGCTACTCACTAGGCTCCCCTACACTACAGCAGCTGTAGTTACTGATTAGTGATTACTGATTAACCCAGCACGCATTCCCCAACGAAGAATATAGGGCTTCTACAGTGTTCTCATTTAGTCGCGACTGTATGTCAGTTACAGTACGTCCAACGGACGAAAAGTCTCTTTCAGATTGTGCCGAACTGGCAGTGATGCACAGGAGTCTCCGAGCACATAATGGGATATTCCGTCGCGTGCTTCTCCCAGAACTGCAGCGGGTTGCTGAAACCTAGCAAGTGGCACCTTCAGACCCTTAGTCCTATAGTTAGTATGCCAGATAGATGCGGTTTCAACACGAATTCTTCGCTTTTCTCGCGCAGGAGTCTTTCTATCGACAGTATTTGGTTCAGACATTTCGCTGAGACGAGACTCTGCGCTCTACAACTGAGTATGCTGACAATGCCTATCTATCGTGCCTGCCTTGTCCCAGACAATTAAGTCGCTATTCTAGCCATGCAGCCAATGGCAAACTGGCTAGCTTCAGCGCTGCCAGTTGCTGGTGCGGTATCATTTGAATCTGACGATATCAACGTCACAGCACAGCATGTGATGACACAGACAGCGCCTCTGATGGGCCGCCTGCTCGCCTGTTACGATCATTTCATCAAAGACTATCGTGGTAGTCAAGTTCCGGCGCACTGATGTTTTTATGAGAGGACAGGTGAGCGAGAAGTGGGATATAAACGGCCCATGATCGTCTGCCGCCGCAGCTTGCTGCTAAACAGCGCGACTAACGACAAGACAATAATGATCGATGGCAACATTTCTACAGCAGATACAGCGAACATGAACACGGTCATGCCAGCGTGACACTGCCCCTGATAGAGATTTACCATCCGTCACGTCGCCTTATAGCCTATACACTGCAAACTACACGGGAGACACTGAGTATACTGCTGAAACATTGTGCAAACTAAAATGCAAAATAAAACACAGATACCAAGACACTTTAAAGTTAAATTTTAGCCTCTGGCCGAACTGGACCCGACCCGACCCGACCCGACCTGCCCTTTTCTGCAAATTTTCTGACCCGACCCGACCCAACCCGCGGGTCGGGTCAAGAGTCGTGCAACTCTGACTGTGACTGGTACACTGGCCGTTAATGGGTGGACTGTTACATTTGGTACAGCGAGGTGGGGCCTGAGCCGCTGCATCCCCGCCCAGTTGATTGGTGAGCTGTACCAAATGTAACATCCCATAATATATCAACGGATAGTGTCCAAACTTTATGTTATTCGATTACTTGTCCTCATTAAACTGCTAATAGACGACAACAACCACGACATGCGGTAATAGAAGTTCATAAAAATTGCATCACACGTTAAGCGCATAAATGATGTTATGTATGTATAAGTAGGCCTAATTTTATGTAATTTTATATTCCTACTAAGCATAAACGGATGTTTATATTTAAAGCTACATATATAGGCCTATTATTTACTTATTGTATTAGGTTAAAACACGTCATTCCATCACGTGAAACATCTGTTCGAACCTATCTATGCGTGTGAATAAACTGGGTCATAGGCCTACATACATTGCTAGGCCATTAAACACAAGGCGTACAGATGACGTTGCAATGTAAATATATGTCGTCGAAGCAGACTAACGCCACGCCCCGTGCTTGCTACGAAATAAACCCAGAAGGCTGCTGCTTTGTCCCGCTTCTATTCAGCACACTGTCACAGTACTCGTAAACCGCACTCACAACAGTCGAGCTATTACGGTCAAAGCAGCGAGGGTGCACTTGGCGGTGACGTCACACAAATGACGTCACTGCATGGAAGCTTTCACGTCGTCTCAGACTGCTAGGTCCATTCCATCAACGCTCATGACCGGCGCCACTTTACGGCCGTTCCTGTCGTTGGCCGGATTTCCTGCAGATGGGCTACGTCGCCATTTTCGCGGTCGAGTAAGATTGGCGAACTGCGGCCGATTGAACGGGGCGTCGCCCGTCGAGCGACGTGCACTCGGCCATCCATCGGCGGCGTTGGACGTCAAACCATCCCGTCTAAGCCGAGTCGACCGGAAAGCTTCAGCTAATCTCGTCGCCGTCAGCTCTCATGCTGCGTATAGACGTGACCAAGTCGGTGGCCGGCACGCCGGCGGCCACGCAGCTCAGCTGCTGTATCCACGAGCACCGTGGCACGACCGTCGAGTGACGGTCACACTTTCACGTCTTCTGCTGCGATCTGCTGTGACATAACGAGACGCGACATGAATTTTTGCCGCGCGATGCTATGCATAAGCGCGGCCTATGCCGCGGTAGTGCGGTGTCCGCCCGTCCGTCTGTCCGTCCGTCTGGTTTCTGTCACGCTCATGCATTGTGTCGAAATGAGTAGACACACTGTCAAACTTATTTTTCACCATCGGGATCGGGTAGCCAATAGCCGTACCATTTTAGTTTTTTTTTATATCAAACCCTATGGCAATATTCCCATGGGAACCCCCTCAGGGGACGTCCAATGGAGGGGGGAGTGAAAAAATCGCGATTTTTGACCAGTATCTCGCTTTGTATCGGATATGATACAAGACAGGGCCATAGTTACTACGGAATGCGAATAAGAAACTGTACCCAAGCTTTCGAATGGTGCCATTTTCAGAAACGGTACGAGATAAAGACATAGTTACAATGGAATACTAACAGGGACTTACTTACACATGCCCTACTCAAAGCTATCATTTTGAGTGACCTCGAGTGACCTTGAGTGACTCAGTGAAATATTCAATGACACTTGCTATAGTGCTGCTTACGTGAGTCAGACTCGTGATCAATGCAGCGAGAATCTTGGAAGTGGCAAGTATGAGCTGATGATACCGAGCAGTAACAGACAACTCGAACCACCACAATGCAGCTACATGTAACAGACACAACTTCGTCCCAATCAGCCACAATGTAGGCCTTCTACCCGTAGGACTTACTTAGCTGCTGCAGTGGATCACGTGTGCATCGAACCCCCAGTGTCTTAGTTACCAGTCCGATACTCCATACCACCCACTCTACTCCACCAAAGGTAATGGTCAGTAATGTTACCACCGCTCACACTCTCATGTATCCGAAGATTCTATCCGATCTTTTACGGTCCGATATGATCACTTTCTGAAGACCTTGACTTTTCAGAAGTACCACTGGTTTCGGAAAACCTCTTCAGGTACACGGACTGTGTGACTTAGGCGTTACAGCGAAGTTACCGCGCCCCGCCAAACACTGTTTACAGTACCTGGTCCCGTCGTTGTTACAAAATTCTAACATTTTTCCAACGATCATAGTCTTCACATCGATTGGCGTCTTCTGACATCAAGCTAGTGCAGATCTGTGAGGTCTGTTAGTCGGTGCATACACGTAGGCATATTGAAAACGAGCAAAACAAGCGTCCTTTGCGACACGCTCAAAAATACCCGCAGTATGATGATCCTACAGTTGTACAAATTTCGTAACAATCATAACAGGCTTTTTATTGTTATTTCGGGGTATTTAAAACATAAACAAGCCTAAGTGCGGCCGTCCGTCACGCAGCTCGGACAGTCTATTGTACCTAATGCCGAACATCGATTGTGTTTATAAGTTAACCCTTTAATCGCCACATGAAAACCACACAGCAACGGACCATCATACATGTATATATCAATACAGTGATTAATACACTGGCTGTTGATGGGTGGGCTGTCACATTTGGTACAGCGAGGAGGGGACAGCCCGCCCAGGCCCCTCCTCACTGTACCAAATGTAACAGCCCACCCATCAACGGCCAGTGTACCAACTTCGTATTATTCGATGTGGCACTATAATTGCCTTTGGAGTCTAAAGGGTTAACCGTACGAACGCGACACATCGAACCTGTTTGCAATGTTCACTCGTCTTGAAGACGCTGGCTGCCGTAGAAAGCACTGTGCGATGGTTGTTGAGCTTCTTCCACACGACCTTGCAAACCGCCGTCGACTTCTCGTCTGTCTGCTGCATGGCTCTGTAGTCTGAACTGCCACAGCAAATCGTCCGTGATCGCAAGAAGATTTTGCATGAAATATAATTAGCGAGCAGGGGCGGTTCCAAGGGGGGGACAGGGTGGCCGCGGCCCCCAGTGAAATTTCTGCCCCCCTGTGGCCCCCCCACTTGCGAAAATTTTCTGCTAAAGTTATAAAACTTCGTATTGCGAAGCAACGTTGACTATGTTTCAAAGATTCGTTCTATCATGTTTTGTGACATTCTAATGATCTATATTACATATTAACTAATTAACTTGCTTGTGTTTAATGTTTATGTGTTTATAATTTGAGATAAATGATTACATATCCGGTATAGTTCAACACGAAAGTATTAGTTGTGTGCCCCCCAGATGAAAGTGTCGCCACCCTAGTGCCCCCCCCCCTAATGAAAACTCCAGAACCGCCACTGCTAGCGAGGTAATTAGCACAGGGACGTATTTAGGGGGAGGCATAGCAGCCATAGCAGCCTTTGAGTGAACACTATAATTTAAAAAAAATAATTGTGGACATGTGAACGATGTCATTAATCGATTTGCATGTCGAAAGAACAGGAGAATTGTGCTGCAACGTGCTGAGCTTATTATGAATTAAGTCTCAAATGTGTTGCAGTGGAATACATTCAATCTATGCGATTACAGCATCCTTATATATTTACCGTTTTTTCGTTTAACTCTCCTTAACATTTAAGTTCGGCATTTATAAAAGCTTTAGCTTCTGGAGAACTTCGTACCTCATAGTTTCCCCAGGGTGTTATCCAGGCCCACCACTCGAGTTTGGGAGGGAATGGGTAGGTGGTGGGGGTCTGGGCTGTGTACTTCCCTCCCAAAGTGCCTGGATAAAACTCTGGCTCCCCCTTTGAAATTCCTGGCTACGTTCCTGAACTAGCAAGTTGCAAGCCTCGTCACGAAGGCAGTACACGATGTGCTATAGTTACGAAACTCCCTGTCATCACTGACTACATATAATGAGAAATAGACCCATTTGTATTTTGCCGAAATTTTCTTTCTTATGTTTAATATTGCGATTTGCGATGTAAGCGGTCTTCAGGTCCTTTTGCTTTTAATAAAATGATTGATTTACATTGACATATTTCTGATTGATTATGATAAGTGTAGGCTACGCATATAACGCGCATGCTCATAATTCCTTTCCCGTAATCCATCATACATTTTGTTCTTCTAAACTGTGCTATATGTTTAAACACTTTTTATAATCTATCTTCATATTCTCACTTCGCCTTCCCAAAATGCTGACGATATAAATTTCACGTTATACATCGATTGTTTGTGTCTGTTGAGACAAGAAACGATTTCGAATTGCCGCCCGCCGAGGTAGCATGAGATAAAGAGCAAGCGAATGATAAGAAGGATGGTTAGCTGTCAAGGGACATCACGGTTATCGTCGATCGCTCTGTACGATAGAAGTACCCAAGACGAATAACTGCCACCATCAATAGTCTTCCAATGTTGAACGCTGTAAGAATAAGACATGTATCGATGTATGATTTTTATGCGGCCCTCATTCTATAGGAGGCCGCACTATGCATTGCACCCCGTCCGTCCGTCTGTCTGTGTGTCTTTCTGTCGTGTGTCTACCTTTAACTCGAGAATGACAATCTATACAGCTCTAGAGGGCCTGAAAATCTCACGAAGGTTGCCCGTGTCACGTGAAACTCAGGGACTGGTTTGGTAATCAAAGTATGAGGTCAAGATCACAGGGCCGTGTTATGAACATCTTTATTTACCAAAATGGTAGCAAACAAAAAGAAAAAACATAAACAAACAAACAATATAAAAACACATTAAACACACACTATGTACAGTCACAAAATACTACAGTATCGACAAAATGCATTGACCGAACTATCATATTTACTAATAAATTTCCGAGATGCTGGGACATGAAACGTGCCACAAAAGCACTTCGGCACAATTATTAAATTGTTCGTGATATCAATACAACCAAGGTTCTGATTTTTATCACGCTCAAGTATGCTGCATCGCGACTCAGCTATAGGCGACGTGTCTGTCCGTCCGTCTGTCTGTCACACGCACGTATTGACTCAAAACTAATAACCGTAGAATCGTTCGGTTTTCACCATCGAGTCGCCTGTTGACTCAATTTGTTGATACCAACTTTGATACCCTAGCTCCCAGGGGAACTCCCCTTGCGAGGACTTCAAGCGAGACTCGGTGGGTAAAAACGGCGAAAAAATGCAGATTTTTGACCAGTAAATTGTCATATCTCGGCAACGATAAAAGCATGTCATATAGTTACTATGGAAGACTAATGGGAAGTAGCATATCGGCTTTCGGGTAACCACTTATGTGGGTAAACCGTCCGTTATAGGTCAGCCAACTAGGCCAACTCAACCTTTCATCCTTTCGGGGTCGATAAATGAGGAGTAAGCTGCAACTTGATGTTGTCACCACAGATCCGTGGAGGCGCCATCTGGTGAACGCGAACGAAGGCTAAAGGCAGGCATTGTGTTTGCAGGTTAAAGTGTGTGATCCACGTCTGAGCGCCTTGAGAACGAGTTACTTGTCATCTAGGGCGCTATATAAATCCACGTACTTTTATCTTTTACCTTACCTTTCGATTGGTAGCAATTCGATGACCTACAGTGACCTTCAAAGACAGTAACCTTACGTCATGTGGCTTTTCTGAGGCTCGCTGCGTAGAAGTGAATGAAGATAGACCCATACTAACGACTGCAAAAAGATAGCTCCTGGTCGGATGTACAGCTCGTGCACTCACAGGACGAGTGACCCAAACATAGACTTGAAGGTCACGATATTCTTCAACGTCAAACATCTCGAAAATAGTACGAGAAAGAGCTATATTAACCGGGCAAACTGATATGAAGTCGTATGTGATCAATAACCTTGAATGATCGCTAACGCCGATTTCAAGGGTACACCATTCTTCGACGTTAAATATCTCAGAAACGATATGAGATAGCCACAGCCACAGTTACTACAGACCACTAATACAAACTGATATGTTACCTACTGAATTGTGAGCTTGATGGACCCTGAAGGTCATTTTAGTTACTGTAAACGGTTTAGTGTCTGTATGAAATATAATGGACGAAGTCAAATTAATGAGTGTTGTTAAAGATGTGGACTTAGAGGTGATGCATACGTCCATATTTCTCAATGATGATGATGATGATGATGATGATCGGACGTCACATGTTTCTACTGTCATATTCGACCGGAAGGACTGTTATATGATGCTGAGCGCGACCTGTTAGCGATAGCTAAGTTTCTTGTTCTGCCAGCTACACTTTCCACTGTACTCACAATATGGGCCGTTAAGTCATATTTATAAAGAGCAGTATAAAGCAAGCCTGGCACTGCCACGAATTTTGTTCCCGCAATGCCTCGCAATATGGGCGTGCAAACTACGAAATCGTGATGACGCATATGGATGGACCCTGTGACATTTGCACGACAAACGGTTTACGCCAAGGCACGCAATTTGACATACCAATGAGAGAACTCGTGACAGTGTGCGTGGGGTGTGTGGTGATGCCGGTACTGCGTGACAGGCCGTAGCGAAAATTTGAAAATGTTCACCTCACGGTACGCATTGGCACGCTATGTTATCCAATGGTTGCGCCTAGTTTGCTCATAGTTTACGAACTGTTCACGAAAATGGCACGACAATTTTGTCAGGACACCTTGGGAAAAATATTCTGAACACGCACTATTTCACCTGACGCGCATCCCCGCGCATCCCCACGCACAATGTCACAAGTTCTTCCGTCATCGGCACGCCAAATTGCGTGCCATGGCTTAAACCGTTTGTCGTGCCAGTGTCAGGCTTGCTTAACTGGTAGCATATTGTCTCAGTCGTGCTAAAGGCCGACAAATGGCTTCAAAGAGACAAAACAGCTATAACGCTACGTACCTTTGTTCGAGTAGCGGTACGAAGGAACAACGCCGCGTCCACCAGCAACACGACACTGAGAATCGCTTTCTGCTCTTCCGTTAATAATTAAAAAACCTGTTGTCGTGATGTTTCATCAGCAAAGAGCTTTTCGCGCGTAAAGGAGCGAGTGGCGCAAGTCGCAGCCGCGCCAAAAGCCGCAAATGGACGGACAGCGCATGTTTAGCGGCGCTAAATCAATCGAGGACGTGGAAGGCGGAGGCACGCGCACGTTGTCTGCAGTCACGAAGAGACGTCGCATCTACTCCAGCCACAGCTGCAGCAACCGACGTACAAATAGCGACTGAGCTTCAGCAGCTGCAGGCTGCGCTGATAGGAAGAGTCCAGCTAATGACTGGATGACCGGGCAACGTGAGTCAGGGAGGCAGGCACTGGCACGGACAGACAACGCCATCACTCACAATTGAGACGCACGACGACTCCGTCTCGCCATCATCCGATCACCGAACACTTTTATTTCTTCCAGTCTGCAGCTTGACTAGTGTTTATAGCACGGATTCGGCGATCGGTCACAATACACGTAACAGATACAGCAGTCTTGAAAGCGATATTACAATACAGCGTATGACCAAGGACTTAAACAAGCCTCACACTGCCACGCACGACTAACAGTTTACGCCATGGCACGCAATTTGGCGTGCCAATGACGGAAGAAATCGTGACAGTGTACGTGGTCGAGGGTGGGGATGCGGGTAATGCGTGGCAGGCCGTCGCCAGAATTTCAAAATGTTTACGTTACGGCACGTATTGGCACGCCTTGTCACTCAATAATTGCGCCTAGTTTGCTAACAGGCCTAGTTCACGAGGTGGCACGAAAATGGCGCCATGATTTAGTCGTGACAAATCGTGACACCTTGGAAACAATTTTATAACATTTCAAAATTCTCGCAAAGACGTGGTACGCATTATTTCACCTGACGCGCATTCCAACGCATTCCAGGCACACTGTCTGGCACACGATTTCTTCTCTCATTGGCACGCCAAATTGCGTGCCATGGCGTAAACCGTTTTTGTTGCCAGTGTCAGATTTGCTTCAAGGGTCGCACACGCGTCACCTTGACTTCGTGCCACTAACATGGCACGACTTGGCACGCAAATTTCGGGGCATTGCGGGAACAAAATTCGTCGAGTGTGAAGCTTGCTTTAGATTGGATGTGATCGAAGGCTAAGATTTTCAAAGCTTTTGATGATATTAGTAGTGGTGTATTTTTATAAGATCATTGTCAAATTTAAGTCGACATAAGCTTACACCGTAGATAACAAATAGAAAGCTAAAAGCCACGCGGTCATAATGCGTCTGCGGCTGTAGCCTATTTGTTTGACATCCGTTGTAATTATTTCCGGATCGGCGTTGCCATGGCAAGCGAAATGGCGCAATAAACGAACGCACTAAAGTGTTTATGTCGGCTGTTGAAAGAGACTGTATAATAATCCTAAGAATAAAAAAACTGTTGTAAAATTCTTAATATATTATTATATTTATGAGAAATTTATAAGTGAAATCTTTTAAATAACGTGAAAAAGTGTCCGCGATCGCATTTTCCGTCGTCTGTGAATTAATTTGCTTGACGTCGGCACCTGTTTGACATCCGATAAAACCGATTGACGACTATTCGGTTTTTCTCGTACCTATTCCTTTGTCGCTGTTCCAATTTCATCCAAAATGTTAACATTAAATTAATCTGTTCGTGGTAGCGATTGCCTCCGGCGAATTTCATTGAAATCCGTTCAGTATTGTTGCGAAGCGAAAGAAATAACATTTAGCACGGAACGGACAGAAGCCGCGACGCGACGGACAACGCAGAAACATAACGCCTCCGGTGCAGCACAGGCTGTGGGTGGATAAAGAGGTGTTTTGTTGGACGTTGGAAAGCATACTTTCAGTTAATGAGCGGTATACACTGACACTACGTCAGACACAGAATATAGCCTAGTACGTTGTCAAGGTTCGTTTAAAAAGAAGCTTGATTATTGCCCGCGCAGCGATAACTTAGTTTGTGGATTGTTTTCAGTGATGTCCGTTTGTGTTTGTTTGTTTGTTTGTTTGTTTGTCAACGTGATAACTCTTGACGTCGTCTTCCGACATCAGTGATGCGCTGTTCCTCCGCTGTATCTGAACTTCTTGTTTGCTGCATCATCATCGTAATTATAATTATCTTCTTTATTATGTGTATTTGTTATTTGGGTAATACGTGCTGGAACTGCATAAGAAAGTTTTTTTTAACAACGATAGTTTTACATTACAGTAGAATTTATGTGCGCATTATGATGAAAACAGAAAGAAGTGATAAACAATTTTCGCAGCTGAAGTGAGAACATTTTTGCTAAGTTGTAGCAGGTTGGGAAATTATTTATTGCTATCGCCGCTACTGAGTATCCGTTATAACAGTCACCGCAAGTTGATCACACGCATGTATCGGATTTCGGAATAAGCCGTAATATCTTTGGCGAAATGAGCCAATAGCCGAAGAAGATAAATACCGAAAAAAACATGGCAGTGCGAGCGCAGAAATTGATGGCATTATTAAGCCGGCCGGCATGCGCCACTGATTAGATTTCCGTCTGTCTCGCTTAGCTGTACGTGGTGTTAACACACACGTGGGAGCAGCCCTGCTTCCTAAACTGGGGATCTGATTTCTGCTTGGGTATATGTAACGAAAAGCGAGTCTAAAACGACGAAAAATCTTCCGATTCGTCGAATTTTCCACAGAAAGTAGAGAAAATAATTTTAAAAACACTCAAACTTAATACTTGAAAACGTTTATTAGGTTGGTAATTTCAATACTAAAATATAATATAATTAGGTATAATTTTCAGGTTGTGTTGAAGAATATTATTTTAGTACTAAAACTTAATGTCTTTTTGCTGTTTGTTTTGTTGCTACCATACTGTGAATAAAGTTGTTCAAAATTTATCAATTTTCTGGGAAATTAGAGTTCATGATTAAAAGCCTAGGACTGGAAGGTGACGTCGGATTTCATGCACGTCGTAGAAAAGATGGTAAGATCTTATTGAACAATTTGCACTGGCGTTTCTCACTCCAAGTTGTTGGGGGTCTGCGAATTCACCCACAGTAATTTACGCCTATAAACAACGCGGCCTGAAGCGATCACTGACAGCCAATTCATCCACTGTCCATCGTCACAAGCTGCTGCAGCAGCGGCGGCAACACATCCATGTCTTCACAGTGCGCGTATCGCCGGCATCAACGTGTCAGACATCGGCGATTGTAGATACCAGCCGTCGCCTCGGAAATTGGTCTTTCTGTAATCACTGAACTGTACCGATACCACAACCACGGCAGGCAGGCACCAGTGCAGACTAATCGACCGCCTTGCAGTGTTGCAGCAGCATGATTTGTTTTTTTTTGTTTTATTCTCTTTGTAACTTTGTTGTCAACAAAGTTACAAAGAGAATAAAACCAAAAAAAACAAATCATGCTGCTGCAACACTGCAAGAAATTGTTGTTACCCGCTCCTGGTTACAACCGGCGGGAAGGTACTATTTCTGGGCGCGTCACGCTTGTCCGTTCGTCTCTAGGTTTGTCCGTCACTTAAATGGTCCGATTTACTATCAGTAAAGACCACAAAAACTAATCAAGAACTAATCAGTAGATTAGATAGCCGAACGTTACGCCCCGTCAACGTACTAAACCTTTAGTCTTTAGTAATAAAATAACATCAAGAACGGTGTTGTCGATATCAGAGATATTAAACGTCGAATAATGGCGTGCCCTAGAAATATGGGTCAAGGGTCATCCAATGTCATTGAAAATGACGCCGTTCAATAGACTTTCTATTACTCTGCTATTGTAACTTTAGCTATATCGTGCACCATTTTCGATTGCAATTAACAATGTAAATGTAATGTAAAATAATGCGCTCTTCCACAAAAGTTCTCAGAGGTGTCCGTAGGCCTCCGTGAAGAAATGGGTTTCAACCCAGCTCTAAACTGTCTACGACTAATGGATGATGAGCGGAGCTGTGATGGAAGCGCGTTCCAGAAGGTTGGGTCTACAACATGGAAACTCCGTCGGCCGAGCTGTGTTCTTGTCGAAGGGACGAGCATGTCGTGGCGTTCTGCCGAACGAAGATTTGCCCGACCAGAAATGCCGGCGATTGGGATGCAGACGTTGAAGTAGGCAGGACAGTGCTTACTGACAGTCATGTCGTGGCGACCGCGCCTTTCCGGTGGCTGCAGCGCGGGCATGGAACAGTCTGCCACCAGAGACTCGGGCCAGCTCCTCACTTCTGACATTCCGAAGGGAGACCAAGTCTCACCTTTTTCGTCAGTCCTGTCCACTCTGACGGTCAGCAGACGTCTGCATTGAGCTGTGCAACAGTTTAGAAGTAGATTTTGTAAAGTGCCCCCTGCAACTGTGTGATGGCAGCACTATAATCCAGGACATTTGTATTATTATTATTATTATTATTATTATTTTAAACCCTGGTAGTAAAGATCCCAGGGGTTAAAAGAAAAAAGCTATTATTATTATTATTATTATTATTTTTTTTTTTTTACCCTCGGTATCAATGATCACGAG
>Ga0209149_1000807_pt1 | contig 14145 bp, 13 predicted proteins | sample WorMetTyACAVOLI2_FD_187423 | JGI IMG/M metagenome (GOLD analysis project Ga0209149, IMG submission 187423) | Marine gutless worms symbiont microbial communities from Max Planck institute for Marine Microbiology, Germany - Olavius algarvensis... ... | reverse complement strand
GGGGGGGGGGGGGCGAAGGGGGCGATCGCCCCCCCCCCCCATAAAAATATACCAGGGCGAGAGTATCTTTTCGCCCCCTCAAAGTTTTAGCCTGTTTTTTTATTTTTCAATGTACCGTGTAGACTAAACTGCTGTCTGTTGCCGTATATATATCAAGTGTACCGTGTACGCATAGAGTGCCAGGCAGCCTGAATCAGTAGCACAGCAGTCCGTGTAGCAGTACACACGCCGGTCTGTTCAGGCTGCTTGTGTGGACCAGAGAGAATCATTAACGCAGGGGTCCCCGCTCCCCGCCAGTTGTAAATACCAGATTGCAGACACGGCATCGTGCGGCAGGCAGCGCAGGCTGCTTGCTGGATGACACCCCCATCACTCTGTGAGTTGCATGCGTCGTGCAATCCATGCACGAAATTTGGTCCGTTGATTCACAGGAAAATCATTAAAATTGTTGCCACTAGATGTCAGATTTTAAGGCTAAAATGCACCAAATTCGATTTCGGCTGGGGCTCCGCCCCAGACCCAGCTGGGGAGCTTACAGCGCTCTCCCAGACCCCCTAGCTGGATTTAAGGGGGCCTACTTCTAAGGGAAGGGGAAAGAGGGAAGGGGATGGGTGGTAAAGGAGGGGAGGAGAGGAGAAGGGAAGGGCGGGCAGGAGAGGGGAAATTCGCCCCCGCCCCCCCCCCCAAATATATATTTGGATTGACGCCGCTGGGGATGGACAAGGCAAAACATAACGCCTCCGTTGCAGCACAGGCTGCGGAGGGAGGAATAAAAGCTATAAACCATGTAGATTACTTCCAAATGGTCACGGTAACTGTCCTCCGGTTTCTGTATATTTAACGAACAATTAAATTTATTTCATATAATTTAATCAAAAAATAAATCAGGAATAGCATTGCACGATCACCGAGTTCGACAGAACGCATTGTATCTTCTTAAGTTATCATTCAGTGACGGTTGCAAGTCGAATGTGACAGTAAGTAAGTAAGTAAGTAAGTGAGTAAATATATTTATAAAGCGCCATGGTCTTCAACAAATCGGAGGCGCTGGACTTTATGTTACACTTTGTATTATTGTCCCACCAACTATAAAACGTTTTTGTTAAATATTCAAATCATTTCATCAATAACATAAAAAATAACACTATAGTTTACGCAGTTAAGTTTTATTGAAGTGGCATTTTTTTTCAATTCTGCTGTTTTATTCACAGGTGATCGTTGTGAAACAGACGTCAACGAATGTGCTAGTAATCCCTGCAAACATAATGGAACGTGTGAGGATCAATTGAATGGATTTACCTGCCATTGTCCACCTGGATTCACAGGTAGACTTTTTACCTGTTTATTTCTGTACCAACCACTTAGCAGGCGTTGTTACCGAATAACGATTTCTGCCTGTCGGTACTTGTCATAATGGTTAGCAGTAACTAGGTGATGTGCAGCTTGCACATAGGATCATCGTCATCGTCGTCGTCGTATTTATTTCGCCATAAACTGAATACACAGTGATAACAGAATGCAAGTAGTAATAACATAAGATGGCAGGCAACCAGAAAAGCTATTGCTCATCGAGCTTGTATAGCATACTGTAACGATTGAAACAACTCTTATAGTGACAAGAAAATATACACAAAATAACAAACAAACTCAAAATAAAAACAACACACAAAGCAAGAGAGAATAAAAAAGAAGACATAAATATAAAAATCACATAAAATAGTTTATTTGTCTTTATTTCGTATGAATTACTTTACAGGTAATCTGTGTTCTGACGTACATCAACCTACAAACGACACTGTTAAGTCGACAGCACCTCCACTCCGAATTACGTCAGATCAGTCTGATAACGAGGTACGACATAAAAAGCTGCCTATTAAAAGCTAGGCGCAGATCCCCAGGTCAACTCAGCCTGGCCATCCTTTCGTGAGTAGGCGTGATGAGTACCAGCTTAGGCTGGGAAGGTCATCGTAGGTGTGGTGTCGCACTTGCCACGCGTCACAGACAATAGTGGTTTATCCACCTACGGGCTCAACGGCTTATGTAAGGGAGATGAGCACCCCGACGCTCCTTCTGGAGCATGGCCCTCCTTTATTAAAAGATTGCGAAGATAACTGCGACGGTTATTTTACTTCATTAACGTAATTTGCCTTTGTTCAAACAGAGGCTTAACAGCAAAATCTAATATTAATATTTCTCAGTTCTTACTTACTTGTTATCGGAGAGTCTTGCGTATTGGCACGTTACGCTGCAGTGTACCGAACTGCCGATAACGAGTAACGCGAACTGTCTCAGCGATAGCTGGGCTTCTTGTTCATCTGGTTGACGTCCAATGCACCTTTCTTCAGCATTGGACGAACCACAACTGTCTTGAAGTCGGACGGGAAACTGCTTGCAGCCAGTAATATGTTGAATAGCAACGTGATGAAAGTAGGCAATAACGCCTTCCTGGCATTGATAAGTGCTAAAAGCACTGCAAGATAAACTTTTTATGGTTAAAGTGCCAAATCTTAACTGAATTGCTCGTTCTATAGCTTCTTCCTCCTCGTGTCGCTTCATCTTTTTACCAGCCGCAAATGGCAAGCTGGTATTATTTTAAAAAAAAGGTATTATTGAAAAAAGGTAAAAAGGTATTATTTTTAACATGTCTGTCTGTCTAGGTATGTGTGTATGTGTGTTAACAAACCAAAAAGTGGTTACGGAGACACGTCTTGTAGTGTGGACCAACAAGGAAGCGGTTGCGAGTATTTTATGGCAGGTGTCTGTATGTTTGTACGTATGTTTCGCCGAGTGAGCATTATCTCGTTAGCTAGCACAATGGCGTCGCGACTCATATGATCTGATCCCGTCGCAGATGGTTTCAAGTTTCTACTTATTTCTGCTACTCACATAAACAACATTGGCTGAAGCCACAGTAACAAATTACAGCAAGTAAACATCAGTAGAACGTACTCTCAGTAGCTTGAACGACTGGCCATTAAACAACACGAACTGTTTTGTAACCTATCATTCGCGCTTTATGAGCGACGCCATATAACGTTGCACGCCTTAATTGAAACTGAATTGGATGGCGCCTAAGTCTTGCGCTCCCTTTGTCTCATAATATGGCCTACTGTAGATCTATGGGACCGCACCATATTGTACCCAAAAGTAGACTGTAGAACCTTATTCAGAGATACATGCCAGTGACGTAGTGCTCGAGGTCAGGCCTTGGCCTCTAGGCGCCTTGAGGCCAAATTTATGGCCTTGGCCTTGAGAGCTGGATTGACACTTTTTAGCATACCCTCAAACTTAAATAAATCAATGATAGTTATAATAATAAATTAATAATAATTTATACATAATTAATAATTAATGAATATCTATGCAAAAACAATCAAAATTTAGTTCATTACCTATCCTGTCAGGCTGTCAGGTGTATTGCGTATGTTTATTTCTTCACTGGCCGTGTGCTTAAAGGCCTTGGGACCTATGGACTTGGCCTTGACCTCGAAGGTCCAGGCCTTGGCCTATTGGGTTGAGGCCTTGTCCTTGGCCTTGAGATTTTGGCTTGACTACATCACTGATACATGCATTCAAACCTAATGGTGTGGTGTAAGGAAATAATGTGTGGGTAATAATTTGTTGTGACGTTGCAGGCAAATTCATCTCAAACGTGGTTGTACGTTGTGCTGTGCGTTGTCTCCATCGTTCTACTCGGCGCGCTGGTTCTAGTTGTTTTCCTCTACATTAGAAAACGGTAACACACACACTATGTTGGTGACATAATCACACCGCAGTACAGGCGTATAGACGATATTTCTGAACGTATAAACATGAAGCTATCAATCAATCAATCAATCAATCAATCAGAAAATGATTAGAGTGACCAAAGTAACAAATGTTACTGCGAGACCGAAGCTAAGACGGTATGATGATATCAGTACGCATGGTAGTGACACCGACGGTTATTTTTCGTTTCGAAAAGAAGACAAGACGGCAGATGATATTTAAACTTTATTTTTAAAAACACAGTATTGAGTTATAGGCACAGTGCTGTAAGCATGGCGAGTGAATATAGGCCTACTCTTTTTAAATCGGAAAATGCGTCTTTCATATCTTGCTCAGCTGACGTTGCACTTTTGTGGACACTTTTACAAGTATTTCCGATTATTTACTGTTCCACATTTCGGTACCATGCAGGATATGCAAATGCATAGCAGTCCAAGTGCGACATGATAAAAATGATAATAAAGACACGATGACTTTTAGCCCGGAGTCGCCTCTTCGCTGGGCGCACCTAAAATTGGTACAGATGTGTCTTTTGCCATAAAGTTTATAGGTGTAGCAAATTTTGTATCAGTGGGCTCGCATTTTTTAGAAATAATGCCAGATAAATCACAAAAATTAGGCTCCAGAATAATTTTTAAAAGTCTCCCCAATTAACTGATAGGCCCAAAATACCAGGGTAGACGTTTTCATGGAAAAGTCTCTCCGGAAGATTTTTATTGGTAAAAGTCTTCCACGTCAAAAAACGTATGCGCCCCGTCATTAAAATATCGTCCCGTTGTTGAATTGTCTCCCTGCTACATGAAAGTCTCCAGTAATTTCGTACACACACGAATAACAACAGCCAACAATGCGTATTCGCACTGGCGGCAACTTAACCTTTCAAAGAAACACGAGCTAATACTGCTAGAAATTTAACGACAAAATGTGGTGTGAGATAATGGTGGCAGTATTTTGGAGGCGTCTTCGAGATGGAGACATTTTACTGCGACACCGGTAATAAAGCGTTACGAGTTAATTCTTTGTTGTAGCTCGTAAAAGGGTGTTTATAGCGACACAACTCAACTCCACTCGACGTCGAGTTGAGTTGAGTTGCGTCGGCGAAGTGTCTATAGCGACACAACTCAACTCAACTGACCCAGTTACCCAGTTGAACAGCGTACAGCCAGTCAGCGTGAACAACTGTGACAAACTTTGTATAGGTGATGACGTCATAAACAAAAACACGACGGACCTGTTTCGCGCTGATTGGCTGTACGCTGTTCAACTGGGTAACTGGGTCAGTTGAGTTGAGTTGAGTTGTAGATTTCTCGTAGTCCTGTTCCACCCTTATCATAGTTGTACCGTACTTCTGACCACAACGTAACTAACATGCAACGTTCAAATGAACAGGCGTCCTAATTATACGGTTGTGATATTTATTTATGCAGTAAACAGGCTAACGGCTCGAAGAATCAGCTTTCAGTCACATATAATAGTTCATCCGGATCATCTTCAATACAATCAACACCAGTAAGCTTACCATCTTTAATGCCAGAAGCAGCAGCTGCAGCCAGTTTTTGCGTCGTCGCAGTCAGCGCCGACGAACAAGCGAGCAACGCGTTGAATCACGGCCTGGATAAATTCACAGCGCTGAGCAACCATGGCAACAGCAACATCAGCAACGTTTACGAGTCGATCGACAACGTGCCGAACACATCTCGGGGTTCATGCGGGTCGTCATCATCGCAACCAACACCGCTGGCACCTTCACCGCCAGCAGCAGCAGCAGCAGCCTCGGCTAATATTTACGACTCGATCAACGATGTGTCAATCACATCTCAAAGTTTGTCCGCGTCGTCACCCGAAGCAATTCCACCACCAGAAACAGCGCAAGCACCGGCTATTTCCAGCGTCTACATACATCCCACTGGCTCCACCGACTATATGCCGATGACACCGTCACAACTGCCACCGTCTACGCCAGCAGCAGCAGTCAGTTTCAGCGTCGACGTAGACGACGTCTGCGTACAAGCCAGCGATTCGACCGACGAAGTGCCGTGTTTATATCAGCTGGAGCCTAATAATACCGAACCAAGTGACGGCGGCTATGTTAATTGCGTGTGTGACGTCGACGTCGACGTCGACGAATGAGACGAAGCGACGGAGAAGCGACGCGGCGGTATTTTCTATGGGCGGTAACTTTGGAATGCAAAAAAAACTTGACAACCAGCAGAATTTTCACATAAAATCCGTTTTAACTCTTAATAATTGACATGAGTTAAGATTCAGCAAAGTTTATATTGCAGCATGTTTCTGTTCTCTCAGCTTATGTGGCCTCCCTATACGTTATTGGTGACTCTAGTTCAGTTGTGAAGTTATTGTGATTGTGAACGTTTATGTCTTTCCATCATTAAAACTGCTATTTACACTGTTTTGAAATACGTTCTTATAGTAATGATATCCATCACATTTAACTTTCGTTGGCACTTTGCTGTAAAACAACTGACTATACCCTTCTGGGAATATGATTATATGGCAGTCGCTTCTCAACAAACATTTTGAATAGGGAAGAAAGGAGCATGCGGAGTAGAAATGGCGAGAGCACTGGCATTGAGAAGAAATATCATAGACCATACAGTAAAGGATTGGCAAAATATGTCTTCCACGGCCATTACTTGTTTGCTTTGTGTCACTGCGCCACGGTAACGAATGAACAAATTGTAACTTGTAACTCAACCTTCGTTTATTCGAATGTGTACCTGAATATCAGTCTTTACTTGAATAAATAAAGGCACGGAAGCACTGTGAAGATATAATATACCGATGACGAGTTCTCTATTCGATAATCGACATCATAGGCTATGTTGGTGTCGTTAGTAGTCGCATAGGTGGTCATGATGCTTGTGTTGCATGAAATGATTTTATAAAACATTGGTTTACAGTTAATTTGTGTCAATCGATTACTGTCAGACGAATAAATTATCGCGCATCACTAAATATGTGACAATTTACATACCACTTTTTTGCATGGTGAACAAAGGGGTGACACAGTCGCCGCAACGATCGCTGCAATCATTGTCAGTAAACGACGGTGACGGGCGCAGATCTAGTATATCAAAATCGAAAGGATAATTATACTAGACAAGAAGCTCCGCTATCGCAGAGAGACCGCGAGACGCTTCGTGTCATTGAATATTTTGCTAAGCCACTCAAGGTCACCCAAGATCATTCGAAATGACTCTGTTGAGTAGAGCGTGTGTAAGTCCATATTCCATTGAAACTATTTATCTCGTACCTTTTCTGACATACTCAGCGTAAAAGAATGGCGTGACCTTGAAACCGGGGGTAGCGGTCGTTCAAGGTCATTGAAAATGGTGCAATTCGATAGATCATGTACGACTTTCTATTGGTCGCCTATTGTATGTATAGCTCTATGTTGTACCATTTTCGAGTTATTTAACGTTGAATAATCGTGACCTTCAGGGGCGGCGCTAGGTTTTTTGACTTGAGGGTCCAATTTTGGAGGGGCCTGAGAGACGGAAGTCCCCCGGAGGGGTCCAGGAGCAGAGCCCCTGGTGGAGGTTAGAGGGCGAAGCCCCCAGAAGCTGAAGAAACGTTGCAAATTGTATACATTCGAAAAGTATTTTGTGTGTCACGCGTGGTGTCAAAGCGAGCATAGACTACTGTTTTTTTTCTCTACACAAATCGGTATACAAAATGTATAGGTCTACAAATATCTTGTGAGTTTACCAACCAGGCGTGATGAAAGCGAGATCACATGTGACATAATACAACTTAAACCGCATTGCTCGCTAGGCAAATAATGCTTCCACAAGCTTATTGCAGGTGCTGTTACCTTACCACGCATCACCAGTGGACAACAGTAGTACGCACTATTGTTAGGTCTATAGGATTTCTGTTCACCTGTCTATCGACGTGTGTGCACGCGTGACATTCAGTTATTGAACTGTCCTAGAACGAATGGATCTCGTGGCAGGGATTTATCTACACCCCTTTGTTGTATGAGCACACCCTCCCTAGCCATGACCCCTAGTAGTCCGAATCGTTTGTCTTGCATGTTTATGGACACATTATTACAGTGTAATCAGTAGTCTCCAACAAGTGGTGTGTAGTGGTGTACTGTGTTAGGTCGGATTCTAACAAACAGTAGGCGACTCCGAACATGGTTTTCACGACATTCATAATCATATTTCACTCAGACTGGCTGTTTGACCGAAGTTTCACTTGCTGGAAAACAGTAGAAGATCCATCCAGTTACTGTTTAACTGTCAAATTAAATGTGTAATTAAATGTGCATGCTTCTAAATTTTGCATGAAACTTGATCGGTTGATTCTCAAGAAAATCATTAAAATTGTTGCCACCACATGTCAGATTTTAAGGCTAAAATGCACCAAATTCAATTTCGGCTGGGCCTCCGTCCCAGACCCCGCTGGGGGAGCTTACAGCGCTCCCCCAGACCCCTTAGCTGGATTTCAGGGGCCTACTTCTAAGGGGAGGGAGGGAAAGGAGAGGGGAAGGGAAGGGGAGGGAAGGGAAAAGAGGGGATGGGAGGTATAAATGTGCTACCTCAGATGGAAGTTCTGCTACCGATAACAGTTCAGCAAACATTTCTTCTACTATACTGTCTGCAGATGCCACTAATTTTGTGCCTGTACCAACTCATTGACTTCAGTGTGAATGTCCAGTGTTGTCGGGATGCCAAACCGATACTACAGCAGCAAGAAAGACCCCCTCGTACTTGCTTACACCCCCTGATATGAAATCCTAGATAAAACCCTGTCTCGTGGAATTTGTACATTATTTCTATGAAGTTTTTGCATGCCATATACTTCCCGGTGATCAACAGTCGAAATTTCACTAGAAATTTGAACTCTCGCGGTTACATTACCTCATTTACCTGCAATGCTATATACGGGGGGGGGGAGGAACTGTTAAATTTTTTCCTAGGATTTGCATCGATCTCACGAGTGTCCCTGGGCGGTGTTGGGGGTCAGGACCGCTGGAGTCCTTGGTCAGCGCCGCGCCTGCAGTTGGAGACCTTGAAATCTGGGTTAGAGGTTGGCTACTTGTTTTGGCTAAGGGTTTTTTAAGGGCATTGAAAATGGTGCCGTTCGATAGACCATATACGACTTTCTATTGGTCCGGCATTGTAAATATAGCTCTATCTTGTATTTTTTTTGAGTTATTTGACGTTGAATAGCCTCTGAGAACATTTTGTTGTAAAAGTGTAACGAACTGAACTGAACTGAATAATACGGTACCGTGACCTTGAATCTGGTTTAGAGATCACTCAGGATCATTCAAACTGGTACCATTCGAAAGCTTGGGTATGGTAACTAAGGCACTATCTTGCATCATTTCCGAGATAAAGCGATATATTGGTCGAAAATTATGTTTTCATACCCCTTGCATTCAACGCACCAGTTGGGGGGGGGGGTCCCGTCGGAGTATTGCCATCTTGTTTGATAGGGAAAAACTACAGGGTGAGCCAAAAAAAACACCCGCCCGTATATTTTTGTGTTTATAGTGCTGTTGTATGTGCTTACATTTAAAATGACATACCATGTGAACTGAAATTCTGTCCTACATTCATATATCGAAGCCGAAACCAAATTAGTATGACAACAGGTTGTTCAAAAAATACAACAGAGTTAAAGTAACTGAACATCATATTGTCACAATGGCAAAACACATCAGCAATGCATGCTTGCGCCTATATCCAAGTAACAGCAGCGTACAATAACCAAAAACAACTGTTCAATGTGCCCTCCGTGAACTTGAACTACTGCACCACGGCGTTGAATGGAGGCAGGGGGTATGAAAGAATCGCGATTTTCGACTAATATCTCTATATCTCATAAATGATACAAGATATACGACCATAGTTACTATAGAACACGACTTTCGAATTGTACCATTTTCAATGACCTTTAGTGATCCTAACGCAGACTTCAAGGTCACGATATTATTCAACGTCAAATAACTCGAAAACGGTACAAGACACAGCTATACTGACAATGGCAAACCAATAGTAAGTCGTATAAAATGATGTATCGAACGGCGCAATTTTCAACGACCTTGAACGACCCCTAACCCAGATTTCAAGGTCACGCCATTATTTGAAGCTGAATAACTCAGAAACGGTACGAGATACAGATACAGTTTTAACAGAATACTATTAAGGATTTATACGCGCTTTTATTCAAAGGTGTCTCGTCCTTCATTGCTGTGACACTGTTGGTTGGGTCATCGCGTGATTGATTGATTGATTTTTAATAGAACACGTATCAAACGTACATGTAAAATTACAATGAAGTCAATGATCAGCAATGCAAACGAAACACAATGGGAGAAAATAGCCTACACTATATATTTATGTCGTAAAATATGGTAACACTTTTCACACCATACCAACTAAACACAACCGTGACATGCTATCCATGACAAAATGTAATAAACTGGAAGAGTGAACTGACTAGTAACAACAGCGACTGCGAATCTGTGGCTAGAACGGGAAATGTTCACTACCAGCCTGTCGCTGTCCACTGGAGATTATGTAAATAGAAATTGTCAAGTTAATGTACGTGCGCAAGCTCCAGGGGGGAGGAGGGCAAGTGCTCCATTGCCTCATAGCTGGCGACGCCAATAAACTCACGCATTGATAAGAGAATGTCGGCGGAATCAAATAAGTCTTGATGAGTCTGACAAACAAGGAGATTATTAAGTCGGTTCTGCGTCATAGCGAACCTTATGAATCGTAGTGTGCTAAAACTTCGTTCTGCGTCTGACGCTTATGGGTGTTGTTTTTTATGTCTACGACCGTCTCAAACTTTGGGAAGACCAAGCATAATACATTAGATCCCCGACTGGCAAAATATGTCTTGTATCCCCATCGGCGTTGACGCCTATGTACCTACGACAAATCGATTATCATCGTTCAGTAACCATGAGTGACTGTTAGGAGGCATTTAAGCTATTTCCAAATCTCGAAATATTTCGAAATAGGAATGCAACATTATCGTGAACGTGAATGTAAAGATGCTCTCACTGTCGACTAATATATCGGATTAACATGGCTCACAATATCACAATTACTATGCACAGGCGATTATGCTGATGTTTATTTTTGCACTCAGTCTAGTATTTTGCATTCAGTTCCGTTTTTACACTTTGTGTTAGTTTGCAATGCTGACAACATAATGCTGCCTTTCTTGCTTTTTCTTTGTTGGTTTACTTGTTTCAGTGTTTGTACATTTTGTACGAATGGAGATAATAATAATAATAGGTTAAATATAAATGCTATTACAATCGAAATAATATAAGTACTAGGCTACAAAGCTAGGCCTACGTGCAGTTTAGGTCTATTGTATTCCTGCCCACGTCCGTAGTCTATCGTGAAACGAGGTAGCGTCAGCAGAGCGTTGCGCTCAACGGGGCCTTGGCAGTGACGCGAAGACTACGTGCAGTAGTTGAACGTTGAGCATGTGACGAGGACGCCAGCTGTACTTGGACATTGCCACTGCGAACAGGAAGTTCCGGTGTTGCATGAAATTAAAACACATGTACGGTATCTTCATTTTTTTCTTTTAAAAGTGCTCCATGTATGTCCGTCTATGTCCACCTGTCTGTCCGCGCCAGACCGTAACTCAAAAACAAAAAAGTACAGAAAGTTCAAATTTGGTACAGAGGTTCTACATAACAGTAATAGCCATGCATGCCAGCTGGAAGTCAGTTAGACCAAAGGACAACGTCATCAGGCATCACAAAGCCAGAACTCATCATAACGAATAGCATGCCTACCTTTTAATAACTCGACGGTAACGGACGGTAATGCTGTCTCAAAGAACTACCACATAAAAACTTAACAACACTAAACGGCCGAGGTCACAATGTCAGTATATCACTGCATGTCTGTTATAACTCAAGAACAGATGGTCATATATAGTGGTAGTTCAGTGTACGGTTCTTTTTAGCACGCGTAACTCGCGACATTCGACATCGATAGATCAAAATAATGTCACGGTTACGAGATTTAACAGAGTTCTGGCGTGCAATTTTCCACAATCAATCAATAAATTTATAACGCGCCATAGTACAGAGGCGAGTGCTACAATGTCGCTGTCACAGACACACAGAGTCTTAAGTCGGTCTTAAAAATGTTTACGGATGGAGCAGTCCAACAGCTCAGTGGTAGAGAGTTCCAGAGTCTTGGTGCCGCGACAGAGAAACGACGAGCAGCAATGTCGATGTTGTGCAGGGGAACGGAAAGAAAACTTTGTGTTGATGATCGTAACGAACGCGACTGACTGTACGGGCGGATCAGATGAGGAAGGTAGACCGGTTGATGAAATAACGAACAAACAGTGGAGCAGACTTTGAAGAATGTGGTAGAAATAATGTGTTAATAATATTGACGTGTATGAACTTTAACAGTTAAAAGATTAAGGGTTAAGGTCCTGGCTTAAACACGGCACGCCAAATTTAGCTTTCCTGTAAGGAATTTTACTAATTTTTCAACAACTGCATAGAATTATCATATGTTATTTTACGTACTAATTAACAAATCCTCCTCCACCAATCCTTTACGCACCCCTGAATGTCCTTTTAAAATTCAGCACAGCGTTGGTGTTGGACCTTGTGTCAAAATGGCCCACATCAATTACAGCACTCTACCCCATGACGAGAAAGTAATACCACGGACCAAAAAAGCAATAAATTACTATTACTAATATTTGAAAGTACACTGTGTCTCAAAAAAACCGAACCGCTACGATTAATATGACATAACTTCACCAATTCACAATATTTACTAATTATTTTTGGTAGAGAGAGACTTTATTCAGTTCCCAATTGACAACATTGAAAAGTTTTTAAATTAGCTTAGAATCAGCTGCGTGATTTTCATAGCAACAGTAGCGACTACACTGTGTCTTTAAAAAACCGGACCGCTACGATTAATATAACATAAACTTACTAATTTACAACTTTCACTAACTATTTTTGGTACAGAGAGACCTTATTCAATTCTCAATTCTCTAAGCTAAAAGTTTTTAAATTGGCTTAGAACCAGCTGCGTGGTTTCCGTAGCAACAGTAGCGACTTGACGAACTGTGTCCCAAAAAACCGGACCCCACGATATTTTGACATAACTCGATCAAAAGTTCTTTAATTTAAATAAAATTTCCGAGATAACATGTGTTCAATATTCTTAATTAAACCACAACGTTAGAAAACAGTTGTGTTTGCAGCAAAGTACCAGCTGAAGCGAGTAACCGTAGCAATCCTAAACTGCGCGTCATTCCACAGTTTACGCTGCCTTATGTAGGCCTATAAAAAGGTAAATCTTTTAAACAAACAGCGTTTCTGTCGGAATAATAAAATGTTATGCGCTATCAACAGTTACAACACGTGTTCGAATGCCGCATTTCGGCATTGACACAGCCCCACAATCGTTTTGCCACTTTATTGCTCTGCCGATGATACACGTTGTTCGAAGTCAGCCCAGAAATATGCGGTTCGAGGTGTGTCAAGTCGCTACTGTTTTTGTGGAAACCACACAGCTGGTTCTAAGCCAATTTTAGAACTTTTTGTTGTAGTCAATATAAAATTGAATCTCTGAGCTAAAAATAATTAGTGAATGTTGTGACCTGATGAAGTTTGTCATATTAATTGTAGCGGTCCGATTTTTTTGAGACACACTGTAGGCCTAGACGGTAGAGAATGACACGGGGACAGGAGCTTGACCCCATCACCGCCCTGCACTGAGTTTCATCGGTATGTTTGCATGTTTTTTAATCGTATAAATAAAATACAAAATACGAAATAAGCAGATTACGATTAAAAAACATGCAAACATACCGATGAAACTCAGTAAACTAAAGAAAATATAATCTATGGCTCTGGCCCATCCCGATGGCCCATCCCACCCAATACGCAGGGTTGTGCTATTATAATGACTATGGTTGTGCGGACTAGAACACGAGGCCGAGGCGTTGTCGCATTCTATTAAGATGATAGCAGAGCGTTGGGAATGCGGAATGTGGCTCCCCCCACTCGTGCCGAGGTAGGCAGCGTTATTATACAGTACAATGGTCCGCGGTCCGCTAAGTGACTGTCAGACTGATCGCAGCCAACAGACTAACAGTCTGGCACACTGCTAATTCAGCTTGTTTTCAGGTTTAATGCGCCAAGTAGGCAGCAGTAAGAACAAAATAGAAATAAAATACAAAATACGAAATAAGCAGATTACGATTAACTAGATGCTGGCATGTGACGATATCATGCCAACCGGATGGACGCCCGCCGCAGCCAGTTCGACCTTGGAAGAGTGGACGCGTACATTTAGCCGAGGGCAGCAATGTAGTTGTTTTAGAATT
>Ga0209149_1000805_pt1 | contig 14145 bp, 8 predicted proteins | sample WorMetTyACAVOLI2_FD_187423 | JGI IMG/M metagenome (GOLD analysis project Ga0209149, IMG submission 187423) | Marine gutless worms symbiont microbial communities from Max Planck institute for Marine Microbiology, Germany - Olavius algarvensis... ... | reverse complement strand
GCAAAAACGCGATTTTCTCAAAAACTAAGCAATTTAGAGCTATGGTGTCTATTGACGACCTATAGGAAGTTATGTAATTGGGCTTTTCAAAGAACCCATTATTGGATCCCTAAAATCCAAGATAGCTGAGTTCCGTTATCTTGAAAATCGACATTACGTTATTTTTTCTGCCGAGGGTGGTCCAATTTGGATAAAATTTCGGAGACTGGTGCAGAATGACATGTCGACTGTGGTGATGTGGTCAAAATCGAAACCAGATGTAGAATTCCAATATGGCGGACGTTTGGGCGAATTCAATGGCATGTCATCCCAGAGCCACGTAACACATTGCAGGGTGCCGCCACTTGGTGAATTCACTGTCACGATTCCAGAACCACATATGGCACATTGCAGGGTGCAGTCACCTGGCGAAATCAATGTCCTGATCGTGCAACATTGCAGGGTGTATGAATTCCATCCGCCGTATTGAAAATCGTTTTTCGCCATATTTTATTTTTTTTGTTTTTAATGCAGTTTAGGCCTTGACGAGCGGCGGCTTTCGTATCGTCTCCGATACAAGTCTTGTTGACTCTACGATAACGAGTCAGTGTGGCCCGCATGGCTGACACGATAAGCTGCCCGCGCCGCATTGGCGACAGACGAACAAACAAACAGGAGACAAAAGGACATCGCCATGGCGTAAAAGATTGGATTTTATAATATATTTAAGGTGCCGGTGTGGCGTAAGCCTAGTGTGGACTCGATCAACGTAGTTACTCCACGCCGAGCCCGGTTAGTGCCTGGATAGGTGACCGTCTTTGGATCGGTAATTCAAACCACCTCGGCGCAGGCACCCAAGCCTATCAGCCTGAGCGATCCCTCCGTGGATATAGGCAAGAGTGAGATATGGCTGGCTCTGGCCACGGCTATAATAAACGACGAGTCCTGCGTAACAGTGTGCGGCCCCTGTGACCAGGACTGCTGGCACACTACCGGAACTGTTGGCGGTCGGCAAACCGTCACTGCACCCCCACCTTTTGGCCCCTAGCTACGCCCCTGGTCGCATCTACGGTGGGGAACCTTTATTCCGAATTTGGGCACGCTAGGCCTTTGGGTTCTCGAATCATTCGCTATGTACGCGAACGGACAGACGGACGGACAAAAGCAACGCTTATTGCCCCGTTCCCTACGGGCGCGGGGCATAATGATGTTACGCCAGTGTCAACCTATATACCAATCAGCTGTACATACGTCCCTAGCCCACATATCGATTATACGCTGTACTCTGTCTCCGGTTGCGGTTAGTTCAGCTTTAAAATCCTATTCCAGACGTGTTTGACAGTGGAATGTACAGCCTATAGGCGATTGAAAGGAAGATAGCGGGGATTGAAAGGATATTTGACCGTGACGGCCGAGGAGCGACTGAAAAAACAGCACTAGAAAATGACGGACCGTCTCGCGAACGTATACTTTGCTTTAAATTGCATATCCAGTACGATGAGTTTTTATTATTTCATTGTGTGTTGCACTTTTTTGCACTACTACCCATTGCCTTATAAGCCTAGGCCTATATATAGGCTACAGGTGTTATGCATTCGATTTACTGTCAGCGTGTATATACGGTAGGTGGCCAATCGATTATAGCTTCAATCGTGTATAGCTGATGGAAACACCATTGTAAAAGTTTACCGTTACTTTTAGTAAACTTTTCTCAAATATAAAAAAAACTAGAACTTCACAACATATGTCCGACTGTTGTGATGTGCCGTCTACTTCGCGGTTCTGTGACGTTACCTGTTTGGTCCAGAAAGCGAGAGGTTTAGCAGCGATGCTGTTAAGCAGCGGTAGACATCCAGTCTGGTAAGTGTTCTTGAACATTTTCGCCATCGACGAGATCTCATTACGTCATTCTTTCAGCTGCTGTTGTTGACGTTCGTTGTCATGGTAACGTAGCAAAAGAAAGATAATAGGCGCTCTAAAGATGGAGATGTCTTACTGTAGGCTGAAAGCCATACAGGCTTTCATTGTACGACTTTGGGGGTCCGAAAAAATCAATCTGGAACGTGACGGATGGACAGACACAGACACCGCATGACAGCCTAAGGCCGCGCGGCAAAAACTCATGCAAACACCAATTGGTTTTTCTGTTTATGATCAATGATCAAATAAACGCCGAACAAACAAACAGTACAGCTGTAAGCTAACAATTAGTTGACAGACAGCAGCCGCCTCCCCTCCCGCCACGTGCACCGTCATGTTAACACCACCAACAAGCGACGTGCACGGTGCAACAACGTAGTCGAACTTCACATGTATTGCATTTACACTAAAATACACTTAGCTTACGGTCACGTACGGTTAAATACACAGTAAATTTAAACACTGCGTGTCATTTTTTTAGAAAAAAAATAAGGTAACACAAATCATCTTGTTAAAGAAAAACATGTCCTTAAAATAAGCACAGGTTGCTTTCAGTAGCACAGTACTAGTTCCATCTTGTTGCACAATACATCTGAAATGGTACCTACAAATATATTAGGGTTAATACATAAAATACATTTTATATAAACTTCACCAAAGCTGGTCGATGCAGTTTTACAGTGGGGGTTAAACTTGAAATATTAATACGATACAAGTATTTGATTCTTACGTTGAAATATGACTGCAGTCTTGGCAGTGCATGTGCACGGTGAAAAGGTGAAAACGTTTAAAACAAGTCGAGAATGACGGCTATGGCAAAAACCGACAATGTCATTCGACTGCATATCCCTGAGCTGTCATTATCCTGGCATGCTTTCAGCCGTGCCGGCAACTTTAACCCTTTAAGAACACATTAAAACCGCAGAGCAACGGACCATACAGCAATACGGTGACTGATTGGTACACTGGCCGTTGATGAGAGGGCTGTTACATTCGGTACAGCGAGGAGGGGCCTGGGTGGGCTGCGACAACGCCCAGCCCCCTCCTCACTGTACCAAAACGTAACAGTCCACCCATCAATGGACAGTGCAATAACTATATATCATTGGATGTGGCACTGTAATTGCCTCTGAATTCTAAAGGGTTAAGACAGCGGCGAGACAGACAGGTGTATCAGTACCTGTATGGTGCAGCAGCAGCAGCAAGTAAGTAAATGCTATGTAAAAATACACCTACTCAGCACTCACAAAGGACACATTAAACTGAAGGGAAAATGCAGTAATGAAAATGCCGAACAAACAGCACAGCACAGACGTAAATTGAATACATGTATATCTCATACAACAGTAATCAAAGTCAAGTGGTCCCACATTTTCCATTTCTGCATTTTCCACCCCGCCAAATATTGCCACATCCCACATTTTTCATCTACTTTCGTTCAGTCATTACAGCTCAACAAACTTTTCAACATGGCAGTGACACGATAGCTATACAAACAGTTCATTCTGCTCTTCTCAAAAACTACGCAGATACATAATACGACGCGAATTAACACTGAAATCATTAAGGACTGTTACGTACGACGCACGCAGTCGAAACATATAAAACACCTGCTCTTATAACACCTGATTTATACAAGTGACAACTTCATGAATTGGCAGTGAGATGCATGGCAGCACTCGACTGGTCAGCTAAAATGCTAGTTACTCTTTGCCGGTAAACAACCAGCAAAAACCCGACAAACGTCGACAACGAAAAAATCAGACCTACAATGAGTGACATCAACTGCGTAATAAAACTATCAGCCACAGTCGCAGCACACCTGTACTGCCCACACATCATTAATGTCCTCAATTGCCATTCACCCTCCCAAAGAAAGTTCAGTTTGTTTTAAACTATTATTAATAATAAAAAAAATAAATAAATAAAAATTTAAAAATTAAAAAAAATAATAATAATAATAATAATAAGCAAATTTACAAAGCCCCATGTATGCCTACAGAAGGCTGCAGAGGCGCTGGTGAGGTATCGGTCAGACGGTCTGGTGACAGCAATTAAACAAGAATGTCTTAAGATGTCTTTTAAAACTATGTTCCGAATCGCAAAATATGACTTCTGTAGGCAGACTGTTCCAAATGACAGGTGCAGCGTAGGAGAATGAACGTCTTGCGAAGTCAGTGGTCAGTCTCGGGACAGACAGTAGCGGTGATGCAGCTGAGCGGGTCTGACGAGATGGGATGCGTTGAACGAGGTGTTCCTTCAAGTAGGCCGGGACACCAGTCGTGTGCGCTCTACGCGCAAACACCGCTGGTCGCTGGTAGAAAAAAACAGAAAGCAGGTTAACAGACGGATAAAAAAGCAAGATCAGACTTTTAACTTTGTATTTGGATACTGCACCTCCATTGACAGCATAAGGAAACTTGTCATTATTCTGCCAAGCACACAGAACAATTTGCGAAAATAACTTTTCACAAAAATTAGGTCCGTTGTTAGAATATGCAAACCTTTATTTTCAAAAAAAGTTGTTTTGTACATGCAGATCAAGAACAGTATGTAAGACGCTATGTATGTAGATGGCTAGTGTTACTACTTCTACAACCTTTCACATCAATTAAAACTACTAACGGCACAACATGTTCACACGAGTTAACAAATCAGCTACATTCAATCTCATTAACAAACTAGAAATCCATATGCATCACCTAAAAGGCAATGCAATACCGGCAGGCCGTGCAATTCCTTCAGTCATTCTGAGGAAATTCTGCATCGTTGAGGGATTCTTATTATTTCCTAGGTCCGTTCTCTTAAGCCAAATTTCAACATTATAGGTACAGAAATGCAGGCTTAAATAGCTAAAATCTTGGTTTTTGGTAAAAACTGCCCCTAAAGGACGAATCTCTTAAGTGATTTCTACAAAATTAGGCATGGGGAGTGAGTCCCAGGTTCACACCCTAGTGCCACATTTCACCATTGTGGCTATAGAAATGTGAGCTTAAGTCCACCAAAATCGTCAAAATATGGAATTTCTGGTATAAATCTGCCCCTAAGGGCATGGAGAGTAAGTCCCAGGTCTGCATCCTTATGCCAAATATCATCGTTATGGCTTTGAAAATGTGGACTTATGCCATCAACATTTCCACTGCAAACAGAAACGACGAGGACAGACGGACATAACCGCAAGTTCACAGCATATTGCAATAAGTAACCACATTTCCACAAAGTCTGAAGATGACACGACTGTCCACGCAGCGAGCACAGTTTACCATGCCACTCGACAACTAGTACATGTAGGCACCTAGTACATGTACGTTTCACAGGCTACCAATCTCACTACAACAAACAGACAAAAAACTCACACAAAAAAGCACACAAAAACACTGGCCCTAGTTAAGAAACAGCACATGAAACACCTCAACTTAAACCTAAGGCAACACTCCCTGGTACACTGTACAATAATGCATTACTATCTGACTATTTGTCAAGTCAACAAATTCACACTGGCAAATTTCATGCGTATAACAGTGAGTCACGTGACTAACAAAGCAAAGGACGTTAGCATTAAAAAGCTATTGTACTGATGTGACACACCAAGTGATCAGTATACTATAACATCGGCACTGTTAATATTTCTGGCAAAGCCAAAACATGAAAAACAGCTTCAACACTACTTTAATGACACAGTTTCAGTTTATAAAAAAACGGCTTTGAATGTGCATCAAATCAAACCAGTAAATAACATGTCTGTTTATCTTACTCATTCATTCAGATGAAACTTGTTGAAGATTATCACAACATACCAACCCAACCCCAACCAAACTTTAAATTTACAAATATCCATTAACTGACAAAACTCGTTTGCAGAAATACACTGGACAAGAAAAGCACAGAAAAACCAACTGATGCAACAATACAGAAATAACACAAGAAAAAAAAACGTGATCATCATGATTCACGCTGTACTAGGGTCGAGAGCACGTGCCGAAACACAACTATTAATAACCACCACACCACTAAACGACGCTTCATTTAACAAAGCAATATTATATATACAATACATATACAAACAACAAATGTGCCAATGCCCAATCACTTCAGTGAATTAAATAAGACAGCAGGTAGACGGTATGGCATGCCAGCCTCAGGTCAGTCTTCAGCATTACGTTTATACAGGTACACATTGAAGGGAAAGCAAACGAGAACAACTCTGTAGCAGACTTGATGCCGCTAGAAGAAGTAAATATTGTACTGACACTAATATCCACAGACTGGAAGCTTTGAGCTGATGAATTAACCTACTTCAGCTAGCATACGACCGACATTGGTCGGCTCTGTCAACAGTTAGCGCCTTTGCAGTGGTCTAGTGGTAACGTATCGGACTCGTAACCAAGAAGTTGCGGGTTCGACTCACACCCGGTCCACTGCAAGCAACCTTGAGCAAGTTGCTAACCTACTGTGTGCTCAGGCCAACTCAGCCTCCTACCCTCAGAGGGACGGGATATGAGTAGTAGCTAAGGCTAAGGGGTGAAGGCCTAGTGTGGCTGATTGGGGCGATGGTGTGTCTGTTAGCTGCACCATGGGTCCAATTGTCCATTAGCGTGGGCAAGGGATAGCCACATAATGCGCTGCGGCACCATTGGCTCATGCCAATCAGCTGCCATTTCAGAGATTGTAAAGCGCTGCTGGTCACGAGTCTGACTCACGTAAGTGGCGCTGTAGCTAGTGTCCAGACCCTTACCTTTTAACCAACTAGGCCAGTACAGCAGCAATCCTGGTAATAGGATCTACTATTAAGGAGCACTCACCAGTTCTTCCCTAGCAGTGGCTCTGACCACTGTCAGTACTCTTCCCACCTACCCATAAGGGACAGGCCAGGCTGAGCTGGCTGGTTAAATACCAAGACTGTACACCCAGAAATGGTCACCTATCTCAGTACTCACCTGGCTCGACGTAGAGTAACTTTGGCTGCATGGTAACAGCATTGTGCATATCAACAAACTGCCGCCTTGATGCCGACAACAGTAATGAAACTACATCCGTCAGCTTTCTACTGCACGTTAAATACACACTATCGTATCGTATCGAGCAGGGCATGTACAGTTCCCGGTGAGACTTGGTCACACTAGCCATGGTTGACTTGTTTGAATTCGTAGTAAGCAGACACACATAACTGCCGCATTTTTACTTCTCAACCGGAGTATGGTTGGTTAAGTCTGATGTCACACCAACTAACCGGTGAATGAAAAACGACAACCGTTAACCACACCGTTAGATAGGAATTTAAAATCTTTTATCTATGGTCAACCAATTTATAATTCTTGGCAGCTGTTGTCATAGTAAAATAAACAAAATAAGCTGCTTTTGAGTAACCTTGAGTATATCACCAACTTTTGATCACTTTCCACGGCTGACACCATCTCCCTCAACTGCATCCAGATCGCACGTTCAACCGAACTTTCATTCCAGTTGGCAATAGCTGGTTGTGTGCTTAATTAGCTTCCAAACATGGCAAGACATGTGGTGTCTAGTTAACTCACCGTACTCCGGTTGAGAAAGAAAAATGCGACTAATGCCTCGTGACAATACATCTTATGTATCAACACTCTACAACATCAGAAATGCAGCCCATGTCACTGCGGTACAAACAAAGCACTTTGGTATACACATCCTTGACAGCTGACAATGTAAGCCGAACAAAAACATTACCAAATCAAAAATGTCTGCTGCCATTTGCTAAACACTGAAAGGAACACAAACATCACTCAGCTAGATATAAATAACTGTCGTATTTCCTAGACATCGATCACTGTTTGAATCACCTAGACATCTACGGTCTTTACTACATCCAGTGTGTATTACACTAATTATTATCAAATGACGAAATTAAAGTACAGCTAATACAGACGCACGATTACAGTAGAAAAAAAACAACACAAAACACCGATACTTCACTACTGCCAGTATCAGTACAAATCAGTCCAATACAGAAACACGGTTCCTACTCAATTCCTTTATTTGTGTTTGGGAAATATTCTCTATCTCAGATATGACAAGTATGTTTTAGGTAATTTTCAGCTGGCTATTCCTTCATAACACCGACTTCTTTCCATCGCGACCTTCATGTGTTATAGCGTAGTTGCAATGTTTTGTCCTTTTCTCTTTATCTTTTCGTTTTTATTCTGACAATATGCAATTTCCGTGACCACCAGTAAAATTCCCCAACATTTCTGTAACCTTTATTCCCTGATTTTCCAGTTCAGTGGGAACCATGAGTTTTGCCGTCAAAGCTTGGTTCAAAAATAAAACAAACAATGCATCGTTGTGCAACACAGTTAGGCCTATGTGCAGCAGAATAGCAATAATTTAAATGCAGAGAAATTGCGGTGCATAGACATTGCCAGTCATCATGCACATCAGAAAATACTTCTAATACTGGACATTATTCCATCACCATAAAATGCAGACTTCACTTGTGTTATTTGCTAATATGTCATCCCGTGCCATCGACTCTTTAATGAACTACCAGTAACCGACATCAGTATCAAGTAACGGCAATCTCAATTTAACAGAAAATCTCTCTCACTACTATTGATCTCGCTCTATCATCAGATAGTAGTAGTAGTAGTAGTAGTAGTAGTAGTAGTAGTAGTAGTATGGCAAAATGGTATTTTTCTCAAAACTAAAGCCAAAACATCAAATTCAACAAATGCTGCATTCGTTTATGATTCATACGTGTGCAGCTCATCATTGATGACCTTTGTTATGACACAGCTGGTAAGGTAGATAAAAAATAACATATGAGCATGTATCTGATGCTGTGATATAGAAGGACTTGCCCAAAAATACCAACATACATTTACAGAAGTGACACACTTTGACTGATTGTCAGGCGAAGGGCACACAAAACATATGACAACTTTGCATACACTGTTTTGCAAACATCATGCAATGACAAAAGTCCAGTCACTCAATCAAACCAACTCTTTCGTACAGTCGTGCCACGTGCTAAAATATCTCGGCAATGTGGCACCAGTTTGCTTGATGCCACCCGACTTGGTCAGTTTGTTTCGTCCGCTGTTGCTGATAACGTTGTTCAGCTGCGACGATGCATAGCCAAGAAGTGCCGCAAGACCGCATTTGTCATTCACGGGTGCACTCATCTCAGCAGCTGTTCACAACCGCCCGGAAAAACTGATAGTGAAGTCAGTTTACACAACTGTAAAAGGAATAATGTAAAGACAGTGCTGTGCTATAACAGACACCAGAGATAGGGTCAGAAATGACCCCAGGCTTGTAGTGACGCTAATCAAAAACCCAGCAGTAAGCCACTATTACTTTCCTCCAGGGAAAGACACGACGATCACTATTTTATTCAAAGGAGGGACAAAAGGACACGCTCTCAATCAAAATGAGAAACAATATATCTGAAACTAAAGTTTGCATTAACCGTGTTACCCAGTTTGAAGCTTGACACCTGTAGGGTTTAGCAAGATTATCCACTCACAGCATACAGGAACATGGTGCCACTGTTAGAGGTTATCACACTTCGTAGATTTTAGCACCACTGATACGCTTTTCGGCCGCTTGCTGGGTCGATTTACGTCGCTACCGCAGCAACTAATGTAAATAAATCTGATGCGGCAATTCTCGTGAATTTCTGATGCAAGCGCTATCTAACATAGCGGGACAGCTTTGATATCGGAACTGCGACTACACAGAAATGACTGTGTGGAGAGCGAGGGGGTTATGACGATAGAGCAAGGAGGGAGGGAGATGTGCTCACTGGCTAATTGTCTAGCCACAAAGCATGACTACTGGTTGACTGATAGCGAATTCTATGGCTTAGTAATAAAGGCACAGTCTGTGAACAACTTGTTGAAAGTTCTCACAGATCACCTTCATCTCACGAGTCAGTAAGTACAGGGTTAACACTTTCCAGACAGAAAAATTCAGACTTTTCGAAATTTGCAGCGAAGAAATTCAACAAATGCACAAAATTTGTCAACACAGATTCTATCTTCTACTGTAATTATCAATACACAGCACGCTGTCAAAATGTTCATGATCAGGCATGCAACACACATTTAGCTAGAAGACAAGAAAAATCAGCATTCCACAAAACAAGAAGCATGACTAACGTACTATGATAACAAAGTGTACTACTACAAGCACATTACAAAGGTTGTATTACTACTATTTTTCTGTGACTACACAAATTCTGACTTTTTTCCCCGACTTTGCATTTTCACTGAAATTTCCGTGACCAATTTTGTATTCTCTGACTTCACCAGGTTTCAAGGTTTTCAAGAAAAACTGGTAACCGTGTGAGTAGCTTCTTAACGGGCGGAATGGCACATCAGCACAGACTGTCACTAATGGAGTGAAAATAAGATATTATTATTATTATGTCGTAAAATGACTTCAAACAAAAATTAATGACACAATGCAGTAAAACAAGCTGCATAAGATAAAGGCAGCACTAACCTTGACCTTCAGACCCCTTGATCTGGTTACGACAGTCATCCGCAACTCCGGTAGACATCAAGCATGCTGCATTGGCAATTGCCAGTAGGCCATCCTCATAATGGTCAACTGGACCCAGGGATTTTCCATTCAGTGATGATGGAAAGAATTTCTGAAGTGCATGGTAACCATTCTGATGACCAAGTTGTCCCGCTATCCTGTCTGCATTAATTCTACCATCTGACTTTGTTTCAGAACCAACGAGTGGTGTATCATGAAAGAGGCGTCGTTTTGCTACAGGCGAATAGCTGCAAATTTCTACCTCTGTCCTGGATGGAGTAAATGCATCCACGCATGGAACTGCACGCCTGATTGATGCAGCTTCTGACAATACTGCAACAGGACGGTTAGAATGCACATGACTCAGTGTTGGCGGGGACCGACTCTGGTCATTTTCACTGTCCTCAATCAGGGACTGTGCTATGTAGTTTTTCATTCTGTCAGCGTACGTCAGTGTTCGCACATCTCCCACTAACGTGCCCAACACACGACCTGGCACCATCTGTAGACTATTTATAGCCTGCTCTGTGTGACAATCTGATTCAGACTCGCTGGAGAGTTTGCTAGAGCTGCGTGTTACACGAACCAACTGCCGCTCACAGGCTGTGCTCATTTTTTGTGCTTTTGCAGTCGCTTGTGACTTTCTCGTAGCTCTTGGTCTACTGGATCGACGTCTGTTTCGCGATGCCTGTGACTTAGTCTTTGGTCCTTCTGTTTTATCTGAATGTGTATTATTACGCAAAAATTCCTGCATCACAACAAAACACAGCATCTTTAACTGACCCGTACAGAATCATAGAAATTAAGCTTCTCAATAGACAACGTTCAAGACAACTCTGTATGCAACTGCATATATATTCTTTAAGCTTTTAGAATTTATGGCGCTTCTGGTCAAAAGTGCAAACATAAAAACAAAGCATCAGGCATCAATTACGTCATCAGCATCCCAGTGCTGCCATGAGTTAAAAGACCAAAACAACAAAGATAGGCCTAAAGTAACACTTGAAAAAAGTAGCCTAAAGGCGTCTTTCCATCCCTAAAATCTGCAACAATAGGCAAATAAGTTGCATAATAAGTCAAGATAATTTCAATTTTTCAGCACCAAAAACTTACAGCAAAAGAAGGCAATTCATTGCCTGCTGATGAGTCGATGCACGCTGAAGACATTAAACCAAGCTACAATATAACATAAATATTAACAAAAACACTGCAAACAAATACAGTCCACTGCAAAATCTTCCACACAGAAGACTATTATCTGCATCATTCCTAAGCTATCACCTATCAGAAGCCAAGAACTTCTTAATAATGTTAAAAAGTTAGGAATATCTACCATCTCATTATACAAGAGCAAATAGTTTTGTGATAATGATTCTAAATGTTTCAACAATTAACTTTTCAAAATTAATGATTTATATTAATTGTTTATTTCATCTACGTGTTCTACACTCTGCGGATGAGGACGCTGTTTCGTGGCTCACCAAATATGGTTAAATACACGCATACGAGAAGAAGAAGATTTCATCTACACAACCAGTATGGATGTCATATGCTTCGTTAAATTTCAAGCAATTCATTGTTGGCATACAGAATAGCCCATCAAGTCTTTTGCACAGACCAGAAATTACACAGTACTGTAGGTGACCGAGCATTTCTTGTCGCTGCCGCCAGGGCGTGGAACAGTCTGCCGTCAACAGTCACTGCTGCGTCAACCCTGCAGTCATTCCGTCGAGACCGGAAAACTCATCTATTCACCGCATCTTTCCCACCATTTTAGTTATGATGTCTGCATTCTGAGCTAACGAACATGTCTTTGACTATGTTAGGTGACCTTGCAGTTTTCTGACTTTACGTCACCCTAATCTGTTCTTTTCTTACATTACATTTTTACATTACTGTAAACAGTTTCTACAGTACAGCTCAACTCATTAAAGAAAAAATAACACTAATGATACAAAATTAATTAAATTTAAATAATAACAACTGTTCAATTTTTAAAAATATTCAATGATTATATCACAGGATGATGTCACTGAATTTGCACACCTCTCTTGATCATCGTACAATCAACATAACATGACATTTACTGCAAGATGGATAAATGAACATAGCAAACCGGATGAGACTCAAGGTAGACAAGTGTCTGCTGTAGTGAGGCTGCGGCAATCTTCAACTGTTCATGTCGCTGTACTATGCTCTTTGCCTGCTGTAGGAACTCCAGTGGCGTGCTCACGTTCATTGACAGCTAACAATAAGAAATGACAACATGCTCAGTAAGACAGAGCATTGGCTGTGCATATAGAACAGACGGGCAATAAACAAACACAACTGCATGCAACAGACTTCTGACACTGGTTCATGTCTGGCTAATGGAAACAGCTCTGGAAAGAATTTCACTTTCAGTATTAAATTAGTGTCGTCGATGCAAGTCAACTTCCATGCAGTTGTGACTACTGAAATATGAAGCGATTTAACTTAGACTATACTGCTATTGTGGACGTAACGACTCTCGATTCAGACGAGTCTAGAAATTTTTTCATGTAACAGAATTAATACCTGTCAGCTACGTTTCAGTACGCTGCGCGTTAAATGCCGCAAACGACATACAGCATGCAACTGCCCGATCCAGGGTGACTGGTGCCCGCAAAAAACCGCTGCACTGTCTTACTGATGACATAATTACCAGCGTCTGTTCTGTCTGCGTTGTCGGGCACTGTTGAGTTGTTCACATGTCGACTATCTCCTGTGATACGCTATACGACATCATACTGATACCATCTCGATGCAACAACCATAAGGAGACCACATGCGCCACCGCCACTGCTCCATCTGTCAGTCAGAGGTCTACCTCCTCATATGCAAATTGACCGATCCGCATATAGGTCAACCCCCCCAACTTTTAGGGCAAAAAACTGAGTAAAATTTTTGAATTATATGCGAGTACATACGATAGATAACATTGGTGTGGGGTGTTCTCTATACAGCATAGAATGCCAAAATGTGCATATAAAACAAAATAAATCGCAAAATTATCACTGATTATACATGATTCATATCATAAAGTTAAAAAATCGAAGTTAAACTGCATGCTAGTAACTGCAGACCTCTTCCAAGCGATCGTCGAGTGAACAGACTCCAGATGTGCACAGGTCTTCAACTTCATTCTCGAGACGCTGCAGCTGATTCACAAGCACCTGCTGGCGTTTCTATAGCAACAAATGTGTTTCAACACATCTCAGCCACTGTCACCACCACCATCATTACCATTTAGCAATCTATTCTATATTATCGGGCAGTTTGTGGACATGCGTTACAGACTTGGCACACACATCACTGGACAGATAGAGGCCGGTGAATATGCCGGCAATGTGCTGTTCATTCCGCGTATTCTGTTGTCACTGACAGACGCCGGTCTGACGTTCACGCTGATGGCAGTTTCCAGTACGTCAAGCATTCGTCCACAGAATATCAGATCCTCACCAGATTGCCAACATCGTTTTATCTATTTATGCAGAACTACTAGCTCGGACAGGATTGAGTTTATAGACGAAGATACGGCTTTACAATGCCCTTGTCATCTCCGTACTAGCTCGGACAGGATTGAGTTTATAGACGAAGATACGGCTCTACAATGCCCTTGTCATCTCCGTACTAGCTCGGACAGGATTGAGTTTATAGATGAAGATACGGCTTTACAATGCCCTTGTCATCTCCGTACTAGCTCGG
>Ga0209149_1000804_pt1 | contig 14154 bp, 8 predicted proteins | sample WorMetTyACAVOLI2_FD_187423 | JGI IMG/M metagenome (GOLD analysis project Ga0209149, IMG submission 187423) | Marine gutless worms symbiont microbial communities from Max Planck institute for Marine Microbiology, Germany - Olavius algarvensis... ... | reverse complement strand
ATGTCCGTGGGATGAGCAAGGCGTTGCTGTCGGCTGACCGCAGGCTTGAATGTCTTGTGGTAACAGGCTGTAGCAGCTCGGCGACGTAGCTCGGTGACTGACCGATCAATGCCCGGTGGACAAGCACCTGTGATATAAATCCTTATATCACAGGCTGTGCGATAGCACCAGCACTCTGTTAACGGCGACCGGCCAAGTCAATGGGATATGGCGAACTTTAACCCCACAGTATCGAAACCCCTGAGCTGACTTCGACAAAATTCGTCACGATTAATTACGTCCATGACAGGACCCCCTAAACCAAATTTGGTACAAATACGTCCACTGGGGGGTTCTGGGCAAATGGGTGAAATATAACGTTTTGTGCCTTTTTATTTGTTTATTTATTTATTTATTTATTATTTTTATTAAGTACATTTACATAGCGCAAGATTGAGAAGAAGCTGCAAATGCGCTATAACTTTTTCTGAGACTAGCGTACAGGTCAAACCCGTGGATGGATTTTTATGCGTGATAGCTCAAAAGACGTGATATCATGCAAGGATGTGCCTTTTTGGGGTTATAGAACTTAAATTTAATGTTAAACCTCTATTATCCCCAAATTTTGCACCAAAACGAGACCTTTTCTGACCGAAAACTACTCTTAACAATGGGGGTGCTCAAGAGTAAACTAGCCTTAATCATTATCGTAGCCCCATGAAAGCTGCATAGTGAACAGGCAAATCAGAATTGGCGATTCCAAATATAAATGTAAAAAAAAACTTGTTTTATAGCAATGTGTAAGGCCCATAGCAAAGTGACAGCAAAAATATTTTCATCACCTCAAGCGCCCTGGATATAATACAGAGTTCTTATTATATCCATGGCCCTTTAGGTGATGAAAATATTTTTGCTGTTTTATATGTGTCACTTTGCTATGGGCCTTACACATTGTTATAAAACAACAGTCTTTTTAACATTTTATATTTGCAGTTTTTCTACTAAATTTACTTTACACGTATAGTTTTAGCTAAATGCTGTCGGCCATTTCTAAAACAAGGCTGTAAATTCGTCTGGCTAGCTGTAGTACCACAGTTAGTAAATTACCGGTATACAGTTGTTCAACTCCGGCCAAAACGCAGCCTCTTACATAGGAACAACATCCGGGAGTTACACGCCTGTACGACCAATGAGGAATTTGTTGCTTGCAGTCATTCACATTTTTCAGTTTCAATTTTGACCTCATCACCGTTATAAGCTTAACTTCAAATAGCCTAAGTAAGCACCCGCTGCAAAGTTGGCTTTGCACGATGGCACTGTCCTTCTGTCTGTCTGTTCGTTTGTTGGTCTGTCTATTGATTGATGACCGATAGAAAGTCCTTTTCAACGAACCCATTATTGGACCGTTAGAATGACGTTGAGTGACAGCAAACTTTGTCGCATGACCAACAAAAAATCTCGCACCATGTCCCACAGCAAACATCGCCCGGATGACGGCAGGAGCTTATCGTGATGACTCATCTTGGCAATAGCCTTGTTAACCTATCGCAACTAGAAGGCTGCAGTGAACGTCAGAACTATGGTCAACATAAACAGCTACTATAAAAAAGTCAAGTTTCCCTAAGTTGGTAAGTTCAGGGTCACGTGACCTATGTGGAACGCCTCATATCTCTGGAACGCGTGTAGAAAAACACTTCAGCTTTTGTCGGTTCATGGATCACGCCACTTACTAGCCAATGAAATACAAATACACAGTGAAGTGATATAAAACAGAAAAAAACTAGAAGGGTACTCGGTAGAGGGCATGTAGCCAGGACAAAGGTGTTTCGACGGCTTAGTGAACAAGAAGCTCAGCTGTCGCAGAGAGACCGCGCAACGCTTCATGTCATTGAAGACTTTGCTAAGTCACTCAAGGTCACTCAAGGTCATTTGAAATGACACTGTTGAGTAGTACATCTATATTAGTATTTCATTGAAACTATGCCTGTATGTCGTATTTGTAAGATATTCAGCGTGAAAGAATGGCGTGACCTTGAAACAGAGGGTAGGGGTCGTTCAAGGTCATTGAAAATGGCGCCGTTCGATAGATCTTATACGACTTTCTATTGCTCGGCCATTGTAAGTATAGTTGTACAATTTTCAAGTTATTTGACGTTGAATAATCGTGACCTTAAAAAGGTCATTGAAGTCATTAAAACTGGTACCATTCGAAAGCTTGGGTGTGGTTTCCTATTCATCTTCCATAGTAACTGTGACCATATCTGTAACCGCTTATGAGATATTCAGCGTCAAAGAATAGTGTGACCATGAAATCTGGGTTAGAAGTTGTTCAAGGTCATTGAAAATGGCGCCGTTCGATAGACAACATACAACTTTCTATTGGCCCACTATTGTAAATTTAGCTTTGTCTTGTACAGTTTTGAGTTATTTGGCGTTGGATAACATCGTGACCTTGAATTCTGGGTTAGAGGTCACTCAAGGTCATTCAAAATGGTAACATTCGAAAGCTTGGGTGCGATTTCCTATTCACCTTCCATAGTAACTATGGCCATATTTTTGACCGTTTAATGAGATATTCAGCGTCAAAGTATAGCGTGACCTTACTGGGTTAGGGGTTGTTCAAGGTCATTGAAAATGGCGCCGTTCAATAGACCATATATGACTTTCTATTGGTCCGCCATTGTAAATATAGCTCTATCCGTTTTTAAGTTATTTGACGTTGAATGATAACACGACCTTAAAATCTGGGTTAAAGGTCACTCAACGTCATTCAAAATGGTACTATTCAAAAGCTTGGGTGCGCTTTCCTATTTGCTTACCATAGCAACTATGGCTCTATATTGCATCATTTGCGAGATAAAGCCCGATATTGGTCGAAAATCGTGATTTTTTCATGCCCTCTTGCATTCAATGCCCCTGTTATGGAGGTCCCTGTCGGAATATTGCCATCCCATTTGGTATGGGAAAACTAGAATGGTGGGCCTACCCGACAGTTAAAAAATTTGAGTATCCGTTTAGACCCAATACTGGCATGTGACAGACGGACAGACATCTTGCCACGGCATAGTTCGCGCTATGCATATGCGTCGCGCGGAAATAAAACCATTTTAAACCACATCTTGCTGCAGCGATGGGCCGCCAATACGTATATGTGGGATTTTTCCGACGTAAAATTCCATGTAGCAGTACTTATGTGATATCGGAGAAAGTAATCTTTTTCTGGCATCCGGCCTATAATCCGGATTGGGCTGAAAAGTTAATCAGTTCGTCCGTGTCACAACATCTGTCGACACGGAACATCTCATCCAAATCCATGCACACATTTTTGAGTAATCTTGCTAACAGACAGACAGACAAACAGACAAACAAACACGGGCAATAACATTTACCTCCTCCTTTGTCGGAGGTAATAATTTCTTTTCTAGTGATAACTAAGACTTGGATACACGACAATAGGGCAGCGTGTTATAGACAGTTCGTGTTAATGATAATAGAGCTTACTGAAGCATACGCCTCGTTATAGATTCATTGAAAGTCGACTTACCTTGTTATTGTTGTCAAGGCCTGTCACAGTAACTGGGCACATGAGATATTTTCCACCGTTTGCAGATGATGGAGAACACTCTCTGGTATCTGGATCATGCCCACTTCCCCAGCCGTGACCTAAAATGGAAGTAGAATACAACACTGACTAGCAAGTCACGAAAACACTCCACATACTACAAAACGCAATTGAGCAATCATCTGTGAATTAAACGTCAACAGATACTCGTAGTTCGTCCTGATAAAGACTGATAACAGTAACAGTTACAACAGTGACTTGTAGTGCGCCCCCTTACAATCAGACCGACGGCGCATACCAGAGTTCACATAGTGTTCCTGGCGTAAGCAGCAAGTAATGAGCAGCAAAGCTGTCGCAGAGACTACAACATACGATGCTTCAAGTCTATCTATTTATCTATCTATCTATATTTGTTCACAAGACATTTCATTACGATGCATTACAATGTATGATGAGAGCAGGACAACAAGGCACAGATAACTGGTACTAACACCTGCCCTTTATACCTAATACAAAATAAGAAGACACAATACATTGCAGTCCTTGGTGCAGTAATTTAAACTAAAATCACACTACTATAGTATTTGAGCTCTTTTAGTTACAGCAGCTGCCACAAGAATGCCTAGACATTGAATAGCATTAGACATTGAATAGCATAAGTCTTATTATTGTAGGCTGAAAGCCTATAACCATTGTATTGACTTTATGGGATAAAAAATCAATCTATCCAGAATAAGTCCGGCAAAATGCAGCCCATCCGGACCAAATTTGGTACACGTGGACAGGTCAAGGGGCGACAACGTTTAGGGAATTTTGCGGGCGATCGGCCCAATTTTGACAAAATGCAGGCTGGGACAAGTTCTGCGGAGCCCGAGTTTTTTTTTGTGTGGTAATCCAGAGGACCTTTCGGGAACTTCGCAACAGCAGATTTTCACCAAATTTGGCGATGAAACGTAGTTCAGTGTCCCGTCGATGAATCTGGAAAGACATTTTCAAAAGTTTTCACTTTAGGGGTCATTTGCCCAAAAATCTGAAATCGAAAGTCGGTCAAACAGGCACCTCACTCAGCTACAGGTCTACAGCTGCAGGCTACAGGTCACGGGATGCACTGCAGAGATACTGTTTACTCCACGTTGTAGTCCAAGGGCCAGGGAGTTTCCGAGATCGGTCAACTTTTCTCTACGACGTATGGTTGCAGAACTACAGGGCGTCAAAGTTGCCCAATTTTCGGATTTTGGCCTATTTTCTCCATACAAAACCCCTAAAACGTACCTTCCGGTGACCAGCCTACAGCCCAGGGGTTACATCGCAGAATGATTACGATTTTTCCATGTGGTAGTCGAAGGTCCAAAGGGGTGCCTTCCGGCCGTGTCGTTTTCCTGCGACTTCTGGTAGGGGAGCTGGGGACCCCCAAACTTGCCCAAATTTTCGCCTATAGCAAATGGCTATATCCATACAGAACACTAATCACGGCGCGTTTGAGGCAGACTATGGCTAACAACTGCAAGATGGCTTTCAGCCTACATGTCGTCGAGAGTGCTAGCAACGACTACAACTTCTAGTTTACAGTATGGACTGGTAGTCAGTTTCCATTATCTAGTGGTGTGGTAACTGCTATTAGTAGGAAGACATCGCCTAATCAGTTTGTTATAATTGTTAAAATACCTCCTCTAAGAGAGCGTGGATTATTGTAGTAAATCATGTCATTGACAATTTTGCTAAATATCAACATCAATTAACGGCATGTCCTTGAAATCTCGGTTAGGGGTCATTCATGGTCATTGAAAATGGCACTATTCAGTAGATGATATATATAAATTCCTATTAGTTTGACATTGTAACTTGTGCTATATCTTGTACTGTTTTTAGTTATTTGATATAGAAGAGTACTGTGACCTTGAAATAAGTTAGGAGTCTCAAGGTAACTGGGAATAGCATCATTTGATAGATCGCATACAGTTTTGTATTCGTTTACTATCATAACTGTGACTGTAACTTGCAATGTTTGTGAGATGTAAGCAAATCTTCGCTTGAAAACGCTAACTCCAACCCACCCAAACCTTATTTGACATCCCCACTTAGGCTACCCCGTTTTGGTATCCCTAGAAACCACAAGCATTCTACTTTCTAGGCATATCAAAATTTTGCCAAAATTCCAAACATTAAAGAAACATTAAGGAGTATTCACTTACAGACAGACAAAAGGCAACAAAATGCCAAGAATTCATAGGACTACTGTGCAATGGCTATAGAGCTAGCTATCAAAAATGCTAGTTATAACAGCCGGCTGGGAAGATGCAAATACACAATCTGTGACTGCTGATACTGACCACTACTACTATAATCCTGACATTTTCAGTAGTAGCTATGACTGCACATTGCAACAACATAGCCTTGACACTTGACAGCTTAACGATGTTTTTTTTTCAATTTTTAAGCGCCTCACTTTACGTTAGTAAAAGAGGCGCTTATTGAGATAGGCTGTGTCGCGACGTCGTTGGTTGGTTGGTTGGTTGGTTGGTTGTCACGCGTGTACACTGTGGCCAAACGGTGCATCCTAGGCCTATAGTTACTATGGAACACTAATCGGAAACCCTACCCCAGGAATTCAATGGTACAACTTTCGACCCCCTGGGGTGACCCCTAACCGGGGAATGGGCCCCCCGTAAGGCGCTTTTTGTCAAATTACTTTGACCTCTTGTTACACATCATCAGACTGTGACAAACAGACAGAGACAGACATACACATATTTTGATGACAGCTACGACTGCACATTGCAATTAATCATGCGGTAAAAATTCTTTCTTTAGAGCGTACTCCACTGAAGCATTGCTGTGTCCACAATATGTCGCCATTCGTCTCGAGTAGTGGCCTTTCTCCTGGCAGTCGCAAGGCCAAAGTTCAGAGGGCCAAGGCCAATTGTGGCTAGGTCTTCCTGCTGGTCGCTTCCGTTTGGGTGGTACTTGTCGGATACACACTGCAAGGGCTCTGGCGTGGTCCTCGCGAGATAAACTGCGAGCAATATGGCCGAAGAGCCGCAGATGTCTACCAGTCACCAGGTGAGAAAGCGGTGAACAACCAGTGTTCCTCTGACTTCCACATTTGACACATGGCGAGAAATAGCTGAAATTACGTTGTCAAGGTCAATCAAGGTCATTCGTGATCGTGAATTCACAATTCAGTAGGCCACGTATCATTTTCTTGCAAAGTGCCCACGTGTCAATTGCGTCGAGGCGAGAGAGCAGGTACTTTGTAGTGGCACCATACATTAAAAAATTATCAACATGTTTAATGTTTATGTTTACTTTCACAGTTTGTATAGTTGAAACTGTGCAGGAAAATCAACTTCAATAAAACATATTTATGCATTATAAAAAAACACACTCACCTAACTCTGGAATCCCATTAGCACACGTCAATCAGTATGTAGCAAACATGCAACAAATAACAAACATATCAGATAAATTCACACTTAATGGAATAACGTTGTTCAGCAACAGCAGCAGCAGCAGCATTGTTTTGTCATCATCATTCAGTTTACAGTGTACAAAAAGTCAAAATTAAAACTGCTGATCAGAAGCAAGATTCTGTGTTAGTGATGTAGGTAACTTTATCACAAGATTTTAGTGTTTAAGTAAAAGTTGACATGGGCACCTGTTGATTGTGACAAACATTCAAGAAGCATTCAGAAACACTTACTTGTACACCTGTTACAATGCATCTTTGTGACACTGTTTTACAAGCATTCGAGAATACATGTCGCCATTCGTCTTGAGTAGTGGCCTTTCTCCAGGCAGTGGTGAGGCCAAAGTTCAAAGGGCCAAGGTCTGCCTTAACTACATGGAGCCAAGTGTCGCTAAGTCTTCCTGCTGGTCACTTCCAGTCAGGCGGTGCTTGTCGGATACATGCTGCAAAGGCTCGATGGTGGTCCTCACGAGGTGAACTGCGAGCAATATGGCCGAAGAGCCGCAGATGTCTACTAGTCACCAGGTGAGAGAGCGGTGAACAACCAGTGGTTCTTCTGACTTCCGCATTTGACACATGGCGAGTGTACGGTATCCTCAAGATCTTGCGTAGTGCCCATGTGTCAAATGCATCGAAGTGAGAGAGCAGGTACTTTGTGGTGGCCCAAGTCTCACACCCATACATCAAAGCTGGCACAATGTATATCTGATGGAAGCGTAACTTGGTTTCCAGCCTGATGCTTGACTCTCCAACATATTCATACAGGACCGAGCTAAGCCAATCCGACATAGGACTTCCCCTCTGCTGCCACCACAGGAGTCAATCAAGCATCCCAGATAGATAAATGCATCGACCATTTCAACATGTCCATCTGCCACCTGGACTGTTGAGCTAGAGGAGGAAGCAGGAACCTGTAGGATTTTGGTTTTCGACCAATTAAACTGAAGACCAAAGGTAGAAGCCTCTTCCTGCAAGGCTATTGAGCTAGAATAAAAAGTAAATAACAAACATTAATATGTAAACATTAAAGTTGCTTACAAAAACGATTTCTTTGATAAAACCAATGATGTTCTGTGCTTCCACATTATCAAATAAGTCTTTAATGGAAGAAGCAACAAAGTGTTTATTTCGTATATCTTTAAGATCAACACATTCAGCCAGAATGTGTTTCACTGTTAGTGGGCACTGACAAGTACCACATTCAGGTAAGTCATCACCTGTGAGTAGGAAAGAATGCTAATAAACGAGTATGACCAATACGCAATCTATTTAGCAATACTGTATCACGGCGCGATAGGCATGTTTTCTGTTTGTAGTCACCTACAGTAGGTCTAATGGCATGTATAGTTTACTTCCCATGCAGCAATTCCATATTTCCTGTCACTCACCGAATATCGAATACTGTGACTACTACTACATGGCAGTGCATGACATAAACCATTGACAGAGTAATAGAAATAGCTAGACACAAGACGTCAGGTATGACACAGACCATGCGCAGTGATGAGTGTCGCTTCAAGTGTCGATAAACGACGGCCATATCGGTTCACAGCACTGCTGAAGCCAGTGTTCAGGTAGTACCGCGTCCCATTCTTGTAAAACGCTACAAGTAGAACATACAATAGTTAACGACACGGTGCAACTTAATCCTGTAAGTAAGTAAGTAAGTAAGTAAGAGTAATTGTAAGGCACACTAAAAGCTAAGTCACCAGGCGCCCGTCTCAGTTAAACAAATGCATCTTTAGCGCAGTACGGAACTGTGTGATAGAACGGTTGAGGTGATGAAGTCCAACAGGTAGACTGTTGCACAGATGTGGTCCAGCGACAGTGAAGCAGCGATTGACGAGACAAGTGCGGGTGCGTTGAATGACACGTACTGGTGTCTGACGATCGTAATGCACTGTGAGTGTTAAATTCATATTCAGTTTCCAAATAGCCATATTCTTATAAGCCGTCTCATTTCTCATGACCATTTTTCTCACAATCCGACAAAAAAGTCAAACAAATAATAACATTAATGTTGTTTCGGTTTTATCAGCTGTACAACTCTCTGAGCAGCTGATGCAGTTTTTCTGTAGCAATCTGCAATCAGCTGACTGTTGTACACAACCTGTGAGGAACACTTTCATTTGTTGAAAACATTAGTACCGAAATGCAGTAAATAATCGCAACACATAAACTTTTAGTTCTTACGTATTGAACACAATCCGCCTGGAGTATGATGAGAAGCTACTGCTACATAAGACAGACCCAAACTTCCCCAGCTGAGAGGTATCGCAGTCAATAGATGTGCCAGACAAAAGTGTTGATTTCTGGCATTTGTGCTAAAACTCTGCAACAGAACAAAACATACAGAGCATTCACTACACCATGTTCCAAAAAAAACAAGCCGCTTGATGTTTGATAATAACTTTGACAAATGTGGACCAATTTTCAAAATTCTTTCACCATCTGATTCGTAAGAAAATTCTCTATGTACACATCACAAAGATTTCCACCTTACCTGCACTATGTTGCTACACTACTTTGTGAAAGTCATAAATCCAAAAATGTTACTGACTTTGACAGCACCTCAACAGAGTGTTGACATGTTCCTGTGAACACTTTGAGGACTTGATTTAACATTTAACAGTAGTTAGACAGACTGCCTCAAGACTGCTCACACTGACTGACTCACTAACATTGTGAAGTTTGTCACACGACGTCTCGAATGAACAGCTGAACCTTATTCACTTGAACATTGTTGCATCATGACGATTTTTTCATCATGATTATCTTCGCACCATCTTCGTTCTTTCTAGGCTATACTTCATATGTTGTACACATATTGAAGTAAAATCATAAATGCGATATTTTTGTGGCAGGTTACATAAGATCTCACAGTAAATTTTAGTTAAACATATTAACTGTCACGTTCAATATGAAAATTTGGTGACATTTTTGGATTTTCGACTTTGACAAGGTAGTGTAGCAACATAGTGCAGGTTAGGTGGAAATCTTTGCGATATTTACATAGAAAATTTTCTTACATATCTCCTGGTGAAAGAATTTTCAAAACCGGTCCACATTTGCCAAAGTTATTGTCAAACATCAAGGGGCTTGGTTTGTTCTGGAACACGGTGTATATCTTTCACTCTGGCAGCAACGTTACCATAATTTTAGTTAGGACTGACGAAGTGTTATAAAGATTGGAGGATTTATTCGGGAGTCCACTCAGGACACTACTGCAGTTCGGGGGTCATTCAGGGTCACTAGAAATGGTGCCAATCAATAGATCATAAATTATACGACTTACGGTACTATTGGTCTGTTATTGTAACTATAGCTCTGTCTAGCACCATTTTTGAGTTATTTCACATTGAATAATATCGTGACCTTCTAATCTTGGTTATCGGATATTGCATTAAGGTCATTGAAATGGCACAATTTGATAGATCACATGCGAGTTCCTATTCGTCTTCCATTGTAACATTGTAACTATGGCTGTATCTTGTATCGTTTTCTAAATAAAGCGCTATATTAGTCGAAAAACACCAATTTTTCACACTCTCTTCCATTTAACCTGCACGATCACCTATAACCCTTTTGAATTTTTTTTCTCCAAAATTTTAATACAAACTGTGGATTTGAAAAAAAGCTTTTGACAATGCAAGCAAGTAAACCAGTGTTTAGTTATCCACCAGATTGATGGTACATGAGGCAGTGGGTGCACAGGCCCACAGGTGGACCTAAGAAAACTTGGCAGGTACTAGTTGAGAATGATTTTAAAAGTTTGCATTTGGAAGATGATCAGACTACCGGAGAACCCCTAGATGTCCTTGTATGCACTGACTTTTAAAAACTACTGTGGATGGGGAGGCAAAGCCTTGATCCCCTCACCTTCCCCGCCTTCCTTCCCTCCGCTTTTCTCCTTTTCTTCTCTCACCCATTCCCCTTTCCCATCCCTTCCTATTCCCTTACCCCTCCCCTCCCCACAGCCCATGGCAACTACTGGGTGAGGCGGAGTGCTGTAGCGTACCTCTGTGGGTCTGGCAGAGGCAGGCTGCCAAAGAGCTTCTAGTGCATTTTGAGCTAAAAAAACTGCACTGCACTGCCCCTGAGTTTTGTGGAAGAGTTTTTGTAATTACGTGGTCTAACCAGTGAGAAGTGGTGTGAGGCAAAAATTCCGTGGGCACGTGAAGCATGTTTATCACACGACAGCTATTAACAGTTTCAGCAGCACATGTCACTTGCAATCAAAGTCAAATTTACGTCACATTAACTATAGGAATAAAGAAAACAATAGAGTTATGTAATATGTACCTGTAGCAATTCGAAAGGTTCCCAGTCATGTTTCTGTGAATTGTAAGCAGGATTGGTGGTAGGACTTTCATGAATATGTATCTGCATAAACAGTGCACAGACACACATGTAAATATAATGTCATATTCAACAAACACGAACAAATGTCTTGCATTATTCACAAACATATAATACACAACAGGATAACAACGTAAGTAAATAAGTAAGTAAGTGAGAGTATTTACATCCGGTGCTTTGGTGACCGGGCCTTCCAAGTCGCTGGACCCAGACTCTGGAACAGCCTGCCGGCTTCACTGCCTCAGTCCGACACGACAGTCGGCCAGTTCAAGAAACTGCTGAAGACTCATTTGTTTAGCTGAGACTGCGGCGCATTAGTGACTGTTGCTTTTACTGCGCCGTGTATAAATATTTCTACTACTACTACTACTACTACTACTACTACTACTACTACTACTACTACTACTAAAAGCAAGAGTCACTAGGCGCCGCAGCCTACTTCTTGACAAACAAAAACGTTTTCAACTGTCTTCTGATTTGGCAGAGACTGTCAGACGACCACAGTGAAGCAGGCAGCTTGTTCCAAAGCCGCGGTCCGACGACATCAAACGACCTGTCGTCCAGACGAGTTCTGGACCCCGGTATGACGCATGTGATGGTGTCCGACGAGCGGAGACGGCGACTGGCCTCAGGCGCTGACTTGACACGTCTGAGAGATACGACGGTCCGCAGGGTTGTTTACTGTTTTTGCACATACGTACTGCCCCAAAACTATGCCAGCAATCTCGTGTTATTCACGGCTCTGCTCTGTCAGAATACCAAAAAAACTGACGCCAATAAAGGTAAAGGAGCGTATAGTTCTTCGTGAAATTCACCTAAGAACTACGGGACGCCACTTGTCAATGGGATCACACAGTGTTATCTGCCACCGGACATAGGTAACCGCCCCACCTTCACCCTAACCGGGCAAGTTGGTACTCGATTTATCGACCCCGTAAGGATGAAAGGCTGAGTTGGCCTAGTTGGCTGGTTATATACAAAGATGGTTTACCCGTCCACAGACGGTCACCCATCCAAGTACTAACCGGGTCTGACGTAGTGCAACTACGTTGATCAAAGCCAACGCGTTACCACTAAGCCAAACCGCCAATAAAGCAAACTGAGTTTGCTGTGTCCATGATGCTGAGAACATCAGACATTCTACACTGTGTCTCAAAAAAGAGCCAAATTTGGCAAGCTGTGATTTCAACAAGCGCGGTCTGACTTCGACGATTTTGAGTAAACGGCATCATCACACTTTCAAAAATTATACGAACATTGTCGCACATTCAATGTGCCCTCTCTCTTGACTTCTGCTTACTATATTTGTTTGCTTTTAAATAGCTGTGACGAACAGAACACGTTTTCCTCGGCAGACTGCTGGTGTCACTGAAAGAGCCGGTGCGTCTGCAAAAAGCCGGTTTTATTTTAGGAAATGTTCAAAGTCACATTCACACATGCACATAATCACTTTTTCCATTGACCAACAGCTTCATCGATGACATTTGGTTATAACCATGTTCAATGAGGCGCTGCTTCAAGTCACTTGTGGCCCATCATTTCCGTTGCAGCTATTCAGAAGCAAATAAAGTAAGTAAAGGTGAAAGGATAAGGAAAGTAAAATATGCATGTAAATTTCTTAAAGTGTGCTGATGCTGTTTACCGAAAATTATAAAAAATCATTAGGTGTTTGTCAAACTACAGCTTGCTAAAGCTGGCTCACTTTTTGAGACATATTGTACAACAGCTAAAGAAAAGACAGTGAAACTGGTGAAACGATGAGAACCTCTTTGACTTCGAAACCAAATCCTGAACCACAACCACCAAAACTCTGATGTCTGTAGATGTTGTTTACCCGGTCAATTAGCTGCAGCTGCTCGTGACATACACACAATACAAATACATGAACATATCGGTCAGATGACTCTAATACAGTATGAAAACAACTAGAAGGGCACTCGGTGGAGCGCACGTACCTCCGACAAATGTGGCTCAGTGAATAAAACCATTTTAAAACCATGCCTAACTGCAGCGGCCAACACGTATACGTATATGTCAGATTTTCCCGATGTAAAATTAAGGGTAGCAGCGCTTATACAATATTGGAGAAAGCAATCTGGTTCTGGCACCAAGCTATGGTCCGTCACTGTGGAACTCGTTGCCGCTCTCTGTTCGTGACCCATCTCTGACAATAACGCAGTTCTGCACACATCTGAAGACTTTTCTGTTTCGCCGAGCATATTGTACTTAGCATAGCGCCTTCGTGACAGTTTAGGCTAAGGCTGTAAATAGTTGCGCGGACATAAATTTACTTACTTACTTACTTACTTATAATCCGGATCCAGCTCAAAAGTTATAATCAGTTCGTCTATGTCCCAACATCTGTCAACGCACAACATTTCATCCAAATCCATGCATGCGTTTTTGAGTAATCTTGGTAACAGACAGACAGACAGACAGAGAGACAAACACGGGCTAAAACGTGTACCTCCTCCTTTTTCAGAGCTAAAAACTAGATAGTATTCAGACTGCATCCGCCAGCAGTTAACCGCACCGATGAGTGATTCAAGATTCGATCCAGATTCCTGGATTGCCAGAATGCTTCCAAAATGTAGTGGATTTACTCCTTTGTTGACGTCTGTCATGTCGCTGAGTTTCATGACACGTCGCCAGTGACTGTATGAGAAATGTCGTTAGGCCTAAATCTCCTGAAATATCCAATTCTGCAAAACTGGGGGCAGTGGTAAAAGTGGAAAAATCAGAGGTAAGGGAACTGTACATCAGCTTTGAGCCCCCCCCCCCCCCCCCC
>Ga0209149_1000803_pt1 | contig 14157 bp, 7 predicted proteins | sample WorMetTyACAVOLI2_FD_187423 | JGI IMG/M metagenome (GOLD analysis project Ga0209149, IMG submission 187423) | Marine gutless worms symbiont microbial communities from Max Planck institute for Marine Microbiology, Germany - Olavius algarvensis... ... | reverse complement strand
GACGATTACATAAACTTATACAACTTTATCGGGAAGTGTTCCGAGTGGTGTTTCGCACGTTCTCACACAGACATCTACCTATGAGCTAATTCCCAGTGACCTTGACGAGTCAGTGACCTTGGTCACACTACAGAAGTATAGACACATATTGTAGAACCAAAAACTGGAGTTGTAACAACAATAGTAACACTATTCGACGATGAATAGGCGCCTATCTCAGAAAAGGTATAAGATAATGGAATACTAATTAGTCAAGCACTACACAACTGGGGTCGCACAATAGGTGAGAGTTCTGAGCCTACTTCCAGTTATGCCTCCATAGACTTTTGATGTCAACTGGTTATAAGTCCAGCCACAGCGGCTTCCTGGATGCCAGTCGTACGTAGCAACGGTGGGTTAAGGATATCGGGCTGGATTAGCCAACTGTCGTGTTTGACGGTTTTCTTTACCAGCTTGTCAGTGGCAGCCTTCCTTCGTAGGGCTGGCGGTTCAATGTTGGAGAGCACTGGAAGCCATGGGAGAGGTGGAGAACGAATGCCAGAGATGAGCCTTGGTAACTGCACTGCACATCGACCTGACTTGTGCGAGCAGTAGGCCTACTCTGCTGCTGAATAGCAAAGCACCAGAGCAGATGACCGCAGAGTATTGGCGCCATTTCAATTGACCTTGAACCCTGTTTTCAAGGTTACACCATTTTTTGACGCCGAATATCTCACAAACGGCTACATATATACGATCATTTTTACTATACATGTAGAAGGCGCATTACGAAACCGCACCTAAGCTTTCGAGTGGAACCAGTTTCAATTATTTTGGGTATAGGCCTAACCTTTAAGCCAGATTTCAAGGTCACAATTCAACGTCAAATAATTCCAAAATGGTACAAGATAGAGCTATAGTTACAATGGCGGACCAATAGACAAGAAGCCCAGCTACTGCTGGGAAAGCCAACCGTCCGTTGCTATTTTTAGAACATAGAATACCTATGCCTGAATTATTTACGGAGTTACGGTTCTCCGTTTTAGGAGAGTTCTGGACGCAGGAAATACGGTTGCCCCTATTAGGGCGTGATGCCCCCAGACTAGGATGATGAAACTTGGCGTCCAGGTAGCGAAGGGATGCCACTAGTCACTTTCATGTCGTGAAGACAGAATGATGATATGTGGAATCGTTTTGAGACAATACCGGAACGTTACAGACCGCGGAACGTTACAGACGACAGACGTCATGCTCATGGCATATAGCCAACCGTCCATATAGATAGACGGTTGGCTAAAAATCAACGTGGTCTATCGAACCGCACCATTTTCAATGAACTTGAACGTCATAGGCCTACGTGAACAATTATTTCGACTGTCTTAACGTGATGCTGTGTGCGACTTATTAGCTAAGTTTCTTGATAATAACAAAAAAAACGAGGTGACGGCCTTACTTCCGTCACAGACAGAGCGGCATTCAGAGAGTTAATGTATTTTATGTATAATATGCTAACAGTAATTGGTCAAATGTGCCCCTATTACAGGAATAGGAGAACGTGTGGGGCGACAGTGAAATGAGCACGTAGTGGAGGGCTAGGCCTCGTCCTGGTCACCCAACCAACACCCAGCCACGACGAGTAGGCCTATGTGGTTTCTGCATATCTCAACGAAGAAGCAGCAGTAGAACACGCGAAATTAATGAATGTTAGACAATAAACGTTGTGAAAATTAAAAACATCAGTAAATATTTCTATAAAAATTAGTAAATAAATATTTATAAACACAGTGGCAAACAAATAAACACGTTTACTACTTCTATACTGTAACGCGGCCCATACGACGCTTTATCAATATCGCATAGTGCATGTCCAATATCTTTTATGGGCCTTTGATGCATGTCAAAATTTTAACGAAATACGTCGTTCATGAAACATTTATTTAACTTTAACAAGAACTTAGCTATCGCAAACAGATTGCGCGTAAGCTGCGCACACAATACATCGAGGGCATCAATAGACGTGACCTTGAAATCTAGGTTAAGGGTCTCTCAAGTCTCAAGGTCATCGAAAACGGAACCATTGGATATATCATACATGACTTACTATTAGTCGAGTTATTTGACGGTAAATATTATCGTGACCTTGAAATGTGGGTTAGCATGGCCTAATAAAAGTCTGAAACACAAGTCGGTCCTTCAGCCTTAAAGGAGGCGTCGAGTAGCGAGCGCCGAAAGCGCGACCATCGAGGCGCCGTAGGCGCCGAGAGGGGTGGAGTGTGGGGGTGTCCCCCTCCCCACTGGGGGTGGAGTCTGGGGAGGGGGCTGTGTCCCCTCCCCAGAAAATTTTTGGACTTTTTATCTTGAAATAGCGTTATTTGGTGCATTCTGAGGTGTTTTTTTAAACGTTATATTCCAATTTTGGGTGCCAGTTTTATGACCGTAAGGGCGACTCGCTATATGGCTTGACGACGACGGATAGCCTATACAGCTACAACAGGCCATACGCCAGCTACATGTAGGGTACCTGGGTACTTGCATAAGCTACGAACTTCTAAGAAAATATCGATTTTATTGTTGATTATTAAGTCATTAAAGAATGCGTAAAACTTCAACATTTAGCTGCAGGTGTCGAATGTGAAAACTTCAAAATAGACTACCGTAGTCTCTTTGGCGTAGGTCCAGCAGAGATCATGCACGTAGAACGTAACGCGAGATTACGTTATGTTTGTATCCTCACATAGTGCCGAGATACAAGTATGAGTGTCGTTGTCGGTTAGTTGGTTAGCGCGAATTGCGCTCATACAGTCTTGGGATGATAAATTTGTAATTGGGGAATAATTTCTGAGACCCTGGAATAAAAAGATTACTACAAATTGGGAAAACTGGTTACCAAAAAAACTCTTTAGAGACCACTCTGGTGGGAGGGCGATCGCCCTCCCCCATTGATCCGCCACTTATCGCAACCGTGGTAACGTTCAGGTCATTGTGCGAAAGGACCACAGGATGCGTTTCCTTCCTCCCTGAGCAACTCGTCCTCAGCTCAGAGCAACTCGTCCTCCTGGACACAAAAAAGGGTTTTAGGCCCTGTGGGTTAGAGGTCACTCAAAGTCATTGAAACTGCTACCATTCAAAAGCCGCGGGTGCTGTTTCCTATTCGCCTTCTATAGTAACTACGGCACTGTCTTGTATCGTTTGCGAGATGTAGTGACTTACTGGTCGAAAGTCGCGAAATTTTTAAACCCCACTGTATTTAGCGTCCCCGCCGGGGGGGGTGACCGCGTCGGAAAAACGAATTTTGCGAAGCTGTTTGATATTCATAAAACTAGAATGATTGGGCGTGTGGTGAAGAAACTATATGACAATATGTTAAGTCGTTTCCATAGAATACCGGAACGTGACGGACAGGCAGACAGAGAGGCAGACAGAATTCCTGTATCAGTATCGCGCGTGATATAAAAACGCAATATTGTATTATCATCAATATGTATAGACACATATAGACACATTAATTAAACTCAGCAAAACCAAGTGTCTTAAATTCGCATGTGGATCACGTTCAACAACTTTATTCGCCAATGGCAGCAATATGAAAACAACAAACAACTTAACTAAACATAATAAGGCAGAAATAAACAGTCCAATCATGTTCCAAATGCAGCACGTCTAATGCATGTATAAATGTTATTCACATTTGCCGAATACTTCTTGCAGATTAATTTTATTTCACTAGATGAGTTGTCGAACAAATCAATGGGAGACATTTGGAAGATATTAGCTGCATTATGACACTCTCTGATGCAACTCGCCCAACTTTGCCAAATATTGCGTTAAACGATTGATAAAATTTGGATCTGGCGGGCTCAATAGTACACTTGAATGAAGTTTATTATTTAGTTCTCGAATTTATTTGAGAATGTTAATACATACGTGAATTTGTCAAATACAGTAATTAATAACACTGTCAAATAAGCGTTGATCGTCTTTTAACCCTTTAACGGGCACAGATAATTATTATAGTGCCTAAGTGCCACATCGAATATTATCAAGTTGGTACACTGGCCGTTGATGGATGGGCTGTTACATTCGGTATAGCAAAGAGGCGACTGTGTGGGCCGCAGCCCTCCCCTCCTCGCTGTATCAAAATGTAAAAGTCCACCCATCAACGGCCGGTGTACCAATCACCGTATTACTGTATAATGTTCCCCATGCTCTGCGGTTTTAATTTAGCCATTAAAATGATTAAAGAGTTAACAAGATCAGCTGTCGAAGAAAAGCCATCGCACAAATAAACCACAAAAGCGCTTAATTCTCACTTTACAGATGTACACATTGTCATTTTGTCTCTATACGTCCTCTTAAAATTCTCCTTTTTCTATTTTGACTTGAATGACGCTGAATGACGACGTTTAACAGACATACAGAGACGTGTAGTGATGTTAGAAATGTATAAATACCGAATCTGAAAAAGTTCCAGTGACCTTCAGAGGTTGCTCAAGGTTACCAACAATCCAATCGATATTCGACAGACAGTATAAGAATTCCTATTCGTGGTCCGAAGTTGCACCGTTTCTGAGATATTACCACTCGTTAGCATAGGCCTACATAACTTCCTGTGACCTGACCTTGACAGCTCTTGAATTCGATTATGAACGTTAAAACACAGTCTACCGCCAACGTTTCACTTTCTATTCGCTGGTAAATTCATCATGGGAATAACCTGATTTCCTAGATATTAGTTAGAAAAAGCTGTAATAGGCCACTCAAGGTCATCGGCACCGTACTCTATAATAGGCTGTATTATTGCCTACTAGCGGTATTTACCGGTTCTGAGCAGCACCGTATGCAGTATTTCCGAGGTACTGACTTCAGTAGCTGAAATAACCTTTAAAGGTCACTGAAGGTCATCAATAATGACACGGTTAGATAGATCATACGACTTCCTACAAATGTAACTCTGTGCGTAGGCCCAACCTTTTATCGTTTCTGAGATGTATACCAGATATTGGTCGAAAATTGCGAATTTTTGATACCCCACCTAATGACCCTGTCGACGGTGACACCGTGGAAATTTTGTCACTATGTTTTGTGTGCGGAAACTAGACTGATGGGGATACCGTGTGATGGAAAAATGTTTATGACGGTGAAGCCGTTTGAAACATATCAAGAGTGTGACAGACGGACAGACGAACAGAATGTCATAGCACATACCACGCGCGACTGTGAAAAGAAGTGCAAATACTATTGCAATTACACAAATCATCTGAGAACAACAGTTCAACGTGTTTAAGCAATGATAGGCCTATTCAGTATAGTCTGTGGGAATCAGCAGAAACAAATGACTTCAGCTGCTCGTGTGCATGGCACGGCTATACAGCATCACGACGGTGAAGTCTTGGCGCCGCCACCGCACACCAGCGTGAGTATGAGAAACACGGCGGACACTATAGCGCACAGGGCGCCAGTAATCTCGAGCGTGGAAGCAAAAGGGTCTGCGTCTATGTGATCTGTGTCAGTGTCGGCGATTGCCACGCCTGCTACCAGCAACAAACCTGCACAAACGCATCGGCCAAACGTATCTATATTGTGTTCAGAAAAAACAGCCACTTTTGTTTTATTGCATAACTCTTAGAAAAAGTTAGCGATTTGAATGAAAGTTTCAGACAAAATAGCTAATGAAATGCTGATTCTAATAGCATAAAAATAATTTCTATTTTTCTTAAATGTTCTCTGCTAGCCCTAGCAGCGATGTAAACCGGACGTCAGTAAAAGTGTTGTTACAGCAATGAGATTTACTATTGACGACAAACATCTGATTAAATTGATGTGAGTGAAAAAATACGTAGAAAAACGCTTGCTCAAGATATTTTTGACAGAAGATGAAGTCTTGATGTGTTATAAAGACAGTGATCAAAATATCAGTGCGCGATCTTTAACTTTCTTGACCTTTGCATTGGTGTTGGCATTGTGTGGTCGACCACAACCCGATTACCCGAACATGAGTCAGTGATGCCACTGCTGTCACTTTCTCCGTTAAATGTTTTAATTCATTAAAACTATCCTCTCTCAGGAAACATCTTCAACAAGTGGTTTGCTTCATACTTTTTTTTATTTATTCACAAGCATTTAATAATACTGTAATCTCCAACGGTAAATCTTATTGCTGCAACGACACTTTTACTGATGTCCGGATTACATCGCTGCTAGCAAAGAATATTTAAGAATACAAATTATTTTATGCCGTTAGAATCAGCATTTCATGAGGTATTTTGTCTGAAATTTTCATTCAAATCGGTTACTTTTTCTAAGAGTTATGCAAGGAAACATAAGTGGCTGTTTTTTTCTGAACACCGTGTACAATAGAACGTCACCAGCCGCAGTGGCGGATCGCAGATTGTCCTAAAAGGGGGCGTAGGTCCTCGCGCCACGTCCTCTCGGTCTGCCATGCAGTGCGTCGGAATTCTGCCATTTTCGAATTCGCCAGACAACCGCTTAACAAGTTGCTTGTGCAATATTGCAAGCTTTCATTTGAGTGTCTTTATAGCATTCTAGGTCTTTCAATAAAAACTTTGGTTTGAACGTGTTATTTATAATAAAACTATTATAGATATTATCAACAAGAAATTCCTCAGTATATAAGTAAGCATTCATAAGGCGCAATCAAAAAAGTCACGATGCGCCGAGAGTCGCTATTCGCCGATGAGCATAGGCGAACGATACGGCGAAATTGAGTATAGGGGTGAACTGGGTGGTAAAGTTATACAACAATGGCGTGGTTCAAGCGGTTACGTTCGCCTCTCATCTACTCATGAGTTTCTGGTAAAAGTCTAGGTAATCTATGCGTTAATGTGATGCGATTGCGGTGAGCAGACGACTGTGGTGCTGACCTGCGAGGATAAGTAGAACAATGTTGATGATGTTGATGATCTTCTCCGGAAGTTTGAGCTCAGCGAACTTCTGCAGCGCCACGAGCAGCGCCGCAATCGTGTAGAAGATGAAGGCGCTGATGAGCAGGCCTTTAGTCTTCTTACCTCCAGCGCCAGTGAACGGCAACAGACCGAGCAGGTCTGCCTCGAACCCGACCAGAACGTGGATCACCGCTAGGGTGTGCCAGTCCGCTCCCATGTTTGTCTGCACTGCCGCGTGTCAAGATCCGTCTACACTGAAGCCAGCAGCGGTAAACAAGATGTCCAAGACGTTGTAGCAACGTCGACTTCGTCCGTCGCAACTGTGACTAAACAACACGCCACTTGCCTAGCAACGACGTATAGCCTACACGGTGCAGCGAAAAATTATTTATGAACTCTAGTTTCTTTCTCACAACTACTGCTGCTGACCTTCAATCGCTAAGTCCACCGCCATGGCCTCTTGTAATCTTCTTTTGATGTCCTAGTGCATGCGAAAGTTTGTACAAAGTCAAATTCGTCAAAAACAATTGCAGAAATCAAAAAGTTTGCTTATTAAAGTGGAAACTCAATTTGCTTTCTTTATTATTGTTGTTTACTTTGGTGTCGCATTTTATCGCGCGTCAGCACACTAACGCGCGATTCTGTACGTCCGTCCGTCTGTCTGTCCGTCACGTTCCAGTATTGTATCGGAAATTCGAAATACCTTTTAACATATTGTCATATTGTTTTTTTTCACCACATGATAGCCCAATCATTCTAGTTTCGTGAGTGTCAAACACCTTCTATTGTAACGTTGTCTTGTATCTTCACCATGGCGTCTGTCGAGTGTCCTACTGCTGGGAAGTAGGCCTAAATACCGAGAAGTGACAAACGGAACATTCAAAATTATTTGTTGCTTCAGCATTGATAACGGCTGCATGCTCTCAACAAACACGTGAACACAACATAAGTGTTTTTCAAACTCTGCTTGTGAGACATTAGTCAGTAGTAGAGACCTGCGAATCGAAAATTTCCGTTCGAATCGAATCGGCGGATAGTCTTTTACAGGTTCAATGTTAAATTTTTGTCGATTGCCATATTATAGGACAGATGTGCGGATTCGTCAAAAATATTGAGCGATCGCTACTATAGGCTACTGCAGTAGTGTGCATGCTCTAACTACAAGTATACATGAATTAATTAAACTCAATATAAATCCCAGTAGCAATGCCGAAACGATTGAAATTTGACGTTGAACGGTGAGTGTTGTTTATGGTACGACAGCAAACGTGGCAGGCGCGCGATTCGAAATTTTCGAATCAGCCCGTCACTTTCGAATCGAATCGGGAGGTCCGATTCGAATTCGAATCGAATCTCGAAGCTTCGCAGGTTTCTAGTCAGTAAATAAATTCACTGCATTATGCGTCTAAAATATTATGAAATATATTTCATCATTATTGCACTAATATCGCAGCAATAGGCAAAAAACGATTTTTGCCGCGCGATGCTATGCATAAGCGCGGCCTATGCCGTCATGTGGTGTGTGTCTGTCTGTGTGTGTGTCTGTCTGTCTGTCACGTTCGTAAGTTGTGTCAAAATGAATAAGCATATTATCAAATTTTTTTCACCTTCGGGTAGCCACGCCATTCTAGTTTTTCGCACCAAACGGGATGGCGGTAGCCTACTCCGACGGAAACCCCCCTAACGGGGGCGTCGAATGCAGGTGGGGCAGGCAGAAATCGCGATTCTGAGCCTATATCTGGCTTGACTGCCTCTGTTAACGCTGCAACAGGCAGGTGTTGTAAGCGGCGGTGTTGATTGCCAAAGAAGACGACGAAATGTTTGTGACAAAAAGCCTCAACGTTACGCCAAAGACAACAGAACAGCGCATTTAACTGCACGCAGTGACAAATCTGTAGCCTACGTAACTAACGACAAAAGACTCTACACAACGTTTTGTACTGTTAAAGCTAACTACTGACAGACACGAAGCATCGCGCGGCCTCTTTGCGACAGCAAAGCTATTTGTTTTTATTAAATTTTAGTTAAACTTTTAGTTAGCAGCTATCTAAAAATTACCTAAACTATGTTTTTAACGAAATTATTTTAACTCTCCGTCTGCTCATATATACAGTGAGGCATAATTATTGGACTATAGCTTTAAACTATATAACTTAATCAATATACGATTTATTTATATGAAAATTTCAGGCAATATAGCTGAGGGAATGCTGAGTCTGCAAATCTGAAAATAATTTGTCTTTTGATTAAATTTTCTTTGCCAACAGTAGTTTAAAGAGACAGCAGTAGAAGTGCTGCTCGATCGCTCTTCCGACGCCCTACCATTACGCCACACCGAAGGTAGGTCATTTGCCCCCGGTCAAGTGTCCTCCGTCACCTGCCATCAGTCAAACTTCCCTCCCGGCCACTTGCCCCCTTGGTTAAGGCCCACACTAAACTGCCAATACTGCATATCCGTATCTCGCAGCGGGCTACAGAAATGGAGATCACTGTGAGATACGGATATACGGATAGTATTGGCAGTTTAGTGTGGGCCTTAACCAAACGGGAAAGTGACCGGAAGGGGGCGTTTGACTGAGAAAGGTGATTGAGACACTTGACCGGGGGGGGGGGGTAAATGACCTACATTCGGCGTGGCATTACGGTAGGGACTAGGGCGTCGGACTATAGAGATCGAGCAGCACTTCTACTGATATCTTTTTAAACTGCTGCTAGCAAAGAACATTTAATTAAAAGACAAATTGTTTTCATATTTGCAGACTCAGCATTCCCTCGGCTATATTGTCTGAAATTTCCATCTTAATAAAGCATATATCGACTAAGTCATGCCGTTTAAAGCTAGGGGGTTCCGGTAATTATGCCTCACCGTGTAGATCACTATCTGGCTACAGAGAGCGCATGATAAATAAATAAATAATGTTTATATTTATTTGTTCGCATCCAATTAATCTGTGATCCGGGCGCAACGTAGCACCAGGCAACAGACAACAATATTATTTATTGATGCGATCGCTACGGACTACGCTTCAGACTCTACTAAGACAACGCAATACAACAGCGAGGCTGCGTAGCAACGCTGGCCAATGGGATCAACAGTAATGTGAAGAACTGAGGACTACCTTCGACGTGTGGGATATGATCGACACGGTGCGTGCTTCGCGTACGGAATACGTAATGATGTAAACCAGGCATAAAGCAACGCGCGACAAACTTGTGACCAGTCAGTAAATAAGTTAACCGTAACCTCGCCTCGGTTGGATAAGTTACAGATTTTATCGCGCGTCAGCACACTGACGCGCGATATTGATATAGCAGTTATGTCCGTCTGTCGACTCTGTCCGTCCGTCCGTCCGTCTGTATGTCTGTCCGTAACGTTCCGGTATCAGATGAAAACGGCTTAACATACTGTCATAATTTTTTCACCATACGGTAGCCCAATCATTCTAGTTTTATCAGCATAAAACACGTTCACGAAATTCCGACGGCGGAGGCGCTAAATACAGGTGGGGTATAAAAAATTCGCGATTTTCTACCAATAAGTCGCTATATCTCGTGGACGATACAAGATAAAGCCATAGTTACAATGGAAGGTGAATAGGGACTCGTATGCGATCTATCAAAATGGTGCCATTTCCAGTGACCTTGAACGAACCCTAACCCTGTTTTCAAGGTCACACCACTTTTTGACTTTAAATATCTCACAAACGGCTACAGATACGGCCATAATTACTATAGAAGGCGAATAGGAAACCGCACCCAAGCTTTTGAATGGCACTAGTTTCAATGACCTTAGGTGACGTCTAACCCAGATTTCAAGGTCACGATATTATTCAACATCAAATAACTTGAAAATGGTACAAGATAGAGCTATATTTACAATGGCCGACCAATAGAAAGTCGCATATGGTCTATCGAACGGCGCCATCTTAATTGACCTTGAACGACCCCTAACCTGGTTTTCAAGGTCACGCCATTCTTTTACAGTGAATATCTCACAAACAGCTACAGATACGGCCATAGTTACTACAAAAAGCGAATAGGAAACCGCACCCGAGCTTTCGAATGGCACCACTTTCAATGATCTTGAGTGACCTCTGAGCCAAATTCCAAGGTCACGATATTATTTAACGTCGCATAACTCGACTAATAGTAAGTCGTGTATGATCTACTCAATGGTTCCGTTTCCAGTGACCTCGAGTGACCCTTAACATAGATTTCGAGGTCACGGGGTTATCATAGATGCCCTCGCCATATTGCGCAGCTGACGCGCGATCTGTTTGCGATAGCTAAGTTCTTATTGATTTGGTCGCAGAAGTTTGTAACTTTTTTGTTAGCAAGATGACGATAAACAGTTACAGCTGATGACATCATGAAACTGTCAGTCTGTCAGTGTACTGTGTAGATCGCCAGTGGTACTGGGATCGTGCCATTAAATTTAAGGCAAAATTGGGTCAAAATCCAGAATAGAGTGCTAACAAGAAACTCAGCTGTCACAGAGAGACCGCGCGACGCTTCGTATCATTGAATATTTTGCTAAGTCATTCAAGGTCAGTCAAGATCATTCGAAATGACATGCTGTTGAGTAGTGCGTGTGTAAGTCTCTATTGGTATTCCATTGAAACTATGTCTGTATATCGTACCGTTTCTGAGATATTCAGCGTCAAAGAATGGCGTAACCTTGCAACCGGGAGTAGGGGTCGTTCAAGGTCATTGAAATTTTCGGCTTCTGAGCAATTGTCATTGTGCTGATTGCGTTAAGTGACGTTTTACTGTTGTATGCTGCTGATTAGTTAAGTTTTCACTTTCATTTTCTGCGTATAATAGTTTATACCTTTTCAAAAGGTGAATAAAGTTGTGTAATGGCGCTGTTCGATAAACCATATACGACTTTCTGTTGGTCCGCCAGTGTAAATATCGTTCTGTCTTGTACCGTAGGCCCTATTTGAGTTATTTGACGTTGAATAATATCGTGTCATTGAAATCTGGGTTACAGATTACTGAAGATCATTCAAACTGGTACCATTTAAAAGCTTGGGTGCGTGCGGTTTCCTATTCACCTTCCATAGTAACTGGCTGTATTGTGCATGATTTCCGACATAAGGCGAGATATTGGTCGAAAATCGTGATTTTTTCATACCCCGTTGCAATCGACGTCCCCGTTAGGGGGTCTCCATCGGAGTATTGCCATCCCGTTTGGTACGGACAAACTAGAATGATCTGGCTACCCGACAGTGAAAAAACGTTGATGATCTGTTTAGCCGTTTCGACGGAATACCGGCGTGTAACAGACAGACGGACAGACAGACGGGCAGACATCTTACCACGGCATAGTCCGCGCTATGCATACGCGTCGCGCGGTAAAAATCCACAAAAGACTGATAGCGCCATTTGGTGAATATTGCCGATAAGTGGACGCCACATTACGCCGCTTGAGCCTGTCAATATCAACCGCAGCGAATATGTTCTTCACATCGTGTTTTCTGAATGACTTTTACCACGTGATGCGCATGCATAGCGCAGACTATTGCTGTTGCAAGATGTCCGTCTGTCTATTTGTATGTCCGACTGTCACACGCCGGTATTGTATCGAAACGGCTAAATATAACACAATTGTGTTACACACGCCCTACTCAAGGATGTCATTTCGAATGACGAAACATTGCACGGCCTTTCTGCGACAGCTTAGCTTCTTCTAGACTCTGGTCGTGGCAACATGATGAATGACGTCCACCGACCGCGCGGCCAAAATTACAGCTTAGACCATAGAGGTAATAATAACATTTCTAGAGGCAATTCCATAGATTCGTAGCGTTGCGACAAATGTCATCAAAATTACAATCCCAAAAAAATGGCGTACACTTCAAAAGACGAGCTGCTATTGGGCGGAGGAATAAACCGCATCACAAATACATCGCGCAGAAGTAAACAAGTTCCTGCTTGCGTAAGTAATATTGATTAAACGCGTTAATTTTCGCAATATTTCGATTGTTTGCGCGAAAAAAATATTTAATTGCTGCACTGTATTAATGTCAAGTTAGTTGAAGTTTGCGATCGAATTACAAGCGATTTATCTCCGAGGTACTACTTATCTACGGACGCCATTATTTGGTATTATTCCGGTAGTGACACTTTTTGTCGTATGTGCGGGGGCTGTGGCTTAGACCCCAAAACGTCGCAGTCATTATATATATCGCCGATCGACGTGTGCGGAGGAGATTCGTGATTCAACCGTATCGCGTAGCCTACTTACCGCGCACACTTTCGCGTCTGGCGCTACGCAATCTCGAGTTGCATGCCAGACACGACGACGATCTGTTCCTCACTGAACATATTATAGCGACCACAGTGGCCGGACTCAAAGCAGACAGGTTAGAATTATGTCATCCGTAGTAGAAGCGTGGGTCGCAGATCGAGTAAACAAAGAAAATCATTGTGTGTAGGCCCTACGGTGATTTTAGTTTTAGGAAAAATATTTCAGTGGCAGGTAATCTCAAAGACATATAAAGTCTTGCTAGCTAAACGTAGGGTAGGCAAAATGGTGTTATCGGTGTTGGCAGTATAGGCCTATGTAGAATCCTTATAAGAAGCTGATGATTTAGGCCTACATACGATGCTCAGGGTTTATGTTCATGTAATTTCGTAGTTACAGTTATACGAGTAGTTACAAAATTGTGTTTACAAAATTATTATTTTTTAGTTTTAGTTTATGTTAGTTCGTAAATGGAACATTTTTTATGATATAGATATACAGTTAAAATACGAATTCAAGTTGAGTAGCCTAATAACGGCACATCGAGCACAGACGAAGCATATTAAGTAAATTACGAAAGCACTGTTATTATTTAGATTTTATAACGAAAACTTAACATCGTTAAAAGGTCAGAGTCAAGAGGGGAAGTTATCCATGTGTGACCGTACGCGTTTGTAACTTTACTAGTCCTGTATACTGATTTTGTAAGACATGCTTTAACTCGTGAGGTAATTTCGAGGTAAATAGTCAAAGATCGAGGCCATGCAGGAGGCTTCACAGAGTTTCAGCATAAAATATCCCATAATTGATGAACGAATTGTCATACAATCTTTAAACTTGGTAGAATTATTCTTCCCACAATGAATTATGCGAAGAACTTAAACACTGGAGAATAATTCTTCTTCGGTTCTTCGGTATGTACCCAGCAATGGGCGTAGCCCTTTACCGCCGGGGTGCTATGGATAATTTAGCAAGATAAACCAGGAACTAACTGTAGGCGTGATTGAGCGGAAAGTGAATTCCAGT
>Ga0209149_1000801_pt1 | contig 14162 bp, 10 predicted proteins | sample WorMetTyACAVOLI2_FD_187423 | JGI IMG/M metagenome (GOLD analysis project Ga0209149, IMG submission 187423) | Marine gutless worms symbiont microbial communities from Max Planck institute for Marine Microbiology, Germany - Olavius algarvensis... ... | reverse complement strand
GTAAAAGTAAAGTAAAGTAAAGTCGTGGATTTGTATAGCGCATCGTCGTGGAACCACCTCTAATGCGCTACCGTTTCCCGTAAGTCGGCGCTGATCTCCGCAAGCCAACCCGACAGCCAGGCATCAGTGAACACTGCGAGACCACATGATACGGGTTGGTGCACCACGTGATATGCCTGTTTACTTCCCAGCTGTCGCTGAACGAAGTTGGTATACCGGCTGTTAATTGGTGGGCTGTCACATTTGGTACTGCAAGGATGGGCCTGGGTGGGGCCGCAGCTGTACCAAATGTAACAGTCCACCCATCAACGGCCAGTGTACCAAACACCGTAGTGCTGTATAGTGGTCCGTTGCTCTGCAGTTTTTATGTGCCCATAGAGGGTTAAACCACTGGACACTGTCAATTCACTAATGTTAGTGACAGAAGTTGCTTCTACCACATGTCCAACTGCAAGCTGCTTGACAACACACTACGCATCTTATGAGACTCACGCATAGTGAAATCAGCCAAAAATTCTAAATTAATTGCGTCTAGATTTTCCAATTTACAATACCATCTGGTCATGCCCTTATTTGCCTATACTGCCATTGCTTGATCACCAGTAGTCATCCGATGCTGCAGCCTCTGAGGTCTTCAGTCGTAATCTTAAACAAGGGCATTTTGGATGATGTTTCCCTTCACTTATACAGACACGAAATTGAAAACACTGTTTTTCTTCTTCTCAAGTCTCAGTGGAAATAAAATCCAAGTCACCCAGGTAAAAGACCAACATCATAAGACTAAGCTGTGGCTACTTCTGACAGCAATAATACAATCAATTATCTTACGAACTGTGAACTGGAAAATTACATACGGCAAACGCAGCTGTAATCTTCTTTTCATTAGCAGACGTTGTGCCCCACATTCCCTTCTGCTCCGCAGTTTGAAGCATCTTGTTATTGGCTGCTTTTATCACAAAGTATCGGCAATGATGCGAGGAAGCGACGCCAGCGTCACCTTCACCCCACTTCAACGACGACGGTTGCGGACTTTCACACGGCGAGCTTGCGGCACTACCAGGCAAACTGTCATTACCTGACGCACTGGAACGGACTGACGACGCCTCCGAACTGCGGTCATCATTGGACCGATGCACTGCAGTCAGACAGTCACAACATACAAAATTTAACGTTCATGCCATTAAATTTTAGGGCAAAAATAGATCCAAAATCCACACCAATGGGCCAAAAACGCCGTAAAGTACTGTTGAGTAATGCCACCTAGCGAATGCCACTAAATCATGGCGATGATGGTGTGCTTTACATAGCTTGTTAAACAGTAATCATAACTAACAGTAATAGTAACTAGTGATAGCCAAAAATGACATGTAACTAACTATAAGTAACTTAACAAGGAACATCTATATGTCAGTACTTTGCAGTGAATATAAGTATTAGAACAGCCTTCAGTGCTTGACTGTTGTTGACTGGAAGAAAATTCAGCCCGTAGAAATCTGTTTCAGCAATCTGAAAGACTTCCCTGATGACATCTGTCTTCATCCATGGTAAGCAATTGAAAAAACTGCTGGATAAACAGAAGCTGAAAAAATCTGAGAGTCGAAGTATCAGAAAAGAACTGACTGTGTGACTTCTTGTGATAGCTGCCGGTGTTTCTTGCAGACGGCAGGAAGCTGGCAACGTTTGATAGCTGGCCACTTGTGCCAACGCCTGAAGCTGACGTGTCATCTAATTGGTCAGAGTCAGCTGAGCCAATGCGAGAGCCCCCGCTGGAGATGACAGTCTCTGTGGACATTGGTCGAGGGCGTTGGCCAATACCGGCCGGCTGCTGGAGGCCAAGCGCCAGCTCCTCGTTGGTCATAACACTCACTATGCTACGGACCGTCGACTCGTCGAACTGCGACCACGGCTTCGTCGGCGCTCGCATGCGACGAAGAAACAGCGAGTGCCATTTCTGCCGCAGCTGCATCACGAGTGCCGCAGCCTCGGCGTCGACACGGAACACAAGCCAGTCGTCGAGGCGAAGTGTGGCACGTCGGACGCCATTTGAACTCGCGTCACCATCACCACCATTGTCACCGTCACTATCACTGCTACTGTTGTTCAGAGATCCATCCTCAGCAGCTACTTCACCTGCAGCAATGTACAGGGTGGCGCATAAAAAAAGAGGACCATTTCATTTCGTAGTCTACAACGTGTATACCACACACTGAACATTTCTATAACATATCTACAGTAACTAAAACATTAACCAACATGTTGTTCAATATGTCCACCATTCGCTGCAATAACAAAGAATGTTTAATCGGAACAATATTGCAAAGGATACTAATTCTTTATTGTTTCAGATCCTGTCTCTGGCATCTAAATACTACATGAATGAAACAAATGTTGAGCAACAATTTATCTAAATTATGTTCACAGACTGCATTGTGGTCCACTTTTTTCTGTGCCACTCCGAGTGTACACAAAGATACTCACTAGCACAATGTCAACAAGTGGAGCCTGGCACATCACACCTCGCCCGGTGCCCCATTGCAAGGTGCTGCCACCTGGTGAATTTAATGGTATGATCTCAGAGCCATCGCCCAACTGTTCTAAAAGTTTCATGACAATAGCCGTAACTACTTTACCATAATGTAGCTAACAAAATAAACTTATAAACTTAAAAACATTGTTTACAAAGTTAAGCAAAACAAGACCTTGCTTGTTGCTGCGCTGCCAATTATTAGTACTCAGCCCGAAAGCTGGACTCATTTTACCATCTCACAAACGGTAAAACGCGGAGTCAACGTGAGTGGCTGGTTACATACTGAGGTGGTTTACCCGTCCACATATGGTTACCCATCTCAGGACTAACTGGGTCTGATGCAGCACAACTACAATGACCGAGGCCAATGCAGTACCCCTAAGCCAAACCGCCCTGAATACTTCATATTACTATTAGTATTACTGAATTATTATTAAGCGCCTCACTTTACGTTAGTAAAAGAGGCACTTATTGAGATAGGTTGTGTCGTGACGTCGTTGGTTGGTTGGTCGTTGGTTGTCACGCGCGTGCACTGTGGCCAAACGGTGCATCCTAGGCCTATAGTTACTATGGAACACTAATAGGAAACCCTACCCCAGGAATTCAATGGTACAACTTTCGACCCCCTGGGGTGACCCCTAACCGGGGAATTGGCCCCGTGAGGCGCTTTTTGTCAAATTACTTTGACCTCTTGTTATTTTATTATTTAAATATGTACTGTCCCATCTTAAAAATAAAAACAGAGACTCGGTTAACTCACAGTGAAGACCGCACTCAGCCTCCTTGACTGCTTCCAGCGGCAGTTTGGCAGGTCCAGCGAACATTGCGATGGTGACTGGTGATATAATGGTGCAGGACTTGACTTGAGCACTGCGGTGTAAACGCGTCATTTCGTCGTACGCAAGCCAGTCTGTCGGCAGACGGTTGACCGCGGCCAAATGTGCATCAGGACCGACCTCGTTGGGCGCAGGACCAAGTGCCGAAGCGCTGTGAAACCGCACCTTGTTCTCTCGGCTGAAGACAAAGTCCAACGTTTCATCGATTTCGCCAAGTATAAACACCACATAAAAGACATCAGAACTGGGATTTTCATTGTGGAGCACGTTTTCATTTCCGAAGTGTGACTACTTCCGAAATCTCAGTTCTGATATTTGCTGTTTGAGATGCACGATTTGCCACTAACATGCATGTATAAACTGTATATGTTACACCAATGTGAAGATAACTCTCAGTCATGTGCAAATAGAAGATGCAATACTGAAGTCATCTTATTTGGTAACAACAGATGAACCGTAAATTATCTTCAATACAGGCTCGGCAAAATGCCAGCTATGACTGCATCATACATCACGCAGTAGAATCAAGCTTTTGCCAGTGCACAAGCATGTCTAGACTCTGCTGCTGCAACTATGCCAAAGTTAAAGCATAATTAGGCCATGACGGCCTACACAACTGACTTTGGTCATGGTCACTTGCTTAACCACTGCCAGCACTTGCCAAACTGGTTACCAATCATACTCAACTGCACTGATAACAAACAACAGATTATATTACGTCAACTGATATATGAATACTGACAACAAAAGGTGAAAATGAAAGCAAACACTTAGTCGATCTATCTTGGACAAAAATGAGAGATTTTTACCAGGTCTTATTAGCTTTAAATGAGTGCAGTAACATTACACTGGTCATTTAATTGCCATTAGTTATATAAGTGTGTTTCTCTTGCCACCGACAATGCAATGAGGTGATGACTGTCATGATGTGCTGATGTGCAGTGTTTTTTTATGTTTTTATGCTTTATGCTTCGACATCCTTTTTTCTTTTTGTACACACTGTATGACAGTGTAATAATAATAATAATATACAAAGAGATGACGGATAATTTAAAAACCTACACAGAAGTCAGCTGGTTGCGCTCGCGGTCGACACGCAGAATGTTTGGGTACAACCCGGCACATAGTGCAGCCTTCACAACTGCCCAGTTCTCCGAGTTGGAATTCAGATCGCGAATGTCACCGCCGCCACGTGCTCTCACAAAGCCCGACGCTCGCAGCTGTCCAAGCAGTTGTGTTCTGACGATATCATAGCAGATTACAATCAATTCAATAAGCACTTCCCACGGCCACCGAATAAATAATGCATCTATAAAGCTCGAGAGTCACGGCAAATTACTGCTCTGATAAGCAACACTGTACAGCCTTTATTCCAGAACAATGCAGGTGAGCTGGTGTCAGCAATGTCAAAGAGATCAATCATTCGAAATCATCATGTGTTAATCTTCTCCATACTACTTTTTTATTCTAGTTTAATAGCCTTGATCTTACATTCATAGGTTTTACCTTCTTATAAGATGTTTTAATATCCTTTCCATCATATAAACCTTGAATGGCACTAAATAGCCTTCTTGTACTGATGTGTCGTTAAGAAACTACACACACACTATGAACCACGAGTTTACAGATTAGATGACCCAACCATCAGTGTCATAGCACTGAAGGACAATGGTTAGTCAACCAGGTTAAGAGCCAATCCCACCAGGCTCAGTTCATTAAAAGGTAATGTACAGAATGTAACAAAAAAATGAAACATTTTACAGCTCCATGAAGACCAAAGATACAGAGGAGCTCAGAAGACAGAGCTAAATATAGCAAGATCAAAACCCGATCTATTCAGCCGATGTGTAGAACTGCTCATACTATGGTGCCCCATTATAATAGCACAAAATATCGTAGCACAGAGACAGTTCTGCTAGTATCTCCGTTCCTCCAGATCAATATTACATCTCAGATGTGACCAAGTGGAGGTAAGGGGGCTGAGTTATGCCTGATATCAGAGGCAAAGCCATCTGTCTACCCAGCTTTTGAGTGGTGAGCTACCACAGGAAGTCGAGGAAACTTCTGTTCCAGTCCAGAAGACCATTTGTGGTGCTACCCATTCCTATGGCACAAACCAGAAATTAATGAATTGATGCATGTGAGAAGTTATCAAGCACCGTAAAGTCAATTAATGATTGAACTGCCATTATCATGCGGCATAATATATGACATATGTCAGACATAGTAGACATAGTAGGTAAGTGGGCTGACCTCATGCCAACAATCATTTCCATTGTTGGTGAAGATAACATGTTACGTTCGCAGAACGATCTTTCCCAGCCTTCACTCTTTGCCTTCTGCCAACCCTGTCGTCAAAAGTAAATAGAATGTTTCATCAGCAACCACCGCAACCCGAGCTGGCATCATCAGTCAGTGCTCAAAATTGCCAGTCACAGTATCTTGTGTGATCGATCACACTCTGAGTTAAATTCTTGCTTTCATGGTCAATCTTCACTCACAAGTGAAACAAAACTGCACTTTTAGATGCTGCTATCAGCACACCTGTAACATACACCATTTGTCGCCTACATACCTGATTCATCAGCACCACCTTCACAACGGCCCATACAACTACACATACTACCCAAAACTTGGTAGGGCCACCTTTCTATGGCAATACAGAAAACCTAGTTCAGACTAGCTAGAAATAGCACACAACCTGAAAAGCTCTGAGCAGTGCCATGTGATCGCTGTTCGTGCCGGCAGCAAAACGGCGCCGAGACATTGCAGCGGCTCGTTTCTGATACGGCTGAGTCGGCAACACAACTGAATTACACAACAGACCAGCAGGCACTCAACTCACAGCATATATACTTGATGGGCAACAGATATGCCACTGATAGCAAGTCCAAGTTCCAGTTAGAAATAGCTTTTCGGTTTTGGTGCCACAGACAGGATTCTAACATGCCTTTAACACATCATTACTGCATGATGCTAAGTAGTGCATCAGCAGGGTTTATTTTAGGCCTCTGAAAAAAGGTGTAGTGCTACCCCTTGCCATTGTAAAAAAAGGGTAGAGCTACCCCTTGAACATATAAAAAAGGGTAGCTACTCCTTGAATGTGTAATCAATCACTAATAAAACCAAGTGGCTTTTATAGCATACGATGTTCGACATTTTCTCAAACACGTAAGCGATCTAAGGAGATTGATCCACCACTATCTGTGAAATATTTATTAAAAAGAAAACAAATCAACAATGATGATTGGCGAATTTAGCGTGGCACAATGCGTCTAATGTTAGCCATTTCTCGCGAAAAGAAACCATTAGTCACCCATAACTACTAATTTACTATGCATATGTAGTAATGTAGAATGCATAATGCTACCCCTGTGTTCCCATTTAAAATGCGTAGGCCTACCCGTCGCCATTATTTTTTACGCGTAAAATTTCCGACCGTTTTCATTTTTTACGCGTACTATGCATGCTAAAATAAACCCTGTGCATAATCACGGCTTTGTTTGTTTGTCACAACGGGTGGATGTAGCATTAGTCAGGCCTCTAGCTGCAGTCAGCTCTAATGCATGCAATCACCAATCAAAAATGACTTTTCTTTGTTACTGCTTTAAGCTCATGGACCGTTTCAATACGGCTAAATATACAAGACTAAGTCATATAATCCAAACACCTCTAACAACACCTCTCAGAACTACTGGACAGAATGTTTTACCACTCGGACAGCATTCGCATTATCAAACCAATTATGTCAAAGAATATAGGATTATCTGCAAGTGCCTAAGTGCAGTTTTCAGTTTATTTTTTCAGTTCATACCTTTCCAGATACACCCATTACTAACTAACTATACATAAAGATCACAGAAGCACAGGCTGTTCTAGTTATCACAATGCATGCTGATGAGTAATACAAACTTGAATACTGTACACGATACTAACATAATATTAAATAAAGTGAAACAAAATTGAAATGAGCATGATCAGATTAATGTGAAGGTTTATGCTGAAAGAAAGAAAAGTGCACAGATCAGAGAGTTGTTGGAACTGAAACCAGTCAGCAGAGTGATCAGAAGCAGATCCAGATGGTTTTTGACATGTGGATGATAAAAGAATGATGCCGATTGTCAAGCATTGTACAGTGAAGAGACTGATAGAAATAGACAGAGAACAGAGGGTACATCTGAAAAAGACCTGGCTGGATGGTGTCAGCGAGACAAAACCTTTTTTGCTTGTCCCAAGAGAATGCACAACTCTGGAATTAATAAAGAATGAAAATCAATGGGCATGTAGCTTATGCACATTTACCAGAAAAATGGCCACTAAAATACTGTCTGCACTGTCTGTCTGAGTGTGTGTATGTAACTAACATGGGTCTTTGTAGGCGAGAGCACAGGCAATGGTGAGGATTGGATCGAGGCACTTGAGTACGACTGAGTAGAGGATCATTTTGCCATAGCGTGGCTCAACCGGCAGATCGGCAAGGTGATGTCCCAGCTCTGTTAGGTCCTCAAACGGATCCAATGCATCAATTTGCTGTCATAAACAGATAACGAATAATACACAGCTGAACAACAACAAAAAACAATCTCTCTATCATCCCAAGAAAAAATCTACCTAAAATATACGACCATCCAATACTCAGACATGCCCACTGTTAATGCCAGAATTTCTGCAGCAAGCTATTTTGGCTTTAGAGAAATAAAAACAGACATATTACAACATAAAATAATTCAATTAAATCAGAGAGAGTAAAAGGCTATATGATTACAGAACAGATGGCAGAGCTGACAAATACCTTGAGGATATGCACAGCATTCCGAGTAAGTAGAAATGCTGGTGGATCAGGCGCCTTGGCCAGAAAGTCTGCGATCAGTGTGTTAACTGGAGCAAGAAGTTTTGTGTGCAAACACAGCTCCTGCAAATAACAAGACACATGTAGACACACGACAGTTTTAAAAGTCCGATTAATAACAGCGGTGGACACCATCGCAGTAACATATCAACATCAGACCCAGCCTAGCCCTAACTCCGCCCCTAACCAACTGTGGTCTCAATGCCATATGTCCAATGCAGTAATCATACCAATCACAGTTATGGCCGATTTTAGGTTTGCCTCGATTAACCCACTGACGCACAAAGGTATCAAGGAAACTATGAGGCTGCTGGACTGGTATTTCTACAGACGTCCAACCAACAGTGTCATTGCACGGAAGGCATAACAGTAACAGTCAAAATTCACTACAAGTACTGATTATATATCAAGTGATTCCATCATCGTAAAAATGTTGTCATATTAGTGACAATCGGCAAAAAACCACAAATACAGAAAGCAAACGTTTTTCTATTTTTACTTATACATGTAAGCATTTTCAATTTTTTGGCTATTTTGTTTTGGTTTTATTCATTTAAAATGTACAGCCAGACAAGTTGGCACAATATATGTAATTTTTGTCTAATCATCAACAAAATTCAATGACTTTCCATCACAAACCTGCAGAGGATGCCTCAGTATTTCAGGATCCTGAAACTCCTGCATGCCGTTGTAGCGTACCCGGCTGAACAGATGATAGCACACACCAGCCTGACATCGGCCTGCCCTATAGAACCACCCCAGCGTCAACTCTGCATAGAGTTAGTGCATGTTAACTTGAAGACAACATCAAATGATGGGTTACAGCAGCAGAATGTAATACTGTGTCCATGAACTACTGTTACAAATAAATATAAATAAGCTGGAGTAGTTTTTTTTTCACCATGCAGTCCATCTGAATTAAAAAATAAACAACAGAATTCAAACAATGTTAAAATGATAAATTATTAAGTCAAAGACGTATTAATGGTATAGCTAGAAATATGACGTTTAATCACATAAATTAGTTTCACAAGAAAGACAGTAATTAAGGCAATTTAATGTCATTTAACTTTGTCTACACATGTCACTAGTCACCAGAAACAGAACATACTTGTAAAATTTCCCGATACTAACATTACAGACAATAGAAATCAGAAGAATAGTATGCAAATATTTATCCTAGATGGAGTCAATACTAGGTTGTATGGACCTGTAGACATCTCAGACTTTCCACCCACGGAATAAATCCCTATGAACATTGTCCCCCATCATTGAGTCTGCTGTTCCTAGCAGCAAAGTGAGGCTTTTGATGGAGCATGGGAGCAATTCTGGTCAAATGCCTTATATGGGTGCCAACAGCAACTGAACACATCACTTTAACAACTGAGCAATGGCTCTTCTTAAGACAGCAAAAGTAGATTACCTTCCTTTTCTCTGCTGAGAGCTAGCCTTGGAAATCCACCGAGACTTCAACATCGATACCGAAGTCAATGCATCGTACGATTTCTGTGCCGCACAACCAGAAAATAAGCATAACAGACAATGTTACAGCAATATATAAACAGCTTAGCCATTAGCTGATACACAAGCAGTTTTCTGCCGAAAACAGCTCAGAAGCATGACAGATCCTCAAAAAAAGCACCCCATTCCGGGTTGGTCATATCCGCCGTGCCTCCAGATGGCAGAGGGGCCGAAATTCAATATTCCACTTCCTAGAGGTTTTGTCTCCAGGCCCATAGAATAAACATGCAAAGATTCATCGACCTCGGCCCAGCGATCTCTGAGCCTGTATGGTTTTAAAAATGTTGACACTGCATGGATGGACAAACGTACAGACTACAGACGGACATTTTGATCAGTTTTATAAATCACCTCGGGAAAGCTAACTGATAAAGTGACTCCATTCGGTCGTCGCAAAACTCAGTGCTGTGCTAAACAGATACTGTGTTGCTAACACAACAGTAATTTGCAAGTTGCTTTAAAACTCAAAGTAGCCTAAACTGAGCAAAAACTGCACAAAAGTTGCATGACATGGTAAAAATTGTGCACTCTTAGAAAAAGTCAAAATTGAGCTGCACGAGATTGCTATCTTCTGGGACTAAAAATTGTCATCCACAGCCCGACACCTGTTATCGGTTTCAAAATTTTACGCCCAATCTTTACTGCTCTCCTTTATGTCAGCATAACAACTGATTAAGCTCCATGACTGTTCTACACTGCAAATATAAACAAAGCTTCAATGAACTGCAACAACAACAACTGTTTAACAGCACTTTATCTGGGACAACCCGAGTAAGCTGGCACCAGAACTCTCAGAAACATTAATCTAACAATACACCATGCTCACTGTCCTTAAATTCCTCACAAGCACTCTCAACCTTCCCTCTCAGGCCTCCAGTCTACCTCTAGGGTTTAATACAAAGGATAACCCGGAGAAACAGCTGAAAGAAACACGAAGAACCCGAGGACAAGAACCCACACTTCCTTCATACTCGCCTAATTCTGAAGATTGTGAAGCGCTGAACTTAACTATTCAACAGTCGTCACGTCTCGCAGAAATGAAAAGTGACATGGAGAAATACTGTCCGCAACAAGGGCTGCCGGAGCGCGGGGTCATCATCTTCGTCGTAGAGGCTTTAAGTCAAAGTCAAAAAGTCTTGGTTAATATGGTGGCAGTTTAGCTTAGTGGTAACTCGTTGGTCTCGATAAATGTAGTTACTCTACGCTGGGCCTGGTTAGTGCCCGGATGGGTGACCATCTTCGGACGGGTAAACTATCTCGGTATGTAACCAGTCATCCAGGTCAACTCAGCCTGGCCATCCCTCTGTGGGTAGGCACTATGACTACCAGCTTAGGCTGAAAGGTAACCGTAGGTCTGGCATCACACTGGCAGACATGACAGACAGTAGTGGTTTATCCACCTATGGGTTCAACGGCCTATGAAAGGGAGATGAGCACCCCGCCTACACTCCTTCGGAGTATTGCCTTCCTTTACCTTGGTTAATCACTGGTCCCCTCTCACTCACACCTATCACTGAATGACCACTAGCAGGCCTGCAGCAGCCACACAGACAAGAGCAAGGGTTAAGAGTAGGCCCAGCCATACACATCAAGGTATTTTTACATTGCATGCCCTTCCTGATGCAATCCTCATTATTTCTGGGCTTGGGGACCAACGCAGAATATGTTGGTTTGCACATCCTGAGGCTAGGTTGCATACCGTGGACTGGAAATAAAGACCAAAACTACAACAAGAAAGTACGATATAATGCTAAGCTACCTCTTTCACTTTCAACAAGAAAGTATGATATAATGCTATGCTACCTCTTTCACTTTCCCGGAGTCGACAACAAACACCACATCGTTGATAGTGATACTCGTCTCGGCAATGTTGGTCGACAGAATCTGTCATTAACAATATAACAGATTAGATGACTAATTCAACAACAACAAACCTCATCCCATGACACATTGCAGGGTGCTGCCACTGCTCCCAGAGTCATTGGACATCTATTCTGAAAGTTTCACGAAACAGCTGCAACCGTTTTCAATAATGTTGCAATGGTAGCAAACACTGAGACAAAGTCGACCAGCTAGTGTCCAGTCTTGACATCTTACCCACTGTGGCTCATTAAAAGAAGGTATCCGATACTTGAGGATCACTGAAAGGCCGAAGCAGCAGCAATACAGAGACTATCATCAGACTGGAAGCAATGCTGCTGCAGATGCCAAGAATTCACACGGCTCTGAATAACTGAGGCAGACATTAAGCCATTTAACTTGGCTGAAAACTCGCCTTGTTTAACTTTTTAGGTTATGTAAGATATGGCACATGGCGTTGGACAGAAACAAGTAATGTCAGCATGGCAATGCTCCTCAGAGTTTATCATGACAAATTCAAACTCAGTTAACAGCTATGAATAAATTAATATTTAGGGGCTGACCAAATTTTGGTTACGGCGCCGAGACTGCCTCTAAAATGACTTTCGGCCTGGTTTCGGTTTTGACCAACGTGGTTGTGGCCAAGTTTCCACTACGGCCATAAGTGGAACCTGGTTTCAGCATGCCACTGTAGGTTAACAGCCCTACTGTCCGGGCCGTCACTGAAGTGGCTCAGGCTTTGCAGTGACCGCTGTCTCGTCATCCGTCCACCAGTGACCATACACTAAACATGTTACAGCTCATCTCTCTCCTGTCTAAACCGACCACGTCGTAGCCGCCCTGTTGTTGTTTATCTGTTGCAGTTTGTAGGTACAGGATACCTTGATAGATCGATCACTTCATCATAGATTCAGTTTCGGTTGCGGCAGAAACTCATAATAAAGTTTTGGTGCCAGGTTCGGTTACGGCCTTATAGTCATCTCTCAGTTACGGCCTGGTTTCGGCTACAGCCAGAACTGACAAAAACAGTTTTAGTCGGCCTCCATTATGCACGGCATTACATAAAGTTACTATTTCACACACAGTTAACCTCACTAAAGCCGTTCATCATTACGATGTCAATGGGAAATAAATAAACAAATAAAACTCACAAAAGTGCATGCATGACAGACTGTAGAACACATAGGCAGAATACTCACGATCTTTCGGACTCCTGGACCAGCATTTTGGAAAACCCGGCGCTGGTCTGTTGACTGCATCTGAGAGTGCAGAGTAAACAGAATGTATCTACGCCAGCCATGTCAAACACAATCACTACCACGATACACATACATGTGATATACAGAGCATGCCAAAAAAGTATCCCCAAGGAATTTTGCTAATGCTATCACAGAATGCACAATAATTAGCCAATTATATTCTTCTTCTCATATGCGTGCCATTAACCATAATTGGTCAGTCACAAAACAGTGTCTTCATCTGCAGAGTGTAGCCGAGATAAGCCGCCATTCAGTTTTGTCAAGGGACAAGATTCGACAATGTGAGACATCATCTGGGTCTCGCCACAAGGACACAAGTCAGTGTCTGTAAGTAGCCATTTCCTTTTGCAGGCACCACAGTGTCCCTGTTCCGTGCGAAAATGGTTCAGCAGAGACCACTGTTGCCGAGGGAGGTCGAAACCCGGTTGCCGGATTGTAGGGTCGCACACTAGGTGAGAATTGACCACCTGAGCCGACTTCCAGTTATGCCTCTAACGACTTTTGATGTCAACTGGTTGCAAGTCCAGCCACAGCGGTTTCCTGGATGTCAGTCGCAGCAATGGTGGGCTAAGGATATCAGGCTGGATTGGCCAACTGTCATGTTTGACGATTTTCTCTACCAGCTTGTCAGTGGCAGCCTTCCTTCATAGGGCTGGCGGTTCAATGTTGGAGAGCACTGGAAGCCACGGGAGAGGTGTAGAACAGAGGGTACCAGAGATGAGGCGCACGGTAGAGTTCAACTGCACATCGACCTGACTTGTCTGAGCAGTACTCCGCTGCTGAATAGCAAAGCGCCAGAGCAGATGACCGCAGAGTGTTGGCGCTGGCACCCCAGGTGGAACCGGCTAGCTTCATCAACAAGTTGTTTCGGTTCTTCAGCTTGCATCCAGTCTTTGTCAAGTGTTATCTGTAGGACAGCATATGGTCTAGAGTCACCCCAAGATAGGTTGGGTAGCACTCATGCCGAAGGCACTGCCATCCAGATAAACTGACAGTTCGTTGGTGGCCCTGGTATTATATTTACACAGCTACGATAAGTTTTATTTTAATATTCACAAAAAAGAGCCACTGATAAGCAGGGATGGGTTCGAGGACAGCATGTTCGAGGCCAAGGCCAAGGCCAAGGCCAGACCACTTAGAGGCCAAGGCCAAGGCCAGAACTGTTAGAGGCCAAGGCCAAGGCCAGTTCTCTAGGAGGCCAAGGCCAAGGCCAGTGATCATGATTGTTGATAAAAAATAAAAAAAGACATTTCTCATCAAAATCCAATAATTGTTAAACTGACAACAAAACGTTTATCGAAGCACAAGTT
>Ga0209149_1000800_pt1 | contig 14165 bp, 12 predicted proteins | sample WorMetTyACAVOLI2_FD_187423 | JGI IMG/M metagenome (GOLD analysis project Ga0209149, IMG submission 187423) | Marine gutless worms symbiont microbial communities from Max Planck institute for Marine Microbiology, Germany - Olavius algarvensis... ... | reverse complement strand
CAAAACAGAATTACTACAAACAAGGCAAGGAGCATATCATCCTGTCGGATCTACAATCAATCATCACTGCACAGAGAAATAAGATATTGCTTGCTAGTCTTTTTAAGCACTTTAACAGAAGAACAAACTTTCATATGTTCAGGTAAACTATTCCAAAGTACACTACATTGGTATACCAACGCTTTCCTACGGGAGGGGACGTAATAAGTAAAGCGTTGTTTACCTGGTTTGAATATTCAGTGCGGGATGTTACTCATCGAGCGAGAAGGCCACGCCTCCCCGCTGAAATGAGGCGGAGTCACGTGATCAGCAGATCTCGTGACGTCAGTAGTGATGATGATGACGATGACAAAGAGTACGACGACGGTTATGATGACGTAAGCAGTGATGATGATGACGTGTCGAGTGACGTCACCGAAAGCAGCATAAGACGACGTCACAAGAAAGACGACGACAACGACGTCCCGCGATTCTTCTACGGGCGAGCGAGCGACACCGTTGCTACGGGCACCGATAGGCTGCTTCAGACTGATGACGTCACCGCTTCTTGTGCGTCACGTGACGCAGCGAAAGACCAGACTGATGACGTCGATACACCTCGCGTACCAGGGAACACCTCAATCGTGGGTACGTAGATTTTCTACACATAATATGCCATATATTCCGAGTGAACAATATTCCAATTTTTGTAGACTTTTGAGAATACGATTACAAGATGAAATCGGGGACGACGCAAATTAGGCGCACGCGCATCACTTCAAACTACTGTTTTCTCACCCGTAGCGTTAGCTTTGATAGTCATCAACATTTGAAAAAGTAAAACGTCTTCGTTTCAAATAGTTGTTTAACTGAAAGATAAACTTTTATTTCTGGTATGTTGGTATCTTATGATTTTTGTCGCGCGACGTCAGCCTAGCGCGGCTCTTGCTGACGTGCGGTGCCTGGCTGTATGGGTTTTTGTCATGTTCGTGTATTGTGTCGAAACGGCTACAGATACGGCCGTAGTTGCTATGGAATGCGAATAGGAAACCGTACCCAAGCTTTCGAATGGTACCGTTTCCAGTGACCTTGAGTGACCTCTAAGCTACATTTCAAGCTTTCAACGATAGACGCAGTCGCGCGGCTCCTCTGCGACAGCTGAGTTTCTTGTACCTGGTACCTGTGAGGTACTGTATTGGTGGAGTCGACTTTTCGTTTCTTTGTAACAGGGTTCGTATCAATATTACGCAAAAAGGTTGCACGAAACTATAAGGGTGGATTGGCGATGGATCTGTGCTGACATTGTTAAATCTTGGGCTGAAGTATAGGACAGAATCAAGATCGCTTAGCCAAAAAACCACAAAAGAACGGAAACTTATTTCAGCAAATGTTAGTAAAACGCATAGATCGACGGTTGTTGCGGCCCGCCCTAAAGGGCCAGTTATGAGCTGGTTGCCGTTGTCAGTCCGTCCGTCATACGTCTGTCCGTTGTCCGTTCTTTGCTCATATCTCGGTCACCCGGTCAAGTGCTGTAAACAAAGCACAACGATCGGTGTTATCAACAACTTGCGACTGTCGCAGTGGGTTGACGACACCTGTGGTGTGACGCGAAGTAAAAACAGACTCCCCCTTCTCGGGAAAGCGCGGTTGCGGGCCAACTTTTTATCGCAACGGCGATATTCTTGTTTAATCTGTAACCAGAGTTGGACGTGGGTTGGGTGCATCCGTGGGTCAGGTTGAATTGGTTCGGGTCAAGAGTCAAAAATATCTAATAAATATACAATTTATACGCATGAAATTCGTCGACTATAATTTCTAATGATAAGAAGTTGTAACATTGCCATTTCATTACCGTTTACTTATTTATTCCATTTTGGTTATTTGGTCGTTTTTCTGCCGCATCGTGACAATGTGATGCTTATCACGGTAAAGAATAATCGATAGCTGACAGTCGTGCAAGACGGGTACGGTTGGGTCGGGTCCAGATTTTTATGTTAATTTTGGGTTGGGTCGAGTTGGGTCACTTCACTTGTGGGTCTGGTCGAGTCGGGTCAAGAAAATTGGACCCACGTCTACTCTCACTGTAACAATATGCCTAAATTGGTTTGGTGCATGCATAGTGGTAGAACGTCGGTCTTTGACCAGCGAACTTTCCCTGTCCTGCGCTCGACCTACAGCTGACGGGTGACCACGTATGTGGATAAACCGTCCGCTATTGTCAGCCAACTAGGCTAACTCAGCCTTTCATCCTTTCGGGTCAATAAATAAGTAGTAAGCTGCAATTAGATGTCCGTCACCACAATCTTTGGTGGCGCCGTCTGGTGAACGCTTACGACGTAGAGGCAGGTATAGTGTAATTTGCAGGTAAAACTGTGTGATCCACACCTAAGCGCCTTGAATGTATACTGCAATAAAGACGCTATATAAATTCCCTTACATTTACCTTTAAATGCAGTATTTTTACGAATTTTAAGCGAAATTTGTTGAATTTTAGCGACACTGGAGCCGAGGGGACGGGAGAGAGAGCGGAAAACAGAAGGAAGTAAGCGGAAAGTCATTTTGGTCAAAGATTCGGCGGCGCAAACGACACCTCCAGACTCACCGGCTCATCGTCGCCACGACGCCTACAGGTCACGACCCGAGGTCACAGTGGGTCAAGGGTCAAGGTCACGACCCGACGTCACAGCCGAGTCCAAGGTCAACGACCGCGCAACCACGGAATTCCGTACCATCGTCAACGTCTTCGACGACGGACTTCGACAGAACTCGTCGGATATCGTGTCGGCTCACGGGGACCGATCGGGCGTCGTCATCGACACCGACTCGCTCCAGTCGACTGCCGTGGCAACGGAGAACGGACCGCGTGTGTACACGGACAAACTGCGTCGCGCGAACGGACTACACCCGACTGCGCAGCAAATTTCTTCTTCCAAAGGTTTATGTCCTTATTTATGCAAATGGCACACGTACCAGAAATCGGTGCCAAGAACCCGCACCAGAACCACTGGTACCATACCGTACCATACCATACCACCCGGGCTGCCGTGGTCTAGATTTGCCACGAGCAACGCAGTTCCAAGTACTTGACGACATTTTGGACCTCCTCCCCCTCTGCCATCTGTCAATCGTAGATGTCAGTCATATTCTCTGTCCAATCTAAGAAAGTAGATAAAACAAGCAGAAATACAAGACCAAAGCACGAGCCCAAAGGTGAAATTTGGCGTATATGAAATTCTTTAGTAGCCCTTGTCGCCGTCGTGATAAGGGCTACTGGATACAGTAATATTTTCTGCCAGACTGGCAGGCTGCTGTGTTATGTTCTCGTTCTGTCCGTTCATTTATCTGTCCGTCTGTCCGTTCTTTCGTTTGTTCGTTACAAAACTTGTGAACACAAAACTTTGGAAACAAATGAACCGATTTTGATGCAAACTGTACTAGTGGTCCACGTGGCAAGGATACAAACGATCAACATAGGGTCAGGAGGTCAAAGTTCAGGGTCATACGAACACGAAGATAGATTTCGAGGCCTGGCGGAGGCATCATTTTCGACCCATTTGGGTCAAATAGCTTTATATCGCGCGATGCTGTGTAAAGGGCGCCTGTGTTGTCGCAAGATGTCCGTCTGTCTGTCCGTCACACGCCGGTATCGTGTCGAGATGGCTAAACACAATCATAAAACCGTTTTAAATGTCGGGTAGCCACACCATTCTAGTATTACGTACCAAACGTTATTACAATATTTCGACGGGGACTCCCCTAACGGGGCGCCGAATCCAGGGGTATGAAAAATTGCAGTTATCGTCCCATATCTCGCTTTATCTCGGAAATTATACAAGATAGGGCCATAGATACAACTGGATACTAATAGTGACTTAAAGCCTACTCAAGGGTGTCTTTTCGAATGACTTTGAGCGACTTTGCGTAATCGCGCGGTATCTCTGAGACTGCTGAGCTTTTCGTCTAGTTTGTCGCGTGCGTGGTGTTGATACAGACTCGAGGAAACGAATGGTGCTGAACTCGATGGCGGGGGACTGGACGCTGACTGAGGAGGCGAGGGACGTGCTGAGAGCTCTCGACGAGGCGGTGGACGGTGCGTCTGGAATGGCGGATCTCACTGACAGCGAAATATCGCTGCCTAAGTCCGTCTCACGAGGAGTCCGGTCTCCACCGGTACCACCCCCGCCGCCACCGCCACCCATCGGTGAGTCCTCGCTTTTAAGCATTTTTTCACTGCAGTGCAAACACATGAAAGCTCGTGTCCGTGCCACATCGCAGAGTGCTGCCACCTGGCGAATTTAAAAGCACGATTATAGAGCCATTGCCTGAACGTATCATGACGATGCGCGTCTAAACGTTTTCGCGTACTGTTGTAATTATAGCAAACATTCGAACTAAGAAACAGACAGACAGCCAATAGGGCCATAGAAGTATTGTTTGCATTTAAGTGAATGGAGACATTTGCTTTGCACAATCTGTGCCTAATGGATACTACACTGTGGTCGATAAAAAAGTGGCACTAAATTTCTATCAATAACTTTGGCAAACCTTTTAACTAATGTTTGTCGCGAGATGCTATGCAATATGCATACGTGCGGCCTATGTACGGTGACCCACAAGTGACAACCTTCACCCGAACCAGCTCGCACCACACTCACACCACAACCACACCACACCGACACCACACCAACACCACAACCGTTTAAAGTTAGTGTGCTGTGGTTGTGGTGTGGTTGTGGTGTCGGTGTGGTGCGAGCTGGTTTGGGTGAAGGTTGTCAATTGTGGGCCATCGTACCTATGCCGTCGTGCGCTGTTTCTCTGGCCGTCAACCCGTCTACGGTCTGTTTGTCTGTCACGTTCGTGTATTCTGTCGAAACGAGTACCGGGTAATCGTATCTTCATTTTTTCACTATCGGGTAGTCACGTCATTCTAGTTTTTCCGTACCAAGTTCCAGATTCATTTCGTCAGCCTAATCAATTCTGTCTCGATTCACCTTCTCATTCACTTGTCAACCCATCCTTGTTATCATCGCCACTCTCATCATCCATCACTCCTTCACTCTTTCACTCCAGGCTCAAAACCTACCTTTTCAACAAATCCTTCCCACCTTAACTTTACTTCTTTACTCATTGGACTGCCATCATGACAATGGTAATGGAGCGGACTTATCGTACTCATCAGTTTATTTTCAGTTTTCTTTTATATTTTTTGTTCGTTCCGTTTGGTAGACTAAGTTGGCTATCCGTCAGTTTATTTACTGCACGTTATACACACTATCGTATCGTATTGTATCGTATCGTACCAAACATTACGACAATATTTTGACGAGGACCCAATAACGGGGGCAAAAATCGCAATTTTCGACCAGCATATGGCTTTGAGGTCAACGGCTGCTCGAGTGTCAGTTTCCATGGTGGAGTAATTCATAGCACTAAGCGACGGCGTCTGTTTATAGCGCAGACCGTCACGACGAAGCGTCACGCATCAGTGAATCTTGTTTGTGACAGCAAGCCTCGATTTTACGCCGAGGAGAACAAAACCGAAGTTAATAATTGTACTCACTGATAAATCTGAAGCCGAAGTAACTAATGATAAAAGACTGCGCTCGAGGTATTGTACTGTAGTTGAAATTAAGTACAGATAGACACGAAGCGTCGCGCGGCCTCTCTGCGACACCTGAGCTTCTTGTAATATTTTTGCACTGCTGCAACCGGAAATGAATTTCCAATAAAGTAACATAACAAAATTTTAATTTGCTCGAATTTGCGCAGTCGCTGCAAAGATCACAGCGTGAAAGTTTGTCGTATGTGGTGCGTTGTATACAGATCTGTTGCCGGTGCCGCTGAGTAGCAATAAGCCGCCAGCTCTGGCTGTGAAGCGTATCAACTGGGAGAAGTTGGACCGTGTCGACGAGAACACTGTATGGGCCAAGGTCATCTTAACGTTTGTAGACACTAAGTCGACCGGCGCAATTTAGTAAGTATGTAAATGAGTAAGTAAATTTGGTTGGTTGCGTGGCACAGTGATAGAACGTTGACCGGCGAACTTTCCCTGTCCTGCGCACGACCTGCAGACGACGTGTGACCACGTATGTGGGTACGCCGTCTGCTATAGGTCAGCCAACTAGACCAACTCAATCTTTCATCCTTTAGGGGTCGATAAATGAGTAGTAAGCTGCAAGTTGATGTCGGCCACCACAATCAGTGGTGGCGCCGTCCGGTGAACGCTTACGAGGTAGAGACAGGTGTGGTGTAATTTTCAGGTAAAATTGTGTGAGCGCATTGAATGTGAGGTGCTCACAAAATGGCGCTGTGTAAACCCACTTCCCCTCAACCCCGAGAATCTGTTACGAATTATTTCACTGTTAAACAGTTTTGGATCGCACGTAAGTCACGCGGTCAAAAAGCCCCCGTAAACAAAATATATAAGAAACAACAAGCTCAGAATAGTTTCAGACGAATAGAAAAGCTCTTAAAATACTAAATTCCAAATCATATGGTTCTCATTATGCGGTCTGCTCTTATGGAGGCCACGTTATTGCACCCAGTCTGTTTGTCCAGCGCTAAAACCGTAAATTGACAGGAAGATTGATCATGTCACGTGGAACTGGCTGGTCAGTTTTGAGGGTAAATGATCAAAGGTCAAGGTCACGACGTTAGGGGTCGCGGCCAGGGGAGCCAAAAGTGTGGCGGCACAATTGCATCAGTACAACAGGGGATATTGTGTCAGTCTAGTTTTGTCAATGTCAATTATCAATTTATATGGCGCATCACCGCGAATGCTTCTAATGCGATATTGATATAGCTAATCTGCCGTCCGTCACATTCCGGCATTGTATCGAAACAACTTTCTCTAGCGTTTAGTAACCAAATCATTCTAGTTTTACAAGCACTAAATATATTTGCGAAAGTCCGACGGGATCACCCTATACGTGGGCGTTGAATACAGTTGGGGTATATAATTTCGCGATTTTCATAATCATAAACATATTTGTAAAGCGCCATAGGCAGAGCTACAGAGGCGCCAAATGTGGGAAACGATACAAGATATAGGTCCATATTTACTATGGAACGGTAATAGGAAATCTATGCGGTCTATCGAACTAGGACATTTCCTATGACCTTGAGTGACCTTTGACGGTCATTTCAGGGACCTACACTGTGTTCCAAAAAAAATTAAGTGACCACGTCTTCGACGATAAATTGAACTAGAATAGTCCTTTTACAACAATTTTTGGTAAACTTATTACCAAGAGTATAGACCATCGACGATGTTTTTTTATATTTTTTCGCCTCACCTATTTTTTGCACCTACTTTACCTTGGGAAACAGTCAAGACCTAAATGTCAGTAAAAATTAAACAAAATCACGAAAGTTTCGCAGAAACTTGCGATTCTGATTAAAAATATCTATCTGTCAAAGCAGTTTGGTGCACGTAGGCTGTTGAGTGAATTGTCCGACAAGGGTCGGAAACTTGGAAGCATCGACAGTCGGCTGAATAGAATCCGCAAGACGGATGCACTAATGTCCGGCTACCAGGCAGCGGCAGACCGCGTTCAGCGCGTAGCAGTGGAGGACCTTGTGCTCAGTCAGGAGGACGAGCCACAAAGGCGCCGATCAGCTCCTGAGATTTCGCATGAAACTGCCATTCTTTGTACAAGTGTGCACAGGATAATTCACGGTGATCTCCAGCTCAAATGATTCAAACGATGTGTTCAGCTGTTGTCTGAAGCCAATCGCATCTCTCATCTCACTCGCTGATAAAGAACATTATCGTCTGCAATAAAACTTGTTATTGTTCTGTTATAAACCGTAAGTTAAATAACAAGTAAGTAAAATAATGTGGTGACAGTTTTGCAGTTAATGAGCTAATATTGTAGCTTTGAGAAAATCAGCAATTTAAGGCTAAATTCATGATATTTACTTCTCGACAGTTTGCCAAGGTAAAGTAGCTACACTAAGTAGGTGAGGTGGGAAACTAAAACAACCTGTCGATGGCCTATAGTCTTAGTAGTAAGTGTGGCAAAAATCTTTGTAAGCAGACAGTTCTAGTTCAACTTATTATAGAAAATGTGGTCACATGTTTTTTGTAACACAGTGTACTTATTGTTGTTACTTTGTGTGCGTAGCTTACGCGCAATCTGTTAGCGATAGCTAAGTTTCTTGACTGTTCATGTATTGGTTGCTTTTTGTCTTGTATCACTTCAAAGATCGATTTTCTGTTAGAATTATATAAATATTTGATAAATAAGTAAGAAAGTAGACAAAGTAGGCAGAAATACAAGACCAAACCACGAACCGCTGGAGGAAATTGTCTGCTGTATGTGCCACAAAACAGGGCGGCATGTTATTGAAACTAAAGATACATCGACGTCGAAGTGTCAATGATTGAAATTCAGTGGCGACTTAGCAGCTAATTTATTGATAATCAACTGTATCGTAGGATGATTGGACAAGGAATGTGATTGGTATTTGTGATTGACAGATGGCAGAAGGGGAGGAGCTCCAAGACGTCGTCAAGTACTTGGAACTGGAACAACAGTTCAGTACGAAGCGATCGTCACTATGTACGATAACAACGTTATGTATTTCGCTTTTTTGTTTCGTCAAAGTAAGTAAGTAAGTAAGTAAATAAGTAAGTAAGTGTAGATTTGTGTATCGCATCGTCGCGAACACGTCTCTAATCCGCTTACCGTACATCGGCGCTGATCTCCGTCAACTAGTCCTTCAGCCAGACACCAGCGAACATCGCAAGATCCTAGATACGGGTTAGGCTATTACGCGGTGTGCCTGTTTACTACCCCAGCTTTCGCTGGTTACTCAATAAGCTTACCCGCAGATCGGTGGCTCAGTTGAGTAGACCCGGTGCCTGGTTCTGTGCCAAGGTGGTGTACCTGTCCAAAGACGGTCACCCATCCAGGCACTAGCCGGGCATAGCGTAGAGTAACTACGTTAATCGAGACCAACGTGTTACCGCTAAGCCAAAACGGCAACACAACACAACATAAAGCAGTCCAGAAAAAAACATAAAACCTAAAGCACGTTGGCAAAATTTTGGGGGCCACCCTATCGTTTGTATTTATGAGTAGGCCTACGGGAATACGGTAAGAACGGCTGCATCCCTTCGTGGTCAAGTCCAGTGTCGGAATTCATGGTCTGTCCAACATTTGGCGGTTTTTCCTCCCCAACCCCACCATTGACAGTTTAAACACGATTTACACAAAAATAGTTAAAATCGGTCAATTATCTTCAGCCATTGCGACAGAATTTCTTCTGAGAAGAAAAGGGTTAATAGCAATTAATTTTTGCACAATTTGTCAGTCATAATGATACGTATCGTCGCACTCCGCAAACATGTAATGTAACCCTTTAGAGTGCACACATGGGATGATATCAAGTTGGTACACTGGCCGTTGACGGATGTTACATTTGGTACAGCGAGGAGTTGACTGGGCAGGACCGCAGCCCGCCCAGGCCCCTCCTGGTTGTATCAAATGTAATAGCCCACCCATCAACAGCTAGTGTACCAATCACTGTATTGGTGTATAGTGGTCCGTTGCTCTGCGGTTTTAATGTGCCTATAATAAAGGGGTTAATGTAGGCCTATGCAATAATAGCATACAAAACTTCAGTACTGACCAGTCACATCGTGTGCATTGAGTTTTTTTCTGCATTACTGCAAATACCCTGCAACATTTATTATAATTTTCCCAGAAACTAGATAAGTATAATATAAACGACTGACATGGTATGCGTGTAGCCGAGACGCTCAAAGACAGGAAGCAGGAACTGGACATTTTGAACCCCAAGAAAGCGTACAACATATGTGAGTATAATCACACGCGTACGTAGGGTACGATGTTTTTTTGCCGCGCGATGATATGCGTAAGCGCGGCCTATGTCGTCATGCGGTGTCCGTCCGTCCGTCCGACACGTTCGTGTATTCTGTCGAAATGAGTGAACGTATCTTCAGTGATTTTGACCGTCGGGTAGCCACACCAGTCTAGTTTCTCCTTACCAAACATTATGGCAATATTCCGACGGATACCGTCTAACGGGGGCGTCGAATGCAGGCCCGGTGGGGTAGGCAAAATGGCGATTCTCCACGAATAGCTGGCTACCGATCGATGACTGCTGGAGGTGCGAACAACAACTGCGACGGCGGACGGTGCAGTTTACCGCACAGACCGCCACGCGTTAGTGAATCTTTGTTTATCACAGCCAGCATGGACGACCACGACGAACAGAAGACAACAGAACATAATTTGTGTATACGTGCTGATGCTGTTTACCAAAAATTATCAAAATTAGTCCATGCTTGTCGAACTACAGCTTGCCAAGTTGGCGCGTTTTTTTGAGACACAGTATTGCAGTAACAATAATTAAACCGGCAGGCGACGAAGTTACTGCAAGTACCCCTATTGTATCTCTCGTTTCTGTCTGTCGATGGCGCCATCTGGCGAATGTTCGAGTAACGCAAGCCAATTATTATTATATGCGCATGGGTTGGTGGGTCCTCCCCTTGCGCCAAATCTATCTGCTCCTACATTTTTGATCCGATATCGAAAGTTTTCTGGCCAAAATGTCCAACACAAACGCGTACACAAACGACTGTGATGAATTGTCCGTATATTGTTTCCTTCGCAACTGTCAGCGACGCAAACTTGGTCGGTTTTGTTAGAGTTTGTACGAACCAGGAGGATGAGAGCAACATTGTAGGTTCCGCACAGTTAGACTATAATACGTCAAATAAACTCCCGAGTTTGCAATGAAATGGGATAACGCTTTCTTGTTAAAGTGATGTTCACTGACAGACAGACAGACATACATACATACGTACACACACATACGCACAGACACAGACAGACAGACAAACACGGGACATACAATAAGGCTACGCGCAGTAATCAATACTTTTACGTCCGGCTGGTGTTTATTTAGCGATCTTGCTGGGTCATCTGAAGAAAGACGCTGGCGACGTGAAGAGAGCGCTGCTAAGCATGGACGAAGGGTTGTTGACGCCCGAATGTCTTAAGCAGCTCATCGACTTCGCACCAGACGATGACGAGGTGAGAGTGCTGCCGATCGACCGTTATTGACGCAGTTGTAGCTGTATTTGCACCGAATACAACTGCTGCTTAGTTTAGTAAGAATATATCGGTCGGTTTAATTAAACACACAATGAATAGCTTCGTCGACTGTTTCCGTCATTTTTTTCTTCGTTTCAAGACCCACATCCTTTCGATCCTTATGGTGCTCTCATGACTTCAGTCTCCAGCCGGCGAGCTACCATCGATGTGCTTTGCGGAACAATCCATTTGTACGACCAATGCCTAGTTGAATCAACTGCCCAAACCAAGCTGGTATAAGGCATACAGAACGCGAGATACGACAATAGCCTGAAATACGGTGGCCAAGCCCTGATCGTCTAACCCGGCATGTTGAACTCCGCTGTTACTCGTGACGTGGGTAACCTCTTCTCAAAGTGTGAACGTTTACCGTTTTCGTGTTAAAGATGGGCACTCCCACGGACAGACAGACAGACGAACAGACGGACACGGAGTGTATAGGCCTACATACGTAGGGCCGCATAAAAATACGAGAAAAAACGAACTAGTAACATACAGTAAAATGAAATAACAAGAAAAATCGCCCCACAGCTCGACCAAAATTATTATTGTCATGTACTATGTTTAGTGATGCCTTTTATTAGTCATCTCTCCCGGTCAAATGTATAACTGGTCAAATGTCCGTCCGTCCGTCCGTCGTCCGTCCGTCCGTCTGTCTGTCTGTCCGTCCGTCCGTCTGTCCGTCCGTCCGTCTGTCCGTCCGTCCGTTCTTCCGTTCGTCCGTCCGTCCGTTCGTCCGTCCGTCTATCTGTCCGTCCGTCCGTTCGTCTGTCTGTCCGTCTGTCCGTCCGTCGTCCGTCCGTCCGTCTGTCCGTCCGTCCGTCGTCCGTCCGTCTGTCTGTCCGTCCGTCCGTCCGTCGTTCGTCCGTCCGTCCGTGTGATGTCAACATTTTCAAAACCCTAATGCTCTGAGACCGCTGGGCCGGCGTCGATGAAACGTGGCACGTGTATTCTATGGGTGTGGGGACAAAACTTCTAGAAAGGAGAATTTTGAATTTCGGCCACTGTGCTTTGGGGGAGAGGTGACCCTCCCCGACCGGTCGATGCTTAATTTATTTGTGTCGTATAAATTTTACAAAGCCTTTAATATAGCACTGATATTCTGTTCGACAGATGCAAGCTTATGACGAATATCGCGGTTTAATGGACGACCTTAGTAAAGCCGACCAGTTTACATACCAGGTAAGAGTACAAAAAACGGTTTCATTTTTGTCTGATTAAGTTAAATTAATCGATTATTTTTGATCGAATGTTAAATATTTCGCAAAACTGATTGATTGTGAGTCTCAGTCAATCGCGAAATAGGTCTATTAAACGTACGATTAAAAACTGATAAACAAAACTGACCGACAGCCAGCGATTCAGTTATCTCATTTAGAATTATTTTACAGGAACCGTTTTGCGTTTTTACGAATAAACTTGAAGTAGAACTTTTAAAAGTGAAAAAAAACTAATAAATAAGCAATAACTTCGCACTGCGAATTGAGAAAAGAAATTGGCCCACCTCCTGCGACTTTGGCGTCGTCAACACAAGGGACGACGATTGTAAACAACTAATTCCGAGCGTCGCACTCAGTTTATAACAGATGACAACACCGGCGGTGAGACGACGGTCGTGCTCGGTTTACAACAGCTGTGGTCTGACGATCCAACAGTGAGTGAGTGAGTGAGTGGTCTGACGCCCATAATAGTATTTGCGCATATTTTAGTATTTTAATCCCGGATATCTCCCCACGGGAACATCTGAGATAGGATCTGAATGCGGAACAAAATCAACTTTCTAATAGAGTTCCATAGTAACTGGTCATCTATCTTGCTCGGTTTTCGAGATGTAACCACAGGATGGAAAACGGACGACAGACGACCGACCGACGACAGCAACCGTCGCATATCCCGCCTGTAGTCTACGCTAGTTTCTTTTTGTTTTTATTCGGCTTATCGGTGCGATATGAGCATAACTAAGGAACGAAAATAATGTACAGGGTGGCTCAAAACGTAAAGCCTCTGTTTGATCGCTTATATCGTAATGCCCGACTGGTTTGTAATTTTGTACGATTATTGGCGACTACATAAACAATAGATAAAATTTATCAAAATAAAACAATAACACAGAATTTTAAGGACAGTAAATAGCATTTTTGAATCGTGAGTTATTCTACTCCTTTTCTGTTACATTCGCTTGCTGCGGTTTGTTTCCGTTGCCTAGGTAACGCGAGTACCCGGATATCATCATCGTCTGAAGGCGATGCTGTTCAAAGCGAATTTCGCCGAGAAGGTTGAAGAAGTCAAAATGGCGAGTGAAATGTCTTTCAATATCGCTTTAAATTCAGTTGTTCCATTAAAAGTTTCACGATTTTTTTCGTTTGGTTCTATTTATAATTGCTCCTATTATATAACTATACGATACGATACGATAGTGTGTATTTAACGTGCAGTAAAAAGCTGACGGGTAGCCAGCTTAGTCTACCACACGGAATAAACAAAAATAAAATAAAATGTGAAACTAAAAATAAAATGATGAGCGTGACATGACCGGTCCAGTCCCGTGAGTCCCATGATCACGAAGGCATGCAGTCCAATAGATAAAAGAAGTCTAAGATGGGAAGGATTCGTTGAAAAGGTAGGTTTTGAGCCTGGATTGAAAGAGTAAAAGAGTGATGGATGATGAGAACGGGATGATGAGAGAGATGGGTTGACAAATGGATGAGGACATGAAATACTGAAATAAACTTCCATGTCCGCTCTCGCGAGATGCTATTTTGTACAACGTGTTTTTGCTGCAGTTCTTATACTGCGAATTTATGTGGTGTGTATAATTGTGCTGTACACGTACGTTTGTGCAGAGCCTGAGGACGGTAAAGAAAGCATCCCAGGAATTAAGAAACAGCGACAAACTGTCGAAAATACTTGAGGTTTGTTTCTACAATGTGTCTCAAAAAAAACCCGGACCGCTACAATTAATATGACATAACTTCACCTATTCAGAAAGTTCAGAAACTATTTTTGGCGCAGAGAGAACTTGTTCAATTCTCAATTGACTGCGATAAAAAAAAAGTTTTA
>Ga0209149_1000799_pt1 | contig 14169 bp, 11 predicted proteins | sample WorMetTyACAVOLI2_FD_187423 | JGI IMG/M metagenome (GOLD analysis project Ga0209149, IMG submission 187423) | Marine gutless worms symbiont microbial communities from Max Planck institute for Marine Microbiology, Germany - Olavius algarvensis... ... | reverse complement strand
CGCCATTTATTATTACTCAGCCCGAAAGCTGATACTCATTTTACCGTCCCACGGAGGGTAGAAGGCTGAGTCGACCTAGCTGGCTGGTTACATACCGAGATGGTTTACCCGTCCACAGACGGTCACGCATCCGAGTACTAACCGGGTCTGACGTAGCGCAACTACGTTGATCGAAGCCAACGTGTTACCACTAAGCCAAACCGCCAACTTGTATGTTACTACACTGGTTTTTGTTTTACTATCAGTTATACTGGGTTAGCCACTGCAGTTGTGAGCTGCGTGCCGGCCTAGATGTGCAGTGCTAAACAGTCTGCTAGCACTGTCTGCAGTGCTAGTGAGAGATGTTGAAATGTGAACGTGTGTTTTGTTGCAGAAACAGTTTCAAATATGTCTTTCTCATTTCATTTTGTAATGTTCGTCGGCAGTATGCTGTGCACAGGTACGCGCTGCTTAGTGTTCGTCACAACGTAGGCGTGTCCGTCCGTCCATCTGTCACACGCTGGTATTGACTCAAAACTAATAACCATACGATCATGCAGTTTTCACCAATGGGTACCCCAGGGAATCTTGTTTCTTGATCCTATCTTTCATACCTTAGGTCCTAGAGAATTTCCCTTGTGAGGGAAACAAGACTGGAATATGTAAAATGGCAAAAAAAACAAGATTTTCGACCAATAAATCGTTGTAACTCAGTAATGATAGAAGATAGGTACATAGTAACAATGAAAGACTAATAGCAAGTCGCATATGGGCTTTTGATTGGTACCAGCTTGATTACCTTTTACGTTGAATGATCGTAAGGCACCACTTGCCCTGTATAGCTGTTTCTTGGGCTTGCTGTATAGAACTGAATGAAAATAGACCCATGCTATCAGCGGCAAAAAGATAGCCCCGCTGACAGAGATTTCAGCTATGTAAATTTGCAGAGTGAGCGACCTATAACCTAGATTTCAAGGTAACAATATTTTTAAATGTTAAATATCTTAAAAGTGGTACAAGATAAAGCTGTATTTACAATGACAAACTGATAGGAGGTCGTATCTCTTTAATGGCACATTTTCAGTGATCTTGAATGACCGTAACTTAAGATTTCCAGAGCACGCCATAATTTGATGTTAGATGTCTCAGAAACGCTAAGATAGACACATGATTACTACAGACCACTAATATGTGGCCTATTTTACTGTGCCATTGCCAATGACCTTCATCAACTTTCAAGGTCAATTCAGCTGTTTTTGTCTGAAAATACTGGTAAGTGTTGCCTACTTTACTGGTCTCTTATAGAAAGTCCAGGTGATATAACGAAGGATAACATTAGCAATGATCAGATTGAGTAACCTTTGAATGTAATTTCAGAAATTTAGTTCTCTTTCCAATGCTGAAAGAGTTTCGAAATGTTAAGAATTGACAAAGTGTACTAATTGACTTTGGTGTACTACTTTTTTTTGGGACACAATGTAGTATTATCACTATGTGTGTGTATGTGTATGTGAAGACTTCAGTGCAGTCTAGTAGAATTCTAGCTGCATCTTTTATGCTGGAATGACATTGATTTTATAAATAGAATTTCTGATTTGCTATAAAAAAAGTGGAGGGCATCAGGCATCTATAGACTTTTTCATTATTCTTGTTTACTTCTGTGCTTCTATTCTGTTTATGTTGAAAGCTGTGGCAAGTGTCGAGTATGTAACAACAAAGTGGACTCCACTGGCATTCAGACCAAATGAACCTGTGCACTTGGATTGCCTCTTGGCTGGACAAGATGAACTTTCCAGGTACTTTTGTGTGTATGTATTACACAGCTTTGCAGTTTGATGATCAGTTATGTATTTATTTCAAACTCAAATGACATTGTTTTACCAGGTTGACAGTATTGATTAGAAAGTAAGGTAGTAAGTAAGCAAAATGGACTGTATAGTGCTTGCCAAAGTTGTGAACTGTAATACATTGGAGAGTATGCACTGTGGTGGCCAGGCAGCCAGGATGTTGCCCAGTGCAGTGGCCATGTGTGTTTATATTGGTTAAAATATTTTGCTGCCTTTGTACGAGTACCATAACGGATTCACGGTATTTTAAGGTGTCTGCTCAGCCAATAATATTTCTGTGAGCCATCTTATAACTGTTAGCTAGTTTTCACTTTCATTGACCGTAGTTCAGTGGTAGGATGGCTTGATAAGCTTTAATGATAAATAAATACACTGTGTTCAGAAAAAACCATCCACTTATGTTTTCTTGCATAACACTTAGAAAAAGTAACCAAACTGAATGAAAATTTCCGGCAAATTAGCTGAAGAAATGCTGATTCTAACAGCATAAAATAACTTGTATTCTTCTTAAATATTCTTGACAGCAGCGATATAAACAGGACGTTAGTAAAAGTGTTGTTACAGCAATCAGATTTACTTACCATTGGAGATCAATTTTTATTAAATGCTGGTCAATAAAAAAATATGAAGCAAACTACTTTTTGAAGATGTTTCGTGATAAAGGATAGAGTTTTAATGGGTTAAAACATTTAACAGAGAACGTGACAGCAGTGGCATCACTTGCTCGTGTTCGTGTTCGGGTTGTGGTTGACCACACGATGCCCAGCCCACCAGACAACAAAGTTAAAGATCTCGCACTGATATTTTGATCAGTGTCTTCTTTACCCTATCAAGACTTCCATCTTCTGTCAAAAACATCTTGAGCAAGCGTTTTTTTGTGTGTGATTTTTTTCACTCGCATCCATTTAATGAAATGTTTATCGTCAATGGTAAATCTCATGCTGTAATGACACTTTTACTGACGTCCGGTTTACATCACTGCTAGCAAAGAATATTTAAGAAAAATACAAATTATTTTTATGCTGTTAGAATCAGCAATTCATTAGCTATTTTGTCTGAAATTTTGATTTAAATTGGTTACTTTTTCTAAGAGTTATGCAAGAAAACAAAAGTTGATGTTTTTTTCTGATCTCAGTGTATTAGTTGATGTTTGCATGAGTTATGTTGTTTATGTGCCGGCAAATATACCAATTTTGGCTTCAAAACTGCACCGTTGAAGTGTCTGTCTATTTATACAGTAAATTTGTAATATCAAGGCTGTAATTATGGTAGTTGATTCTCTGTATATACCATTACACAGCCGACGTAGTGCGCCTGGTACAGCTGCATGGTCTCAATGTGCATCAGTACGCTGATGACACGCAGATCTACGGCTGCTGTCATCCAGACAACTCTGAATCACTGTGCGGTGACTTTGGCATCTGCGTCAAGGCTGTAGCTCGATGGATGTGTTCAAATCGACTTCAGCTGAACGCCAGAAAGACGGAATTCATGTGGTGTGTACCACCATGCTGTCGTCATCAGCTGCCAGTCGACCAATTGACCATTCAGTCAACTTCAGTCGCCTCGTGCGAATCGGTCCGTGACCTTGGCGGGTACTTGGACAGCGACATGTCAATGCACAAACACGTCACGCAGCTGGTCTGTTCGTGTTACGGCGTTCTGCGTCAACTTCGTAGCATCCGTCGTTTGCTACCACGTACAGCACTGATGACTTTAGTCTCCTCATTCATCATGTCAAAGGTGGACTATTGTAACGTTGTCTTGGCAGGTCTACCACAACGTGAATTGGACCGTGTGCAGTCGGTCGTCAACGCGTCTGCCCGCCTGTCAGCAGACGCTCGCAAGTACGACCAGTCCACGTAACACCGCTGCTGATGGACCTTCACTGGTTACGTGTGCCTGAGCGTGTGAAGTTCAAGCTGTGCGTGCTCATGCACCGTTGCCTTACTTGAGCGGCGCCGCGATATTTGACAGAGCTGGCATTGCCTGTCGCCAGTACTGCTCCTCGTTGCCTGCGCTCGGTATCATCTGCTGATCTTGTCGTGCCTTCAGCTCGCCGTTCAACCACCGGTGACCGTGCGTTCGCTGTTGCCGGTCCACGAGCGCGGAACAGCCTGCCATCTGACATTCGAACATCTACACCATCATTCGACACTTTTAAGAAACATCTGAAATCCTACGTAGCTCATTCAACTGTCTTTCTCTAGCCTGTAGAGCTTGTGACTACGTGTACATTGACTATGTTAGGCGCTCTAGAAGTAGTTCGTGCCGCTAGAAGTTCGTTCGCGCCCTACAAATTGTCAAACTTACATATTACATTACACTACATTACATTACATTAAAATGTTGACAGTTAGTTACTCTGCCAGGCAACGTGATTGTTCGTTGTATCTGTCAGTCATTCTGTCATTCGTCCTGTCTGTGAGCAGAATAACTCACGAATGTGGTAACGGACGTCGACCAATAAAAACATGCTAGGCATGGGCAAAGGTGACCCTCTGGAAGTGGTTAAATTTTGGTGTTGATCCGGATCTTGATGTGGATATGGGATCAGTTTTTCACTTTCTTTAATACTGGGAGATACTATTTTTTTACAATATATTGTCATTCGCCAGGGGGCGACACTGCAGCGGCCTTATCAGATATAGCATTTTATACGACATATTTTCACAGGGTGACGGTGCAGTGGCCTTGGCAGAGTTTACGCTCTTTGAGTGCTCTTGTGTTTTATATGTGATGTTTGTTTTTAGTTTTTCCTGGAACAGAGATGGAGCTCCATTAGTGATTTCAGAAGACGATGTGAAAATGTATGCAGACAACGGAACGTTGGTAATCATGTCACCGGGACCAGATGATGAGGGAGTGTATCAGTGTTTCGCTAGCACAACTTTTGGCACTGTGGCCAGCGTATCCATTGTGCTGCAGCAAGCTTGTAAGTGATGTCATCCTCCAGCTGTGCTAGATCTGTAGGCACTGTCATTATTATATGTTTATTATGCACGTCGTACAGGAAGTACAGAAAACGAAAATAAAAGCAAAATTTTAAAGAAGAAGAAAAAGCAGAAACTAAAGCTAATCACTACGGTTCATTGCTACACACAGCATAACACATGTCAATTCAGAAGTAGAAAATGTACCACCATCGGAAAATTTAAGAACCGATGAAACTTCACAAATATTCGTTATATCCAATAATAACCGAGCTGCACACCAATCGCTATCAGCAATCTGATCATAAAATTGCGACAGAAACCTTGCATTTCGAATGCTAATTTTCCCTTGAACAAACTTACTGAATTGCCAGCCAAAACGCGAACACAGAAACACAACATGTCTAACAATAAATGAGTTACCCAAGACAGCCAGGATACCAAACCTAGTGATGGAACGAACAGATGATGACTGACTGAATACATATCGTGCTGAACGCTTACACAGATCATTAACATTAACATAAGTATTTCTATTGCGCATCCCTACAGTCAGACCGAGGGTGCATTACAGAGTCATTACTACACGCATTATTCAGAACTGTAGGCGCGATGGAAAAGAAAAGTCTTCAGTCCCCGATGGAATGCAGATGTTAGTTGCGTCATTTTAAGATAAGTCGGCAGTTGGTTCCAGGCCCGTGGTGCAGCAGTGGAGATCATCAAAAAATTGTACCGGTAATGTGTTGCCGAGTAATAATGGTAGTAAATTATTATGAGTATCGCGTGGAATATTCAGGATGCGCCGTATAGTCTTGAGAGTACAGAGTCTGCTGATGCATCACGAATGATGTTTTGCTTGTAGTTCTGGATCACTTCCCATCAGCTCTGAATCCTGTCATTCACCGCCCCCACGTCGGAGCGCCGCTCACCCTCCGCTGCCATCCACCAAAATCCTTTCCAGAAGGTATGATCTACTGGGGAGAGTATAAGATTGATGGCAGGCTGGAGCCACTGGAGCTGACAGAACGTATATCTCTGGATTACAATGGTATCAACGTGTTTCTAATTTTGTCCTTGGCATTTAGTAGTTCACACTGTAATTTCAGGCCTGCTTTGGCAGTTGTTGACTGTATGTTACTATTCTTTTAATTGTAGCATTTTACAGGTTACATTCTGTTTATTGTCAGTCTGTTGCAGTGAATTTATTGCAACTATGTGATGTATACACAGCATCGTTTTAATATGGGCGGGCACAGTAGAGGGGGGTCTGGGGTCCATGGACTCTCAATAATTTGGTTGGGGGCCACAATGCATTTGGCCCCCAATATTTGGCACTTGAATTTCATATTTTAGCTCTAAAGTAAGTGCCAAAAAGACTGTTTTTGATGTATCTGAACTGTCGAGTATATTATGCTGCTTTCTGGAATTGTGATTGTTATGACCAAATGTTATAACATCTGCATGTATGTGCCACTGAACAAACCGTATGTCACACACCGCAGTCCGCCATGCACGATACGTCACGGTCTTGGTATCTATAGGCACACACAGACGGCGTACTGGTGAGGGCATTGAGATGGGCATCTCTGCAACGTGGCACTAATAACTAGTGAGTGATATGATACAGCAACTGGCTTGCATGCAGAGAGCTGTCAGCTTCTCCAGTGCAAGAACTTTACACAAGCGGCACATTTATCAGTGGAAACTCCAGCATATTGCGCCCATTAACAAGGACTGTGACATGTAAACTGCCATATACATGTATCTGAAGCTTTTGTGAATGACATGGTCTCAGTCCCAGTCACTGGCTTCTTCCCATTCCCGACCGAGATCTCGACGTACGACGACGACAACGACGGTTTTTGAAAATAATGAGTTGCGGACTGTCGGTGAAACAGCTGAAATAAAAGTGCTGAAGTTCGCTTCTGTTCCAAGTTTTTTTTTGTCGTGAAACTACTGCCCGCATTTGGTTGTTACTCAGTAACCTTCTTTATATGCCATCTTTACGTCTTTATAATGCTGCATAGATCTTTATTATGCCATCTTAACATCTTTGTCACAAGTGAATTGCTATATTTGGAAAAAATTGGCCTGTGTATTGCTAAGTTGCATTCAGCTTTAGGGGGCAATCGCCACCTGATTCCCTGACCAGGGGCTCTGCCCGTGGACCCCACTGGGGCAGAACCCCCAGACCCTTATAGGCTTATGCTACCATGCTCAACATACCCTAAAAACCACGATTTGGCCCCCAATTTTTCCCGTGGCGCCGTCTATGAGTTTTAAAGACGGTTTTCTACACAATTCTGTTGATTGTGCCACTTCTATGACGATTTTGGCCAACAGCCCTGTGCACTGTCTGTGTCTTGTTGATGTTAAATCAATAGATTTTTTGATTGGCAGCAGTGAAAGAGTTGGGTTGTCCAGCAATAAGGGCCGCAAAATGAGTTTACTATTGTTTAAAATAATGTAAAATAAAATACAGCCAGAGAAATGTTTGTTGACACTGCGTATCAATTGACAGGAAATTTGCATTTTACAAACGTTGAGTTAACCGATGTGAAGCAGCAGCTCCAGGGGAAATATCAAACATACGTCTGTGCCCTTTTCAATGAGTTGTTGGGGAATGTTGCCTCCAGCAGTGATCACTGCATCATCCCCAGCTCAGGTACCAGTGTATAACAGTGAAACATTATTTAAGGCCGCCGTGTTTTTTTGTTTATACTGATGAACAAGGTGACATGGTTCCAACGTTAGATGGACTTTAAATTACCAGTGCAGTACAGTCTAAACAACTGTGTATCCGGTGCATTATACATGGTGTCTTTAAGAAACTTGGTTTATTGCTTAAAAATGTGTAGATATATTTGACATTCTTGCTGTTCAGCATTTAAACTCACCACATATTTAACATTTACGTTAAATTGCATGTAGATAGATAGTAGGGATGATTTTGTTAAGTTTCATGTAGTGTTAAGCTTGTATTTAAGCAGTTAACTGCATAATGCCAAAATAAAGTGTTTCAAATAAAATCTTTTTGCTGTTGCCCTTTATTTCCTTCAGCAAAGTTGTAGTAAACATTTAAATCCCTGTTCCCCCAACTGTAGCCGAGACTTCATTACTGTTATTGAATAAGTGCGATTAGGACTGGCTAATTTGGAGAAGCCTGATAAAATCATTGACACTGCTAGTGGGCACCAGGACATTTGCTGGTGTTGTTGGCACTGGCTCTAGGTTTAATACCTCCATTTCATAATCCATTGCATTAGCCTACATCTTTTCATCCAGTCAGTCATATTTTCTGTTAAAACATGTCTATACCGTCTCTAACTAGCGATATTATGTTACAACACAGTGATTATATCCACTGTACCTAACCTTTAACTTCGTCACACACGAGATAGCTTATCATTCAGTTTCACAGCATGCATTCGTCCAGTCACTCTCGCCCATGCACAGTGCAATGCTGTTTTGTTATCTTTCTGCACTGGCCATGTTTCACTGCCATGCAACATATCGCTCCTGACTTTTCTCCCATTCACTTTGTTCTCACTGTCCTAAGCCATCAGAAAAAAGCACTATAATGCTCTAAACTTTTTCCAACCAAATTAATAATGAAAAACTATGTGCATGTGACTGACTAATTCAGACATGCCAAGATTTGGAAAGAAAAATGCGCGAGAACAGCGGGGTCGAAGCCCACGAGAGCATGGGTGGAGTGGGGTTCGTGGGCAGAGGCAGCAAGCCTCACTCCACCAGTCAGGGAGTCTGGAGGAGCACTGTAAGCTCCCCCAGCAGGGTCTCAGGTGGAGCCCCAGCTGAAGTCGAATTTGGTGCGCGTGAGACTTGGCATGTCTGCTGATTATTTAAGTTTTTTTTTAAAATAATCAGTAAGTAAGTCTTGTTTAGCTGCTGCTGTTGCACTAACACCAGAGAACTTGTGTTACTAGGCAATTTGCACTTGTCTAGCGTGGAGTTGAGTGATACGAGAACTGCTCGCCCGTATGTCTGCATTGTCCAGAATTCTGTCCTCGGCAAACTTGTACAGGGCGATGATCAAATTGTTGTACCACGCCATGGTCCAGGTATTTACTTACGTAAAGTTCTGTGCCTGACAGCATGCTCCTACATAATTATAAGTTATGGTGAGCTGGAATATCAAGTGCAGAATTTTCTATGAAGGCTGTGTGGTTGTAATAGTAGAAGGTTATTGCAGTCGGACAGTCGATTTACATCTGCTATAGTGGTCATGAAAATGAAAGTGGGTTAGTTTTTCAGATATACATAAACTTCTGATTGGCTACTTATTGTTTACTTAATAAAATGTAATTTAATGGATGCTATGATACGAAAGCGAAGTTGGCCACTTAGCTTTGTGGTCATGTATTTGTTTTGATTGTTATGCCCCCGACCATAGGGAAAGGGGCAATAAGCATTGCTTTTGTCCGTCCGTCCGTCCGTCTGTACGTCCGTTGCATACATAGCGAATAATTCGAGAACCCAAAACCTAGCATACCCAAATTTGGAAGGAAGGTCCCCACCTTAGATGCGACTCGCAAACCAGTTTCAAGGTCAAAAAGGTCAAGGTCAGTAGGCTGACACACATTGTGCACCATCGTCCGAATATCGAGGTCTACGAACTTCAAAATTGGTACACGGATGGAGGACGACGACCCGTGTCAGCCACAGGTGCTGTGACCTCCAAGGTCAAAGGTCAAGGTCGCAAGGTCACGTGATTAGTCTGAGCCGTCTTGGCCCAATGCTGTACCTGGTGGGTGGGGGCAAACCGTGTCGGCCGAACCTGGCGGCCACACTTCTTGTGGCAGTTCGTCAACAGCAGTCAATTTCAATTATTGCTTTGCATTTAGTTTAGTTATTACTAATATGGGTAACTGTCTTCATGCAAATAAACCACATTACATTTCTTTAGAATACCACCCATACCTGTAGCATTAAATTTGACATAGACAGACTTATAAGGTGCATGTGGGTATCTGCTGCCTGTGTGACCATAACGTAGTACATTTGTCTGTACTCTGTCATTGATGTTTTTACTTACTGACTTTTAGGAGTTGCTGAGCAAGCTGTGCCTTCACTAATGTGGTCTTCACCACAGACAGCTCTAGTGCTGTTGAAAGAAACAGCCAAGTTGAAGTGCATATTCTCAGGCTTGTAAGTAATGTAACATTACATGTATTTATTTATGTTATAGAAGTTCTGCTGTGCAGATGTGTTGTTTACTGTTGTTGATTCTAGGCTTGTGAAGCCTGCAGTGACCTTGACATATGACCATTTGACCTTTATGAGGTGCCCCTTCACATACCAGTGCTGAGGCCTGCCTCGTGGGCTGGCCCAATGCACAGCCTCAGGGGTGGGACAAGTGTAGTGTAGCGCGACACCATCAGGCTTGCCTGACGGTGTGTGTGAAGTGTAATGGAGTCTGCCAGCCCGCTTGTCTGCAGCTTTGTGAGAGCCCACCCAAGACAGAGGTGTGCTAGTTTCCCACCAATCTTGGGCTTGCTGAACCAGTTGGTTCTTAACTTTCGGATAGGCAGTATTCATTCCTGGCCCCACGGTGCAAAATTACTTAGATTGTTTAAGATTTGATACAATTATTGTAAAACATTTGTCATACGGCGATGACACGATAAATTATTTCGTTTGGCCAGCCCTTACAGTAGTTCTATTGGACGACGCTAGCAGCGCCGAGCTAGTACACCGCTGAGCCAGTATTGAGTCCCTGGCCTAGTATTTATATGCATGTTTTGCGGACGAAGGTCGATTGAGTCAGCCGCCACTGTGCAGTTTGTACTAAATGTATACATATTGTTGTAGTCCAACTCCACGTGTGAGCTGGAGGAGAGTGGATAGTGCTGGCCAGATGCCCGAGAAGGCTACAGTACAAAGCTATGGGCAAGAACTGATGATAGTTGATGCTGATGCGAGCGTAGCTGGCACATATGAATGCTCTGCCGTGAATATTCTGATCAAGTCAAGTGAAGCTGTCTCAGCACAGTTTCACCTGGTTGTCGAGTGTAAGCTGTTTTATTGTTAGTCATTGTTTGTGATTCGTGAAGCACAACCCCCCACCCTTACCTCCACTTGGCCACATCTGAGATGTTATGTTGGTCTGGCAGAAGGGTAATATAGAGAAAACTGTCTCTGTCTTGCAGTATTGTGTACTATTATAATGGTGCACAAAGGTACGAGCAGTTCTTACAGGTCGGTCAACTGTATTGGGCTTTGGTCTTACTTGGTTTACCTTTTTTATCTTCAGAACGCCTCTGTGTCTTTGGTCTTCATGGCGCTATATATGTATATTAAATTTTTTTTTGCTTACATCCTTTTCTTTACCTTTTAGTGAGCTGAGCCTGATGGGATTGGCCCTTGACCTGGTTGACTAACCGTTGTCCTTCAGGGCTGTGACACCCAATTGGTTGGGTCATCTGACCCGTAAAATCATCTCCGAAATGACCTATAATATGTCGAGTGGGACGTTAAACACTACTATGCCATACCATACCGTGAAGCACGTTGTGCTAATTAAGTCACTTCTCAACACACTGCAGTTAAGTATAAAAAGTGCACAGCTTAAAATGTAAATATAACACAAATTAGTATATACATAAACCTACAAAAACAAGAGGTTGCCTGGTGCATATATAAAAGTATTAGTGCTGCATATTAATTGCAGTTAACGTGCGATTAACGTGTTGGGATGTTAATCAAGATTTTTAAAAATTAATCATGATCAAAAATTTAATCACATTATAATTCTTAAGCGCCTCACTTTACGTTAGTAAAAGAGGCGCTTATTGAGATAGGCTGTGTCGTGACGTCGTTGGTCGTTGGTTGGTTGTCACGCGCGTGCACTGTGGCCAAACGGTGCATCCTAGGCCTATGGTTACTATGGAACACTAATAGGAACCCCTACCCCAGGAATTCAGTGGTACAACTTCCGACCCCCTGGGGTGACCCCTAACCGGGGAATGGGCCCCCCGTGAGGCGCTTTTTGTCAAATTACTTTGACCTCTTGTTTACTTACTTGCCACTCTAGCGTCTGCAAGTCTGTGATTGAACTTGTATTAGTATCAGTTTAAGTAAATTTTAAGTAAATAGTTTTTTTAAAATAGTTGTGCATTTGTGTGTTCTGCAAGCCAAGCTGGTGGTCTTAAACTTTTAAGAATGAGTCACTTGTGTCGTTTTTACTTCTGAGATAATGTTGTTTACTAAATAGCGTGATTAATTGCCATTAATCGCAATTAAAAACATTAATTGCACGATTAATTGTGATTAAAATTTTAGTAGTGTTTTAGACTGAACTGCAGATTGTAGAAGCTTGAGTAAAATGCTCTGAACTAATACTTCGTGTGGTAGGCCCAGCTGGCTAGTGGCTAGATGTCAATTTTTACATTTTTGACAACTCTGTAGTTATGTTAAAATTGCTGACACATGAAGCAGTTTTATGCATTTCAACTGTGTGCTGTATGCAGTGAATGCCTGCATTTGTTAGCTCACCCTGTAGCAGCGCATAGTGCAAGGTTTGATGTTCGTGTAACCACTTTTTAGAATTTATTTCCCTTTTAAAAATTGTATGCACAGCTTAACTACTTTCATTGATATGCCTGTCACATTTTGTTTATGTTACTACAGCTGTGCCGTATCTGCTGACACCACTGGAGAATGTGGATACATTTGAAGACAAAAGTGTGACGTTTACTTGTATGGTTGCCGGTATACCACAGCCCACAGTAACGTGGTATTCCAATGGCAGGCTGCTTGAAGGTCTGTGATCGATTGGCCTGCATGTTGTTGATGCATTGATGACAGCAGCTGTAATAACTGAGGAGGTGAATCATGGGAAGCAAGTGGTAGAGACAGGAAGTCAGCTTAGAAATGTTATGAAAAGAGGATTTTGCAAGGTGGTTCTTTGCACTGCTGTAACACTTAGGCCAATTTTGATCAGGCCAACCTAATTTTGGATGGGTCCAACTAGCTCAATATTTGTCCCCAGTGAATTTCATATTAGATAAATGGTATATGTCTGCATGAATATTAATCAAACTGTTTGTAGCATCAGTTCTTCAGAAATATAGCACATTTCTCTACCGTTTAGTGTCATCATGGTGCAATTGCACTAGCATTGCACACTTTATGAGCTGATTAGAAACGTAGTCTTGGAGGACCCACCCAGATTTGGTTTGAGTCTGTTGAGATGGTTTTACTTTAGTTGTTATAGCTCGCTGAGAAATGAGGCAGTGATAGAAGACTGCTGTTGACGAATTGAACACACTGCTATTGTGATTTCTACTATGTCAAGAGAGCAGAAGAAGGGTAAATTAAATTGTGATTAAAACATTCGATTAATGAATGAATTTTAAATGAACAGATAACTTAACAGTATTACAATTATTATTAACGACAGTATTTATCCTGCCGTAAGCAAAGCTTCAAGGACAGGTAACAAGATCAGTTGTCAGCCGAATGATTGTCCAAACAGATGAGTCTTCAAGCGCCGCTTGAAAATAGCCAGTGACGGTGCAGAAACAATGTCGGCATGCAGGTCGTTCCAGAGGCGCGGTGCAACAGCGGTCGCCAATCGTTCGTAGTCGTGTGCGACGCAAGAGCAGCTTCTGAGTTGTCGCCGATCGCAGTCGTCTCCGCGAGTCGTCCGTGTCTGCCCACTGTAGGTCTCTCGCCAGGTAGTTCGGTGCAGTCTTGTTGCGACAGCGGAACACAAGAACGGCAAGACGAAACTTGATGCGTTCAGGGACGCGCAGCCAGTGCAATTCGCGCAGAAGTGGTGAAATGCGGTCGTATTTACGACTGTTATGCACCAATCTTGCAGCCGCATTGAGCACTGACTGCAGACGATCCATCAGACGCTTAGTATGCCGTTGAGTGTAACGTTGCCATAATCCAGACGCGTCAGGACCAAGGACGTAACGAGATACAGTAAGACTGGCTGGCAGACGGAGCGACGAATGCTACGTATGTGGCGCAGAGCTGCAAAACAACTGGACACAGTGGTATCATTTGCAAACAGCTTAATGTTTTCTCCGGGAACAGCTCTATAAAAAAAATGTCATTTACATATATAAGAAACAGACATGGACCCAAGACCGACCCTTGTGGAATACCACAAGTAATGTACGCTATCTCAGAGCAATTGGGCACAATACAAGTTACTGTCGTCTATTACAAAGATAACTTCTAAACCAGTTATATATGTTACCTCTTATTCCATAATTATGCATATTTATATAGAAGAATATTGTGGTCACTCACACTCACTCACTGCTGCGCTTGACCAGCTGAGGGTCGTAGCGTCCTCCACATCGAACGATCCTGGCCCGCGATCCAGGCAGCACCAACAGATAGGCCAACGTCTTCTTCCACTTGCTGCAGCCAAT
>Ga0209149_1000798_pt1 | contig 14175 bp, 8 predicted proteins | sample WorMetTyACAVOLI2_FD_187423 | JGI IMG/M metagenome (GOLD analysis project Ga0209149, IMG submission 187423) | Marine gutless worms symbiont microbial communities from Max Planck institute for Marine Microbiology, Germany - Olavius algarvensis... ... | reverse complement strand
AAGCTTTCAAATGGTACCACTTTCAATGACCTTCAGTGACCTCTAACCCACATTTCAAGGTCACAATAGTATTCAACGTCAAATAACTCGACTACTACTAAGTCTTGTATAATCTATCCACTGGTTACGTTTCCAGTGACCTCGAGTGACCCTTAACCTAGATTTCAAGGTCACGGTGTAATATTTATGCCTATAGATGCCCTCAGCGTATTGTGTGAAAAGCTTACGCGCGATCTGTTGGCGATAGCTAAGTTCTTGTTATATTTCGGTCTTTCCAGATACTGGCCTTGCAGTAGCATTTTGTCTATATAGCCAATGCTATGCGTCTTTTAATTTCTTTGGTACAATCTCCATCTGCTGACTTGTATGATCCTAGTAATTTAAAGTCATGCACTTGCTCCAATGCACCAAAATCCTTTAATATGCCCTGCATCCCTTACCCAGTGTGGCACTGCAGGTTTAATGATAGCTGAGCTCTCTGCAGGCTGTGAGTGTTGGCTATTTGGTACAGGCCTTGTTATGTCTGAAAATGCATTAGATTGCACCCAAAATGCAGCATACCGAGACAGAAAATTTAAAAAAATTCTGGGGAGGGGGGCAAGCCCCGTTCCCAGACCCCTTCCCCATTGAGGAGGGGGACACCTTCTCCCCAAACCTCCTCGATTCTCGCGCCTTTGGCGCTCGACCTGCTGCCCCTCCACTTTCACCATTTGCCCCCCCCCCATCTCACACTTCTGGCTACGGGCCTGCCAAGATTTTAAGGTCACGGTATTATTCAACGTCATATAACTCGAAAATGGTACAATATAGAGCTATATTTACAATGGTGGACCAATAGAAATATGGTCTATTGAACGGTGCCATTTTCAATGAAGTTGAAAAACCCGTAACCCAGTTTTCAAGGTCACGCTATTTTTTACGCTGAATATCTCAGAAACGGTACGAGATACAGACATATTTTCAATGGAATACTAATAGGGACTTACACACGCCCTACTCAACAGTGTCATTTCGAATGATCTTGAGTGATCTTGAGTAACTTAGCAAAACATTCAGTGACATAAAGCGTCGCGCGGTCTCTCTACGACAGCTGAGCTTCCTGTTACATATAGCCAGTCTCGTTTAAAGCCTCGTTCGGGGTGTTTCTCTGGGACCTGAAAAGTTGGTCTCAGATAGCTACAGTCCATAGATATACCTCATGGTGAATACCGGGATGCGGTCATTAGTTTTAACCATTACCAATGTGTGACGGACAGACAGACAGACAGACAGACAGACACGTCGCCTGTCGCTATGTGTAAGTCGCACTGTAGGATAAGCGCGACAAAAGCCAGTATTGTACCTCCCTACCTCGCACAGGGCCACCAGTGGATATACGTGTCAGTAGTCCGCGGGGTCAAGAGAGCCGCTCAAGAAGCCAAAAAGGCCTTCGTGGGGGTCATCGTTACCAAGTTGGCATGACTTATGTTTTAGTCAGACACGTTGTACAATATGATCGATCCTTCACTGAACATATGTATATAAATGCTAATATTTAAGTCCTAGTCAATTTTTACCGCGCTATGCTATGCAATGCGTAGCGCACATGATGAACGCTGTCGCAAGATGTCTATCCGTCTGTCCGTCACATTTTGCCGAAACGACTAAACAAACATATCATCAAACTTTTTTTTATCAATCGAGCCACACGTTTATGGCGATATTCCGACGGGCACTCACCCCTAACGGGGGCGTCGAATGCAGAGGTATGAAAAAATCGTGATTTTCGCCAAATATCTCGCTTTGTCTCCAAAATGATACATGACGGAGCTGGCCGACCATTCATCTTCTACGGAACAGCGCCATCTTTAATGACCTTGAACGACCCCTAACCAAGATTTTAAGGTAAGGCCATTATGTAGCGCTTAATATCACAGAAACGGCACGAGATACAGACATCACATGTCGACTTACACGTGCCCTACTCAAGGGTGTGGTTTCGAATGACCTTAAGTGACCTTGAGTGAAAATATTCAATAACACGAAGCATCGCGCACGGTCTCTCTGCGACAGCTGTGTTTATTTTGTACACAAATACCTCGCATTATCTCGGAATAGAGCCATAGATACTATGGAACGCCATAAAAAATTTTATGGGAGCAAGATATGGTCAAAGAAAGCTCAGACGAATTCGAAAACGGCTGCATTTTATGCATTGCAGCTCACATTTAACCTCTCTTTACATTTAAGTTTCTCACATTTAAGTTTCATGTTTTGCATATCTTACCTAAGGTATGATCCAGTAAGGCAAAGTTCTGGCGTTAAACATCTAAGTTTCAGCTTATATTTTTATAGAAAAATCACAGACCTGGATCCAGGTCATCCACAAGGTCTAAGCGCTTGTTTCTTGTCCCAATTTCACGAAAATAAATCCACAACTCTCCAGTAATGCTGTTAAAATCAAAGGCTCGCGGATTATGCCTGTTGATCTCGGGCGAAATTTGAGCCGTATAATGACCAACGCTGATGTTCTGGGTTTGAATATTAACCTTTTAATGGGCACAGGTAATGCCACATCGAATAATATAAAGTTGGTACACTGCCGTTGATGGGTGGGCTGTTATACATTTGGTACAGCCAGGAGGGGCCTGGGCGCGGCCGCAGCCCGCTACGCCCCTCCTCGCTGTTCCAAATGTAACAGCCGCTGCCCACCCAACCGCCGGTGTGCCAATCATCGTATAATGGTCCGTTGATCTGCGGTTTTAATATGCCCATTAAAGGGTTAAGGGGTTTGGAGCCTGTGACCTTGTTGCGTGCTAGCCATTATCCGAATGTGAGAGTAGAGGGTGAGGCTAATTCCAGTGCGTGGTGACTCTTTGTGGCTGTCTTCATATAATACGAGTGTCCAAGTACGAGTTGGTGTACGACTTGACAAAGGCACGAAGCTTGTTGCACCGGTCCATCGAACAAGGTGTCGTCCAGTGTGTCCTGCCACCTGACGAATCGACTCCGAACTAATCGCCGTCAGCGCCATCTGTCGACGGTACGCCGCACCGTCGTCCGTCGCTATTCAAGTGCATTGGCTGAAGGCGATGTCGTCCGTGTAAGGCCGTCGAGTGTCCACTATACTGTCCGTCTGTGCCGGCTTGAATGCAATCAGCATTTGTCACGGTTTGCGCCGGTCCTGAATCAATGTCCCTCTATAGTCCAGCTGATGCCGCCGCCGCCGCCTGCATTAAGTCCGGATTTATCAGCAGGAAATTAACTCGGTCTCTGACGTAAGCGGGCTGCAGAAGCTGCTGCGTCGCCGTGATGAAGAAATGTCTACATGATTGTTGCTCTTCTGATTTGATTTAAACAACACGTGGCTCAGCACCGCCAATCATCGGCGCGTCAAGCTGCATTCAACCTTACCGCATAGCCTCCCATCACGTTGACGCAATAAATTTTCAAACTGCAGTCTATATATAGGCCTACCTGCAGCCGTTTCGGAGGCATTTTAACTTACAGGAGCATTTGAAACAAGCCATGAGTATATCAAATCTCGCCCCTTGCCACATTGAAGAGTGCTGCTATGTGTATTTGGCGAATTTAATGGTGTGAGGAAGAGGGAAGGCCTGGAAAGAGAGTTAATGGGAAGAGTGGCAAAGCTGAAACTACAATATTTGGCCATATTACTCGGGGAAGTGCAGGACAGTTGGCACTTACAGTCCTAGAAGGAATCATGGAAGGGTTACGGCATCAAGGCAGACCGAGAAGAGAGTGGATACGACATTGAAGAGTGGACTGGCTGCGAATACATTCAGCTAAAGGAGATGTCACAAGATCGAGCAAAATGGAGAAGAAAGATATCGGAGTGGTCGTCTGCTGTCGCCAACCCTCATGGAGGAAGGTCGACTAGTGAGTGAGTGTGAGTGCATGAGTGAGGCTACAGCCGTCAATGCAACAGCCGTTTTTCGGTAATGTGGCAATAAGCTAACTACTTAACTCAACTATAGGATATAGTCAGAGTTTATATTATTAAAACATTAGGCCTACTGTGTCACCGTGTAGTAAAATAAGTAAAATAATGTCATCGTTTCGTGATATGTGAAAGTAAATTAATGGATAAGCGGAGCCGTGCACATGTGATTCGCAATACAAAGACGGCGACCGATCCATGCTGCGCTGCATGCAAAACCGTGTTAACCATTGACAACAACATAGGTCGTGTATGGCCTTCCTGAGAACTTTTCGGTTTTTTAGCGAAGCGCGAAGACCATTATGTTTTCATGATGTCCTGGTGTCCCTTGCGAACAATGACACTTTATTCATTTTACACGAATACGTTTAAAGGATTTTGATGAACTTTGAGGACGGTAATATCACCAAAAATGAACTGCTTACATTGTGGGCGAATCCGGCGAAATTGGAACACGGAGAAGGGAACAGGATACGACAGAAAATTCGAATCGACGTCAAAACGGTGCTGCCACTTAGCGACCGACTTCACAAATTTCATAGTATGGGGAATGCAGATGCGATCGCGGAAATAATCTTTTGAGTTAATTTACATATTTCAGTTGCAAGTTTTATATAAAACTAGACTGTGCTCACAAATTTCGCGCCAAGGCGTCTTCAATCAAAAGTGATCCGGGATTCAAATCTAGATTTCCGGATCAATCTGGATTCGAATACAAATGTCTGTCGCATCGCTCCCAAAATGTTGTGGATTCATTGTCAGCGTCAGTTATTTCAGAGAGTGTCGTGAAAATGCTAACAAATCTCGTAAAATCCCCTCCGCAACAAGGAAAAGTGATCCGGAATCTTTACCCGGGACCGGATCCCCACCAAAAGTTAATCAGTTCTTCCTACTGAATGGTAGGTCCAAGAACTGCAGTATATGATGCTGAGCGCTACCTTCACCGTTTAACTTCAGTATTAACTTTCAAATGGAAATCTCACCATCGCTGCAGGGTTCTCACTGGACTGCCTTCACTGACTTTGGGACTGGTTTTTAAGCGCCTCACTTTACGTTAGTAAAAGAGGCGCTTATTGAGATAGGCTGTGTCGTGACGTCGTTGGATGTTGGTCGTTGGTCGTTGGTTGGTTGGTTGGTCGTTGGTTGTCACGCGCGTGCATGCACTGTGGCCAAACTGTGCATCCTAGGCCTATAGTTAATGGAACACTAATAGGAAACCCTACCCCAGGAATTCAATGGTACAACTTTCGACCCCCTGCAGGGGTGACCCCTAACCGGGGAATGGGCCCCCCGTGAGGCGCTTTTTGTCAAATTACTTTGACCTCTTGTTTTATTTCTCGCATGCTCATCGGCTATGTTTTTAGTTCTTGACGTTAATTTTTGTCGCGCTCACTTTAATTTAACTGCATATCTTAATTTCTGCTCTGGCCGTCTGTTCGTATTCGACCGGAAGGACTGAGCGCGACCTGTTAGCGACAGCTGAATCTGTTGTTCTGTTTGGTTTCGTGTGGTATATCCGTCAGTTTTTTGAGCGTACATATCACGTATTCTGTCGACTCGTATCACATCGCATCGCATCGTCTGATAAAACAACCAAAACTGCAGCACAACGCAGAGCTGCATGTCTTGGTCATTAGGCGATCGCGCACTCTGTTACCGTCATTTGCTAATCACGACATTTCACAGAGATGTAGGGTCGGATATCCGACAGATCCGAGTGCGCACGGCACATAGAACGTGACGAATGCGCGCATGATATTCGTGGCGTTCAGACGTCGGTTAAAATGCAAAGCTGAGATCGCGGCGTCGCGCGGAAAATCGTTGGTTTATTTACGAGCAGGCGGCGTGGTCGTCACGTCGACGCCGACGACAATTTTTCCGACCACGCGCACCACAAGCGCCGCACAGGAGGCACCAGCAGCCAACCAGTAACGGTTTCAGCGGGGGTCAACAGGCCAGAGATACCCCTTAAAATTCGACCCCCTCTTGACTGCAGTTCGCAATAGGTCTGTGATGGATTTTAACCACGGGCGTCGGATCACATCACAAAGCTTGATGTAACAAGTGTATCGGAGACGACACGAAAGCCGCCGCTCGCCGAAGACAAACTGCATTGGGAAAACAAAAAAATACGTCCCATCGCCGAAATTCTGGAAAAAACTGCTTCCCAAATCCCCACCCAAAATTTCGCTAAAGTTGGGCATCGGCTGCATGAGTTATAGCCAAGAAACAATTTTTATAATAGCAGCCGTCCGCCATCTTGAATTTTTGGAGTTCAATAATGGGTTCTTTGAAAAGCCCATGTAGGACTTCCTATTGGTCGTCAATAGAGACCATAGCTCTAGATTGCTAAGCTTTTGAGAAAATTGAGTTTTACGCGTTTTGGGGATAGACGGACAAACGGACGAACAGATAGACAGGTTTATCGCGTAAAGCCGCTCTCGCTTTTGCTAGCAGCGGCTTAACAACACTTGCCATGTGACGGTGACATTTGCAACGTTGTATATACATAACAGCTGCTTTTGAGTTCAATATTATCATGACTTTTTCTATTAAGTGCAAAGTGTTTTGAGTCATAAGGAATGCCAATCTTGTTGTTAAGGCGGCTGCAGTTGCCATGGCGTCAGCAAGCAAGCATATTTATTTGTCAAATGACAGGCTACCAGCGATGACTGAATAATTGACGCATCGGCGACACATGGCGGAGAACACACGAAAAGTCTCTCCGAGAACTTGGTACATGCAAACAAACGTAAATGCAAAATTTACTGCGGATTCTAATATATTTTATGATTATATAACGCCATTGTCGACTTTCTGTATACGAAAATGGATAGTTCAGCCATTTTGAGACACTTAGGAAATTGTTGATGTTGGCATCATCGTCATCATCGATGCACATAATACACTATAGTACCAACAGTAAAAATGCGCAGAAACATTGCAAGTCTGGCGAATCGAAAAACTTTGTGTTGTTTATTATACGCTTTGAAGTACTGCATAGGAATAATCAAAATTAGCTGAGTCTGATGCTCTGTTTCCCAGATTTTGAACGTAGCGGACGCCCACGGCGTCGACAAGGGACGGGCGGGAGAACGGTAGAAGGACGGGCCGGGATGCGGAAGCTGGCGGGGATTGAGGTACCGACCGACCGAACGAATGAGTGAATAGGCCGGTGAGGCAACGCGAGGCGTCGACCGTTCATCACTCGAAGCAATTGCTTTGCTGTCTGCGCGCGGCTGCAGCAGCTGAAGCAGAAGCGACAGTGACGCGGTATGTTGCAAGTCCCGTAGAGATATAACGTGTGGCGTTATTGATGCTTCTTCATAACGCTGAAAAACGACCGTCGGCAATGGGACGTAGGTCTTTGCATCCAGCAGACACAACGAACCAGCAGTTTATGGCACCTGAAGGACATATACCGTTATCTTATGAATGTCCACGCAACTTATTCTCTGTAGATTATAGCTACACAACAATCATAGGCTCTGCAGACTCTATATCATTCTTCGGCAAATCTTGAAAATACTCTTATAGCATTTGAATGGTTGGCCCAGTCCCCTCCTTGCAAAAATGGTCATATACATGCACAGCCGATAGGCGATGAGGTCGCTACAAGCACCATTATTGTCTGCCTGAAGGATTATAGGGGAAAAATTTTACATTCCGCATAAATAGACCATAAAGCACCAAGAAACATTCCATGGACCACGCCTTTTTGCAAAAGTCATGATTACAGACATCACTGGACAGACTGACACATGTAAGTCAATAAGGGTACTTGCAGTAACCAATATGATGAGTCGAAATTTGATTGGTCTGTTGTATACGACAAACGTTAGATACACATACGAAACATTAGCTAAGTGCGTCGGAATGTTTACATTTAAACAAAACTGGAAAAAACTTATTTTGGTCCGCCACACATTACATTACCGTTTTTTATTATAGTCTATAAATATAATGTACTCAGTGATCTTGAATATGACGTTTTGTTTAAATATTTATCTGCAGACTTTACATTTTAAAACACATTCATATGTAATTTAATTTTGTCATATAAATGTCATAATTGCAACAGAAGTTTTGAACATGTTCCGTGTTTTATTGTGTGCGACTTTCTTACACATTGTTACGGTTAATATTTTTAGGTTTACTATATACACACATAATCCTATAGTCCTTGGACTTTTAAGTTAATGATAATCGTTATTCGTCAATACATGGTAGGTAATAATATTAACTCACGTACGATACTGCTAAGTGCATGAATAAAGATTCTCATGACCGGTTCACGGTTTTGCTTTCAGATTCTGAAATTTTACGAGACAGCATGAAGCGCTACGACATCATGTTTACAAAGATATACATGGATAATTTTATAAATTATTATGTGTAAAATTCATTATATTCGTAGATGTTGTTCGACATGCAGGCGACGTTGCATGACAAAGATATACGAGAAAGAATGCAACAGATGCATCTGTAGAAACAACGCAATCATCTTGATGTTAAAATGTCGCATAACCCGCGTATAGATCGCACAAATTTTTGACCATATTTTAAATCAGTATAGCATTAGGCCTATTTAATGTCGCATTTCTGTGACGCTAAGCAGAAATAATTGTTGGCGTATTTGACGGTTCGACGGTATTTATCGTTAACATGTATAGCCAACACGCCCAACACTGCACGTGTGCTGTATTAATTGAAAGACGCGTGCGTGATGTATTTTTAACAAAAGGGTCGTGCTTCACAACTTGGACTCTTTTTACAACAAGCGTGACTGACAGACAGACAGACAGACAGACAGACAAACAGGCGTCACACAGAGAGAATGAGTGACATGCATGTCATGCACCGTTGCACTTGTTTAATTCGATACGTCCATTGTCGCCGATGTCGGACTCTGACAGGATGATGCCCACATTCGCCCGGTTGTGTGTTTGGTGCTTCTTTCACTTGTTGCTGCTGCCTTTCTGGTGAATAAAGATGTATATCTTATATGACGTCGTTTTGTCTCGGAGAACAGATACACCCATGATAGCGGCATAGCAAACGCAGTGCACGCTATCCCGGCGGCGAATAACACTGTTTTGTGCTGATGTGCCGTTAAGAACCTACTCTCTCTCTCTCTCTGTCTGTTGTTAACCCTTTATATTTTAGTTGTAATTATAGTTCCTTATATATTTATAATGAATATCGATAATGTCTGATGCATCGCCAGTGTTCACCGACGAATGTGCTATTTTATCGTTTAATTGCTTCTTGCACAATCAAGCCAGTTGCAGTGTACACATGGTCCTTAACCCTTTATACACTTTATAGGCAAAGGCAATTAAAGTGCAAAGTCGAATAATATGAAGTTGATACACTGGCTGTTGATGGGTTGGCTTCTACTTTTTTTGGTACAGCGAGGAGGGATTGGGCTGAACTGCAGCCCGCCCATGCCCCTCCTCGCTGTACCAAATGTAACAACGTAACAACCCACCCATCAACCGCCAGTGTAACAATTACCGTATTGAGCATCTTTGTTCACCAAAATGGTAGCAAACAAAAAGAAAACACAAACAAACAAACAAACAGTATAAACAACAAACTATAAACACACATGTACACTATGTACAGTTACAGAACGTATTGCTGAATAATGGTCCGTTGCTCTGCGGTTTTAATGTGCCCATTAAAGCGTTGATCTGGTATACAGCCATGCTGGAAGTGGACCGGGGTGTGGCCGACTGCCCCACTCTCCCAGTGACTCTTCGTCATACAAAAATATAACAGTGCATGCATCTACAGCTTGTATACATATTGATAGAATGGTCGTTGTGGCGGCCACTAGCCTATATAAAGGGTTAATAAAAGCACTAGTAAGGTGTATACCGTCTAATCAGATAAGCTGACTGATCAGTGTACAGGTGGTTGACGTGATGTATGCCGTGGGAACCGTCATTTGCGTGACGTATTGTGGAGAAGTTGACGCTCGTATCTCATTTAACTCTCTCTTTCGTTGATAATTTATGCACCAAGCGTCATTGTCAGTGCTGCAGAAACCAGATTGGCGGGAATGGGTTAAACGAGAAAGGTGAGTCTAAAGATACCAACGTGTAAAAAAAGATTTTCTTTTAAAGAGATACTATATCTATTATGTGGTAATACGTTTGCGAATCGTACAGGATTTTTTTTTACAAAATTCGACAGAAACGTATAACGTCGTGCATGTGCATTCTTCCTGTCAGTCCGGGGTCCCCATTGGCTTTTATTTGCTTTCGTTCGTTTATATTTTTGTATTTTTTTGTTTACGTTCATAGTTATTAAATAAACATTTACATTATGCATGGATCAGTAGATTCACTTTGAAATATTCGAGCTTTATACAGAAAGAATATACATTATATTATGAGTTTTGTGTGCATGTTAATACTGTCTGTATCGTGTACAACCATATCGTATTTATGGTGAAATAAAGTTGTGTAAAAGCAATATCTCAATACAGGTTTAATCTATTGGTCGACTGATTAGCATTCCAGTCCCCATAGTGACTTCAGGGGAGTGGAGTGCAGCAAAGTCCACACACCCGATACTGATCGCCTGCCAATGAGACTATGAAGACATCAGCTATTGCAGTGGCTATTTTAACATTACCGTGTCTGACTTGTTTATGATTATGATGTGCAAAATGCCCTTCCGGCGTTTCCGCGGCTTTTTTTCCTATAAATAAAACGATAAGCCTGCAAGATAGAGAGAAGTGTGTACACTTACATTCGTGCACATACAAAAGCATAGAAAGTATAAAGAAACGGGAGACAGGTGACTCATCGCATAAAAGTAAATCTATCTAACTCGATGCGAAATATAACAATATAAATATTTAAATATTTTTATTTAATAAGTAAAAATAACAGTATTGTAATTTTTTAAATTAAAAAATGTCATGTTAAATAAATAGGGATAGCCATTGTATTATTAATCCAATTTTTGTGAAAGAAATCATCAGTTAAAATTAATTAATTAATTAATATATTTATTCACTACACAATACTTTATTTGATGTCTCTCTTCAGTTACGTACAATAAAAATAGATGGACGATGCACATATTTTTGTCAATAACTGATGTGTGCTGATATTTTATGTCGTAAGCTATAGGCCACGAATGAATAGAATGTATATGAATTATATTTTAGAACTTAAGATATTTCGCTTTTTGGCTAAAAAGCGATTGTTGCTTTTGTAAAAGCAATAAATTTCTGCAACTGCAACTAAGCATTTAAATCAACACGCAATATATGCCTATACGTCATAGTATTACTCGTACTGCTGCAGTCGCTTGCTATGCCATAAAAACATGTCACGAAAAATGCAGGTAAAATTAAAATAATTCATTAGTATACAATGTTTATCTCCCACCATGGTAATTGGGGATATTAAGTTTGTCTGCCTGTCATTCTCTCTGTGTGTCTGTCTGTTTGGGAAGCATCTCGTCCAAAACTGCAGAACGTATTTGGCTGAAATTTTGCACAGAGACGGTCTGTCACACACTGAGTTTTGGATTTTGGTGGTGATCGCTCCAAGGGTCCCGCCACGAGGGAGCCGAAAATATATCATGTTGTGTCGGTTTTAATTGCGTTGACCCACTTGCATTCGAATTAGGTACTTAACGAGTATATGCATAGTTTTTTTTTTATTATTCCGTAGACATTAAAATAATATACAGTCTTGAAGTTTGTCCTGTAAATGCTTTAGGTATCATGTCGTCGCTAGACTTCGTCATCAAGCGTTTTTTAGTGAAATTGTTTCAGACAAACAAACATCGATACAATCAAGCATTGCTTACAAATTCTTAATTGCGAATTGCATATTGTCTTGATTTCTAAACGTGTCAATAAGTTTAGCCGCAAATTACAGCCTTGTAATACGATACGATACGATACGATATGATAGTGTGTATATAACGTGCAGTAAAAAGCAGACGAGTAGCCAGCTTAATGATATTCTCTGCAAAACCTTTGAGTAACTTGACTATTTATTAGTGAAGTTTAGTTATGTTTTTTTGTTTCGTTGTATGATTGCGCGCTACCAACTCACTTACAATGGTAAAATAAAGTTATGTCTATCATGAATATCATGAATGTTATAAAGTTGTTTTAAAAATTTGATATTCTGGATCTACTCATGTCGTTACCGCTTGCACCATTTTGTTTCTTTTTAAATTATAAAATATGTTATGCGTTAATGTTGTTTTAATTCACTGCATGTATTGGAATGTTTATTCCGCATTCGTCGTTCACAAATAAGTGCAATTTACATCTATGTATAAACTACAAAGTGTACTAATGTAGACAATACTATAGGCCTACTACTATACACCGTTACGTAATATGTATGAATATATAATAGATGTTATCATGGTGGCTTAGTGTGATTAAGTAATAAATAAAATAGAACATATTTTAATAGTTTAATAGTTGTAGCCTATAACTTTATTTACTGCAACATTCAAACTTTGTAACTTTCAACCAATTAAACCATATCGTAGCTACTTTCGTTAATGTATTAAAATAATAAATTATGGGAAATCATTTTTATTTTAGTTGTTGTATGTTTTATATAATAAAAAGTCAATATGTAATTATTTACGTGGTGACTAAAAAAACTTATTTATTCCAAACTAATTTTCAAGGATATATTAAACGCAAACATCATTTTAAATTCGTCAATTCTTGTTGCTGAATATTTAAAACTAGCCTAGCAAATTTTTTTTATATTAATTTATTTCATGACTATTTTGACGACATAGCTGTGATATTTACCCATTTGGCATTTGTTGACGAGAATAACTACAATGGAAAGGGTTGAAAGATAGAGTAATTTATAGCCCCGAGATGTATTTCTGTCCATCCGTAAACAGAATTCGGGTATAGAGTATAGAGTATAGACATACTTACACAGGTGCGTCAAACTGCAGTGGCCGTGGCCTAGCCATACGGCACGTATATATAATGTGCGTACTCTATAAGCAAAATATATAATATTTTATTTTTTTTGTGTGATTTCTCAGTGACTTAACCATTTACAGGTAAGACCAGGAAGGCAGTAAGACGTCCATGATATTCAGTCAAGTAATTTAAGCACGTAAATCGTCTAAATACATCCTGGGCATGACTTACTTTACTTTCTGATTGACGCGCGCTGCAGCTGCGCCACTGACGTGCAATTGAGACATTTGGGAACCACTGTGTTGCAACAAAACCATGTCAAGAGAAGACCGTTCTATAGTCACCACATCGGGCAGCAAACTGAAGGGGAGAGGACAGAAGAGGCTGAGAGAATAGGTCAACTTGCAGCAACCCGTACTCATGACTCTTATCCGAATATGGGGGATAATTTCTGGGGGAATATCTCCGTTACAGTCGAGTTGAGACGCAACTGGCACGGTGGCAGACCACACATAGCTCGCTCTCACAGGCACAACGATTACGGTGTGTACCAAGTTGATCGGATCTAGGAACATTTGCACGCTGTCAAACTAAAACCAGGGTATGGTCCAAAAACCTTTTTTATTTTTACGATAATAATAGCAGTTTATATGTGTGAGGAAAAACAGTGGTGTTATTGATGAACCATAGTATCCAATCTAAACATTTCTACTGCTTTCTAATGTTACCCAGCGCCTCTGATTATTATTATTAATATTATAAATATTAAATATTAAGTTGTATATTTTATATTTTATTTAACCGTCTTATCTCAACTGTACTACCATCTTGATGGTGAATAAAGATGTATATTAAATATTGCACTGCACAAAAACTGGGATGAGTCAGCATCATACGTGTCTCTGCAGCTTGACGTTTAGTATGACGTCATATATAGAATTTTTTAATCATAGAGTATTAGTAATAGTTAAAATACTGTATGTTTGTGTGACATTTATATCTAACAAAAGAAACTGAAACTTTATAGTGTGATTTGTCGAGAAACCTGTGAACCAGCAACGGATTACTTTTTGGGCCACTCTGTAATTTTAGTAATATTGATTCTAGGACATTTTGGCTTTATTGCGACTCAAGAGTACACACACAGTTAAATTTATTTTGTTAATTTTTTTCATTGGTACTGACAAAGCTAGACTACGGCAACGCGACGCTTACTGGCCTGCCAGCTTATCAGTATCGTCGGCTGCAGTCGGTACTTAATGCTGCAGCTAGGCTAATCTACCGACGTCGACGTTTC
>Ga0209149_1000797_pt1 | contig 14176 bp, 6 predicted proteins | sample WorMetTyACAVOLI2_FD_187423 | JGI IMG/M metagenome (GOLD analysis project Ga0209149, IMG submission 187423) | Marine gutless worms symbiont microbial communities from Max Planck institute for Marine Microbiology, Germany - Olavius algarvensis... ... | reverse complement strand
AAATAACTTTATTGAAGCAGTTAATCAAACTTGAGTGGCTGCACATTGCACAAAGGCTTTATGCCCATTCCACTCTTCCACGAAGGTTTTAAGTTCAGCCATTGACTTAATTCCTGGGCTTACGTTACTTCTTGATGATAAGTAACATAGAATATGTATTGCCAGTAATTCCCGGGAAGTGCTCGTTTTGTTTACATCATTGCAAAATATCGTGATTTTATCAATAATTCTTATAGTACCTTCCAGTATCAAAAGCACAAATGTCATATGTCCCATTGTCCACAGAATGAGACATACGACCTTTGTATCTTGCGATTTTCTTGAAAACAGGTTTTATGGACATAGTATCTATGTGCTGCAAATTGTCGACGTATTTCTGCGTCTTTCTACTTATTTACGTGATCTGTTGATTTATGTACATGTATGTGATTCCTGTGTTTGTCCGTTCTGTGAGCCTTCGTGGTCCAAGTAAAATAAACATGGATGTATTATACCAGTACGTCTTGTCAAATTTGATAAGTAGGTAATTGAGAGTCCAAAATTCACGTTACAGTTGTCAAGCAATATACATCATTCTAGTTCTGGAGATAGTTTAAAGTTCTGTGTGGACCCAGTGCAGAGGCATCATTCAGTATTTATTCAGTTGTACTTAACATTTTAGACAAGCATAAATATATTTTATAAATGCTATTTACTTGTTTTGTTGTCTAGTGGATGATAAACTACGTGCGTCGTGCGTCTTGCATGGGTAATCACTGCTACTACTTAGTTAACTGGCCTGCTTTCCTAGATGTTCTCGAGTTACTGGAGGTTCTGTTGGGTCTCCAAGTCTCTCACAGGGCAACCATGAGAGATTGCTGCAGCAAAACTGCTTGCAGGGCCGTAGGCCTGACTCGATGAACTTACAATGTCGCTGATTAGTGTGATGATTATGCAGGGTGTATTTCGTATAATTTCTGTTGCTTTATTTATAAAATAGCAGATATTTGCCATTAAATTATAGTACTGTATTTAGATTTTATTTTTTCTGCTTGTGAATAGCGCAGTATGTGTTAACAGTGTGAATGATTACAGTGATTAATACGTGTGAACAAGAAACTTAGCTATCGCTAACTGGTCACGTTCAGCACCATGTAAGTTAACAGTCCTTCTGATCAAATATGTCAGTAGAAATAATTGCTCACATATGACGTCCGACGTAGGGTTTGCAAACCCGGCCGTCTTTTCCAAACCCGGGTTTTCCGGTTTGGAAAGCTCCAAACCCGGGTTTCGGGTTCGGGTCTGCCAATGGTCAATGGACCGGCACCGTTCCGTTATCGACGGCCGTCAAGCCCGTAACGTTGCCCTACCGTCGGTCATTGTCCGGCCCATTCATCGTCTCCAAATTGCTTTTTATGCACATCAGCGTCGTCTGCTGCATGTAATGAATACTAAGCCAACGATAAGTGAACACCAAAGTGAAGACTTAAGACAGTAAAAATATCATCAATTACTTGCAGACAAAACGCGAGTCTGAAGATCAATCTTTTCACTTTTCAGCATCATATCGTTATCATTTCAATGGTCATTAGTTTAATGTCCGTTGACCACTTTATAGTTTATATGCATTTACACGTCTTTGTCATTCTGCAATTTGCACAAAAATAGGCTCTTGCCTCAGTTTGTATTTATTTAAAAAAAATGGAACTTGGAAGTCAAAGTTTTAACTTAGCGTGCTGCTGTGCCAGGTAATATGAGCGGAGAAAACATAAAATAAGGGTTAGGTGAGGCATGTTTTTATACATTTCGGCCGTGAAAAAGTTCATTTGCATAAAATATAGGTTAAAAATGCAATGGCTGGGTTCCCCGGGTACCTTGGTTCGGGGAAACCCGGGTTTATAACCCTAGTCCGACCATTGTACTCGACTTCGTACATTATACATGTATATGCTGCATTTTTGAAACCCAGTCAATGCAGACCATTTACGGTAGGTACCTGAAATCAACTTCATCATCAAAGGTCACTCAAGGTTATCGGCAGTGTTATCTTTTGTGAGGTCACCTGGACTTTGTAGTACTGACCGGAAAAGTGCAGGTAGTCTTCACTTATTTCCAGACAAAAATAGCTGACCTTGAAGGTTGATCAATGTTATTGGTAATGGCACAATTGAATAGGCCATATCTAACTTTCTATTAGTGGTCAGTAGTAATTACGTGTCTGTCTTGTATCGTTTCCGAGATATCCAACGTTGAATAATGGTGTCCCCTTGAAATCTGGGTTAAGCGTCGTTCCAAGTCACTGAAAATGGCACCATGCAATAGATCATAATACAACTACTTATCATTCTGCCACTGTGTAGTATCTTGTACCATTCTCGAGATATTTTACATTAAAGAATATCATGACCTTGAAATCTAGGTTAGGGGCCAGTCACCCTGCGAATTTGTGCATGGTCTGTACACTGCTGAAATCTACAGACGAGGGGCTATGGTTTTGTCACTGTTAGTATGGGACCTATACACAGCGAGCCAAAGAAAAAGCGATATAATAAAGACGGTGCTTTACGGTCATTCAAAGTCATCAAAATTTTTACCAATTGCACACCCATATGTGACTTCCTATTAGTCTTCTATTGTAAATATGTGCCTACTTATTGTTTCTGAGTTGTAATGATTTATGCACAAAAAACTTTTTTTCCGTACTTTTTACCCACTGCAGACTCGTTCGAAGTCCTCGCAAGGGGTGTTCCAGTGTGACCCAAAATTTGAAATTTGTTCTTAAAAAGAGTCTCTGGGCTATCCAATGGTAAAAACTGCATCACTAGTTTTGAGTCAACCCTAGCATAGCATAGCCGAGCGTGACAAAAATAGTTTGACTGAATGCTACTAATAGGTAAGGTGACTGTTTTCAGAGTTTATGTGTTGTAAGTAATAATGTGTAATTTGTAGTGCCTTATGATTTAATTGGCGAATGAAAAAGCATCAAAGTTATTTGACCAGTATTGTGATGGTAATATTTTTTATTTGTTAACCGATATACAGTGTGTCCACAAAAAAAAAGCCAACTAGCACCATCAAACTGCAGCTGAATGCTCTTAATTTTTGGCACAGACAGTGATTTAAGAGACAACTGTGTGTGTGCCTATGATTATGTCTTCCACGTCACGTGTGTAATGCCCATACCTGGTAAAACATTTCAGACAAGGTAAATTATGGCGACAAAGAAATGCAGCGATTTACTTGGCATTAACTTAACGCTTTAGAGCTCATGAGGCAATTATAGTGTCACATCAAGTAATATGACGTTGGTACACTGGCTGTTGATGGGTGGGCCCGCCCAGGCCCCTCCCCGCTGTACCAAATGTAACAGCCCACCCATCAACGGCCAGTGTACCAATCATCGTATTGCAGTATAATGGTCCGTTGTTGTGCGGTGTTAACATGGGCATTATAGGGTTAACACACTGTTGCATGGATCCGTCACAGAATTTCCTCAAAATGTCCACTATGAGCACTGATACAAGCAGAGATGGCAATGCCACTCACTGATTTTTGCAACAATTGAACTGTCCAGCTTTCTCTATTTGAGTAACAGTCTCTTTCAATTGTGCAAGAAGTCATTGTTACGTCCCAGGCTTTGGTGGAAATGCAACTGCATTTGTGTCCTGAGTGGAGTTAATTTCTTAAGTTGTCCAAATTTTATAATAAATTTTATTGGTCCGAAAATTATGCTAAAAATTATTGGGCTTTTGTTTTTTATGGACAGTGTCGAGTTCATGAGAAATCATGACTAATTAACTCGCCAGGCGACAGATGATCAGGTGTTACTTTTGGTCGCCTGTTATGTGTTTGTAACATTGATTGTTAGCAAGATTACGAATAAAAACTGATTTCGTCACAAAACTTTCAGAATTGATCAGCAAAGTTAGGGGTGTGCAGAAAACCGAAAAGTCAGTTCAATTTGATTTGACATCCATTCAGACGGGTTTTCCAACAGAAACTGCGTCCAATCCACAATTCAAATCAAAAGTGACAAAAATAACTTTACTTGCATTCACTGTGCAAATTAAGAGCGTTTTAAAAAACTACCAAAACAGAGTTTAGCATATAGATTTTAGAATGCAATTACATTAGTTGCTTGTTGTCATTGTTGTGAATGACATCAAAGTTATGTCATCCATTGTACATAACTATCAGCTCTGAACCAAACCACATTTTTTAAACCGAACTGAACGAAACTCATTCCAGACCGAATTCCAGTTTTTTTTTCATAAACTGAACCAAAATAAAAAACTATTCTGCACATCCCTAGGCACTGGTACTGGGATTATGCTATCAAGTTTTGGACGAAATATAGCCAAAAACACTTAGAAAAAAATGAACCCAGTTAATGTGGATAAACTAGCAATGCAGCACTGATAATGTGATGTTTGTTATGCATTGTGCTACATTTTGTTTTTATGGCAGTCATATGTGGTGATGGATAAAACGAGTCATTTTGCTGATGGCATAATGAACCCAGTGTGGTAGACTAAGCTGGCTCCGTGTGGTAGACTAAGCTGGCTACCCGTCAGCTTTTTACTGCACGTTAAATACCCACTATCGTATCGTATAATGACAGTTTATAATGGTTTGCAGGACATTGTGTGCATCTTGAAATTTTGCATTATGTACTAGAAAACAGATGAAATTTGCATAAGATATAAGTCGGAGCACAATTGCATAGGTTTTGGATCCTTGCGGTGCTGATAGAAGCTACTTTTAACAGCCTTTTCATAAATAATTTATAGTCATTCCCACTTCATTTAATTTTGTTAGCAGCTCTATCTGCAATGTTTCAAGTTGTTCGTGCAGTCAACGCAGGTGGTACTGAAAGTGAGTTAGCAACGTTTGGTAGTTTATCGAGTTATTTAACTGCACATAACACAGAGATACTGGCAATTACTACACAAACTACCAACCTCATCCATCCACTTCTTTTCCCTTCTCGTAGATGTAATGGAGAACACCGTCAGACCTTGTATTCCTTCCGGTTAGTTAGCCTCTAGATTAACGCTCACCACCGCAAGTCCGAGACTTCCGTGTTCAGTGTTCCTTGAGACAAGACACTTGTGAAGAATATGTACCGCTGTTTTATGTTTCTCTGTGCACACTCGGTTTACACATCACTCGTCAAAACAAAATGTAAGTATATTTCTACCAATGACAGCAGATTTTGGCATACCCGACAGTGCATCACTTTACAAAGTCGACAACATACATGCACAGCGTTTAATACAGTCGTGTCAAAAATGTTCAGAACTACACACAACATCGAATAACAATAGTGTATAAACTAACAAGCATGATTAGCAGATTAACAAACTGGTTCACGTCACATCTGCATCGGCAACACATCCAAAAACACTACAACAAGCTAGTGAAGTGCAAATAACCAAGTGCAAATAACCAACTCTGTGTGACTCTGACTAACGGATAAAAAGTTGTAACAACCCACAGCAGCAATGTTGCACAATAAAAACTACCTAAAAGGCACAGAAGGGGTAGTCACGAAACAATGCCTACACTGAAAAGACGATATGAAGGCCCAGAAGATATGCCATGCCCTCGTGTAACGAAATGATTCCAGCCTACTTCACACAGCTTATAATGCTCTTGCGTACTAGATTAGCATGGATCAGAGACACAACAGTTCAGAGGGGCAGTAGTTATGTGCAGCGTGCAGTTAAACTCCATAGCAGCTGATGGCCTCTAATTATGCAGTCATTGCATGTTACCACGGTGGGCAGTTGAGCTTTCTGTGACATTAGTCACAGTTGAATAACTTGCCTGCAGATGACGTGATATATGATATATGATGACGTGATATGATGTCTATAGGCAATGTTGGTGAATTTCTCATTCCCACGTATAAGATACATCAACATCAACAGTGTGGCCTTGGCCATTTACTAGCTATAGCATTAGCACATTTTGTGCTTAAGCTTTATGAGCCGTCATGACCTCGATTTTCACCACTTGACCTAGAGTTGATACCTTGAAGTGCACATATCATAGGGGAAGTGTAGACACAATGTGAACTTTCTGTGATCTTTCATTGTTGAATATACAAGATACACATCTAGAAGCAATATGATGACGTTGTGACGAATGACTTACTGACCTCAAAATGACATCGTTGTATAAGCATGCTGCAGGGAACCAGTACGCAGGCTTTCAATGGCTGTCACCAAGTTTGAAGACCGCATGGCCATCCGTTCAATTCGTGAATCATTCTGTATTCGAGCTTCTTACGGCACGGTGACCTTGATCTTGCCTCTTGAACTTCTGAGCTCAAAATGGCAAGACTGTTTACACTTATCACTGGTATTGGGGTCTTTGTTGGGGGAACCTGTGCATCAAATTAGAACTTTCTGCAATTGTCTGTTCTTGAATTAGGGAAGGTATGAAGCAACACAATGCCCCCCCCCCCCTTATGGGGCGGGGCCACAATAAATAAATAATAAATATCACAGAATATTAAGCACTAAAAATAAATATTGGGTGGTGCAAAAAGTAAGCCGTATTATTATCAATAAATTGTATCAAAATGTGCCAACGAAGACAGTTTTCTTTCGTTAAAGTTGAGTGCCAAACAAGCATTATAATACTACAAGTTGTCACTAAATATTCTATTAACTAAATATTTTATGCATGCCGTCAAGCCGTGTGTTAAGCTGCAACACGGGTAAAATGAGTATATGATAAAATCATAATTGTAAACCTGAGGAAAGAGAAAAGATGGGACTCAAAGACACTGTTAAATGAATTTCCATTTGGTCTAGGAGTGGACTTGACAGCCTGCTAAGATGAACTGATGCAAGAGGGAGCACTGACCAGAAAGTTGCTTGGGGCTTATTTTTTTGGGCCACCCAGTAAACTGGTGAGTATTATGACTAGAAGAACTGACTGTTAAGATAAGTTGACGTCTAAATATATAATTAACAATACAAACAAACATTTACTCAACATGCATGTTTAATAGTTTTTACAGTAACAAATAGTAATTGTAACAATATCAATTGTATTATAAAATTAAATAGGCTTTCTAAAAATCAACGTCTGTCTATCCCATGAATGTTCCTTATATATTCTAATGCACTGCTAATGATGGCACATGAACACGACAATACTACTGCACAGAAATAAAGGTGGGGCCAGAAATTCATCATCAGTGTTTTCACTGTTGAATCAATCTACGATGTGAACTGGATCAGGTAACGAAGCGCGACCTGCTCTTCACGGTAAACGACATACTCATGGTGCGGCATCCAATCGTGGCGCTGAGCTTTGTTTGCATCTTTCTCTTTGCGCGAGACGGTCGACCCAAGCGGCAAAACAACGCCTGAATATCATCCAACATCATCAAAACTAGCAAATCCAAAGTACAGAATTGGAACTGGTGGAAGATAATTCTACCGTAATACGCATGACAAACTGTCAGTTTGATAATGTTGATAATGCAAATGCTGGACCACATTACTGTGTATGTTCACCATTCATCAACACCTTCTACCCCACATTTTCCTTGCCTGCATATGTTTTCTGGAATTTAACACTAATCTGGTACACCGTACACATGAATTAATATTCACAAAATTGTGCTACTTTTATTTTTACAATAACTGGCAAATGGAGAAACAATTTTAATAATTTTTAAATGCTGCATTCAACAATAAACTGCAGGAAGCTGGCATTAAACCTACTGTCTTGCCTCAAATCTTACATGTGGTAGACTAATGGCCGATTGCACCAATCGTACTTATCTTTAAGTACAGATTAACTCCGGCGTTAGTAACAGGTGTCAATCTCTACTTAAAGTTAAGTACGGTTGGTGCAATTGGGCAAGCGAGTTTTTGAGCATATGTTTAACATTTGCATACCATATACTACTACTTAGTACTCAGCGACCTCTGCGTACCCACTACTGCCATCTCAGGTCGTCAGCATCTGCGATCTGCAGCGACTGGTACTCTACTGGTTCCACGTGCCCGGACTGCAACTAGACAACAAAGTTTCACAGTCAGTGGACCAGCCACGTGGAACCGTCTGTCACCAGCACTACGGTCACCAGACCTGTCGGACAGCGCCTTTAAGCGGGCACTGAAAACACACCTTTTCTCGACTCGACTGCCCGGCACCATTGAGACATTTCATGATTCTGGTGCATCCAGACTTAGTTACTTACTCACTAATAATACTACTGATACTATTACTACACATGTAAACTGACAGTGAATGAAAAGAAGCAGGTAATGAAACCTGACGGCAGTGTTAGGTCATACTGTGGATCAGGATAGCTCGCCGCTACAGCTCGGACACTGTCGTATCCAGCAGGTACTCCTTCCACATCCTGTCTCTCATAGACGTCCTTGAATTTGCCAAGTGCCACCTGCACAGTGGGTCATAACACAGGTTACTGTTAACCAATAACTCACTTAAAACCTTTATGTTTGTCCAATGTGCTAGTCAGTGAGTATAAAGTACGAAGCAGATCTAACAAGGTGTTTCCTAGCACAGAGTTGAGTTTTCGCAGATTAAAAACATTTTAGAGAAAATTACAGCAGTGGCATCATTGACTCATGTCTGGGTTATGGTCGACCATAAAGTTCCCACACAGCTGCAAAGATCACCAAAGTTAAATACCTCACACTGATTTTTCAATCAGTGTCTTTAACCCAGTAAGACTTCATCTTCTGTCAAAAAATATTCTGAGCAAGCATTTTTTTCATAATTTTTACCCAGTCACAACCATTTAAATAAGATGTTTATCTGCAACGGTAAATTGCATTACTGACATTCTCTTTAAATGCTGCTAGTATAGAATATTTAATCAAAGAAAAATATTTTGTTTGTTATTCGAAAATATTTAATGGACAGACAACAGCAACACAGCTAACTAAACCATTATATGCCATTACACATCAAGCACAAGAATATCAACACTGCGATAAGAAGCTGGCCTGCCTCCTGTTTGACTTTCACGTCATACCACTAGTGTTGTACAGACAACAGACGATGAGTGTTATCAACAGGTTCCGATGGTCACACTGTTGACAAACGTGCGGTGAGACGATCGCACTATGTTGACAACAGCTGTGGTCTGATGCCAAAGTCGAACAGGTGGCCATATTAATATTTACCCACCCTCGCTTACTACAGGTGGGCGGGTATTGTTTTTAGGCATGGACCTGTGGGTCTGTCTGTCTGTAAGTCTGTTGATCTTTGGATGCCTCAAAATAGTCCGATTTACTTCAGGTAAAGACCAAAATGTTCCACAGTGGCACCTCTACTGCCCCGGTACATGTTTGACATTGACAGGTCAAATTTCCAGGATGTGAAAGTTGCGGAAAACAAAAAATCGGCTTCTGGCTTTAACTTTGCTGCAAATATTCCGATTTACTTCAGGTACCAAACCAAATATTCCTCGATGGTCCCTCCATCACCCCACTGCATTTTAAAGGTTGAAAGATCAAGGATTCAAAAATGCCAAAATTGTTTTTTGACCCTAACTCCACTGCAAATAGTCAGTTTTACTTCACGAAAAAACCGAAATGTTCCTCATCAGTCCCACTACATATTAGTCAAGGTCACAGTCGGAGGTGAAGGTCAAGAAATCAGAAATGCGGAAGTCAGTTTTTCGTCGAAACTCCACACCGCCGAAGGTTCCACTATGGTACCTTTATTGCTCCGTTATACTTTGGAGGCTGAAAAGTTAAAGGTCAGAGTCAAGGTCGAGAATGCAAAAATGGAGAATTCCACCACAAACAGTTTGATTTACCTCAAGTAAAGAACAAAGTGTTGCTCAGCAGTCCTCAATCGCCCCAATGCATGTTGGAGGTTCAACAGTCAAAGTTCAAGTCAAAAACATGAAAATGCCAAAATCGAAATAACTCCTCGGCAACAGATAGATGGACAATGTCGACAAGCAACATATATCTGGCCCTTAAGGTGGGCCAGCGAAAAAGCAATGCATGGAACAAAAACAGTGACTAGTTACAGACCTGACAGACAAGCATGAACTTGATGGTCGAGTCTCTGCTGTAATTGTAGCAGTAACGACAGCTCTTTGAAAACTGGTCTGAAGTGTAAATTCCCTGTCAACACAGTAATGCTTCCAGTATAGACTGCAACTTTCTCTATCGGATTAGATCCATGTATGTTACAGCATGTTACAGTACAGAAGTTTTGTTGTTCTGTGTCTGCATGTGTGGAACGGTTTGCAACGGTATCTATGACAAGGTATCAGTTTCAGACAATAAAAGCGGCTATTGAAAACATTTCTACTTGAGAGTTAAGTTGATCATGCTGCATTGTGACTGTCTGCATACTTGTGCCTTAGAAATACTCTTCTTACTTACTTACTTATTTACTTACTTAGTAAAATATTAAGGGTTACACAAACAGTATAGTGGACTAGACAGCCAGATGCTAGGGAGGGATGTGTTTTTTGGAAGGTGCAGTTGATGTTGGATTGGATTTTCACGCATTATTCAACAGGTCTTAATAAAAATTCTATTTAGGACCCTCCAAAAACCACAAACAAAATTTTTACAAGTCAGTATATAAAATCACAGATCTCAGCTGTAAACCTATGACTTGCTGTTAAAATATGCGAAATTCTTGTGTCAAAAAAGCTGCTCAGATAAATCTTTATTGCAACACATACCTTGCCAAAGAGATAACCGGAGGCTGGAGCTTCTGGTGGCGCAATGAGCAATCCGCGACTCAGAATACTGATGAGGTTGCTGCTGCTGCTCCCATGAAACAGCAGTCTGTGATTTAAGTCGACACCGCAACTCAGCAGTCGGTCGCTCTCACCTTCACGGCACAAACGGAAGATGGCTTCAATCTTCCCTGCGACACCAGACACAGCAAAACTGGGGTAACATTTTCATCACTTTGGAGAAAGAGAGTCAAAGCTGAGACGTCGCTGAAGAAACGTGCAATGCTCCACACAACTGTGTTGTTATGCACACAAAATTCAAAAAAGACTTGCCAAACTCTTACTTTACAAATCTATGCCTACATGTCATTATTAAATCGACTCCTTCTTTCAGATTTTAACCTTGAATGACTCTGAATACACACTAAAAGTATTAATGCCAATTTTATAACCACTCAACTGATCCTACGTCACTCAAGATCATCACCAGTGGTGCCAGCAATGCAACTTCCTGTCACTGGCCTGTAGTAAAAACGTCTCTTCTTGCACCGGTTCAGGCATGGATCACACAGGTTTACCCGCAAACAACACCATGCCTGCCTCTACCTCGTAAGCGTCACCAGAAGGCGCTAACACTGATTGTGGTCATTGCAGCTTACTACTCATTTATCGACCCCGAAAGGATGAAAGGCTGAGTTGGCCTGGTTGGCTGACCTACAGCGGATGGTTCACCCATGTAAGTCATCACCCGTTAGCTTTAGGTCAAGCACAGGACAGGAAAGGTTTGCCAGTCTACCAACACTCTACCGCTTTACCATGAAACCAATAAATTTACTGACCACTATGTGTTGCTGAGATGTATCTCAGAAGATGCTGCGCCTCTGATGACATTTCATCCATCAGTTCAATCTTACAGTTCAAACACCGGTAGACGTAGTCCAGTGGATTGATTTCTAGAAAGCAATTGTTCCACACTGGTTACATGGCAGCTGATGCAGACAAAGCTTATACCTCTGTCAGTCGCTATTATTATTTGTGCATTCTATGTAGTTCAGGTCAAAGGTCGTAGACATATATGCATACACATTATGTAAAAGTACAAAAAGCTATTACAGTGTGCAGCCACGCCCATGCCCATTCGTGCCCTTGTAATGGTTCGGCGCCATGTTACAGCGTGTTAAAAATTGTCTGTTTTATTATTACTAGATTGCGCGGCAAAGCCGCGACATGACGCAAAGCCGCAGGCCGACATCGTGTGCCACACCGTCGCGGGCACACACGCGGGTACGTACGTACCACGATTAATATTAGGATTATCATTATCATGATTTTTTAATCCGGAAAAACAAATTATTCTACACAGTGAGGTAGAATTACCAGACCCCTAGCTTTAATGCATAACTTAGTAAATGTGCAGTTTATTTGAACAAAAATTTCAGACAATATAGTTGAGTAAATGCTGAATCTGAGTGTTTGAAAATAATTCGTCTTTGTATTAAATGTTCTTTGCTAGCAGCAGCCTAAAGAGGACACCAGTAAAACTGCTGTTACAGCAGTGTGATTTACCGTTAAGATAAACATTTAATTAAGTGCTAGTCAGTGAGTATAAAGTACAAAGCAGATCTAACAAGGTGTTTCCTAGCACAGAGTTGAGTTTTTGCAGATTAAAAACATTTTAGAGAAGATCCCCACACAGCTGCAAAGATCACCGAAGTTAAAGACCTCACACTGATTTTTCAATCAGTGTCTTTAACCCAATAAGACTTCATCTTCTGTCAAAAAATATTCTGAGCAAGCATTTTTTCATAATTTTTTACCCAGTCACAACCATTTAAATAAGATGTTTATCTGCAACGGTAAATTGCATTACTGACATTCTCTTTAAATGCTGCTAGTATAGAATATTTAATCAAATGAAAAATATTTTCAGGCTTGCAATTCAGCAATCACTCAGCCATGTTGTCTGAAATTTTTATGCAAATAAACCGTATAGTGACTAAGTTACGCCAGTTAAAACTAGGGGGTCCAGTACTTATGTGTGACCATGTAGCTACATCATAAATGTGAAATGTATTAAACATCACATTAAGAATGACAACGACAGAAAAGAATGTGACCTAACTGGTGGTGAGGCCCGGAACAAACAGGCCGCTTGAAACAAAGCTAAGAGTAAGCCACTGTGTGTCCACAGATACAGTATTACGATCATTCTTTAGTGCAGACTGACCTTTAATTCGGTAGAGTGCTCCAGCCATTATCTTCGAGGCAATCTCCAACTCGAGTAGAGTTTCAACATTCTTCCACTCCTTCTGCACCTCATCTGATGTGTCCAGAATTGGAATGCGCTCAAACTCGAAACCGGACCTCGGCATCAGGTGATAAAACTCGTTACTCAGTTGAGCAATCTGTATTACACGTCACCTCATTATCAGTTGGCAGCTATCAGATATGCCACACTATTTACCTTAATGAATGTGGCAACCATATCTGGTACGATTCATCAGCTCAGCTATTCAAACAAGGCAGACACTTGATATATGCCACCAGCTCCCTACCCTGCCACGGTGAAACAAATCAAGCAGCTCCTCCCCTGACTTCCAATAATTGTACAAATCTGAGTTTTTATTCAGGAACTGGCACAAATACCTTGTGTGAACACTAATGCCATAAGTCGATCACCTGTAAACTACAATAAGTGGGTCACCTGTAAGCTACCATAAGTGGGTCACCTGTAAACTACAATAAGTGGGTCACCTGTAAGCTACAGACTTGCACGTGAAGTTTGTGAACGATGACAAAGTGACTACCAGTAACTGCAAGTCACTGACCTAACTACCAATGTACAATGGGTCGCCACTTAATGGTTGGTATGAGTTTTCAATAAGCTGCCTTTTAATGTTATGGACTTGGACAAGGTGAGATATTACCTGTAGCAATTGAGCAATTTGGCTGATGCCCATGATGACACCAATTACTCACATATGAAATGAAACTAAGGGCCGGTTGCACCAACGCTACTTAAATCGCCACTTAGTTAATCTCCGATTAACTTTAAACGGAGATTAAATCGTCACTTATCTCGCGTTCATTGCACCGATGCAATTTAATGCTTGATTAGCTAAAGGGGAATTCAACCTTGAAAAATATATGGCTTAAAATGAAGATTTATGTTTAATAAAATCATATATTTTGCATGACAGTGACAATTAAGCTAAAACAAGGAAGATCTATGACGATAAAATTATGAGAGTGACTGGATTATTCGCACTCCACACTCCAGAGTGCGGCTGCACACCAGCGAGATCTCGCGAGAACTATGTCACCACAGAAAACGGGCTAAAAAAATGGCGTCCACTGCAGCCTATAATCTCACAGATAACCACCGCTATTCGATCGCGAACTTTAATTTCAACTAACATTAATACGTTGCAGTAATTAAATATTCTTTCGCGCAAGCAGACGAAATATTGCCGAAAATTAACGCGTTAAAAC
>Ga0209149_1000796_pt1 | contig 14181 bp, 9 predicted proteins | sample WorMetTyACAVOLI2_FD_187423 | JGI IMG/M metagenome (GOLD analysis project Ga0209149, IMG submission 187423) | Marine gutless worms symbiont microbial communities from Max Planck institute for Marine Microbiology, Germany - Olavius algarvensis... ... | reverse complement strand
GAGTGTCGCGAGCTTGAAGTCCAGTCGACGTCGAACAGGTAGCCAGTGTAATTCTCGCAGAACGGGCGAGATGTGTTCGCGCCGACCTGTCCGCGTGACCAGTCTGGCGGTTGCGTTTTGTCTGCCAATTGTAAACAAAACTGATGTGCGGATCATGGTAGGTTTTAGAGTTTGGTCTGATCCGTGTTCTAATCTGAACTTTGGTCTGATCTGGTTTGCCAATCAGATCCGTTTGGTGTAAGAACTAGGTCTATCTATTTTTTCAAGTTACCCAGTGTGTCAGCTGAAGCAATGGATTTGTGGAAAAAACTGAACTACCCGGTAGCTGCCCACAGCACTGCGGGATGATCAGCGTACTACTGGGCACTGACAAACGAGAACATAATCGCTAGAAAATCCTTACATAAAACAAAACATTTAAGTACTATTACAGTTTGTCCACAGTCACTACATCCAGCTAGTCTGCGACAACAGCACACATACAAACAACATATATCAAACGTACAGGCCATATTCAATACAGAAAAGCTGTAAGAACATGCAACAAAAATAAACCACAAGAATACACAAACAAAAACATTATTAAATCAAAAGAATACAAAAACATTATTAAATCAAAACAATACATAAAAAAGTATACATTACTTCAAAATAATCTCATGGAATGAATCAAAATCTGCCTAATGGCCAAAAAAGATAAATAGCAATACTATAATATCAATAATACTGCACAAACAAGTCTAATAAACCGCAGTTTAGACAAATGGCTCTGCAGTAATACAGTCAGTTCTCATGCTTCATAATACTATACACGTTGGCCTTTAAAGCTTTCAATTTCTGAAACAAATGTGGCTTCTGCTGTGCACGAACAAGAGGTCAAAGTAATTTGACAAAAAGCGCCCATTCCCCGGTTAGGGGTCACCCCAGGGGGTCGAAAGTTGTACCACTGAATTCCTGGGGTAGGGTTTCCTATTAGTGTTCCATAGTAACTATAAGCCTAGGATGCACCGTTTGGCCACAGTGCACGCTCGTGACAACCAACCAACCAACGACCAACGACGTCACGACACAGCCTATCTCAATAAGTGCCTCTTTTACTAACGTAAAGTGAGGCGCTTAAAAACCAGGCAAATGTACTTTGACGGACCAGACAGAACTCAGAAGTGTGGGACATAACCTTATGAACAAAACTGGATGAAATGTTTTCACCAAACTGACTACCGTCATCAACTTTGCGTCAGTGACACTTCGTTAAAATAAACTCGCGATACAACATTCAAGAGAGAAACAGTGTTGACAGGATATGATGCACAGTTACAACAGAGACAGTCAGTGATCCCACACTCACTGGTTGCTTGCGACTGATGCAACGCTACGTTACTGTTTATACCCGCAGCTGAAGTCTGATATGAACACATTCACCCACAGTCTGTTTAAAGTGAAAGATATATTTGAATCAAACATATTAAAACAGATGATATACAAGAATGGCAATAAAAAAATGACACAACACACATTATTTACACCATCATTGCTAATAACCACTGACAAATTTTGAATGTTTAATGCACCATCTGCCAGAACGTACATGTAGGTAATTATGGACATGCATTGAAGGCAGAAATAAAACAATTTTAACAAGTGTGGCGCATTCATGGGTGCCATGAGCAAGCCCCCACCACTAGCATAAATTTTACAAGCGGAGGAGGGGGTTAAGTTCTGCACTGGGAAGGAGGAGAGTGAAGTTCTGCACGGGGGCAAACAACTGGGATACCTGTGGTATGGGGAGCCCAGCAGTGCTGAAGCCGAGAACACTATCGCATTGTTAGACCATGCAAGCCATTGCCCGACAAGTATGCATTGGCAACAAATGAACAAATCATCAGCATATGGAAACACAAAGACAACGCTGTCACACAAAGCCCTCGCTTTGTGACGGGGGCTTGAAAAGACGCTGGCTAATGTAATGCTGTCCGCTATGATCTGATAGAGGTGCACTTGTTAGTTGTTATATTTGTTACAGCAGTGGAGTAACTTCGGCCAAATTCTCCAGGCATCGTCAGTGACTCACGCAGACCTAAAGGAGGGGAAACTGGGTTTCTACCCTAGTGACAGTCCATCACTGTAACACCTGAGTTACGGCTGCACCAAAAAGACTTAAGAGTAAACACTAAACGATGGTTTCAGCCATCTCATACAGGATCCGGCAACAAAATTCAAAACTTTGGTCTGTTGAGTTAGTTGAGCCATCTCAACACTGAATATTCATTCACGTGCCGACTGCAGCATCACGTGCACAAAATACACTGCACTCAGCAATACTTGTGACACACAACATCACATGATGCTACCCAAGTCACATATTAAGATAACGTACGGTATTACGCAGCATCAGCGTTTATACTAAATATCAGTCATTATACGCTCTCTGCACACAGCTGCAAGCAGGGAACAGCGGCAAACTGGACATGGGGAGCGCAACAATCACAACAGGCAAGACAAACACAGCAAAGCCTTAAAACCAGCACAGCCTGAGAGGCAGCAACGTAAGTATTATTGTAGACTGAAAGCCTATAATGCAATTACTTTTGGGTCCGAAAAATCAGTCCTTCTGGAATAAGTATGGCAAAGCGCAGCCGATCCGGACCAAATTTGGTATACGTTGACATGTCAAGGGGTGACAACGTTCGGTGAATTTTGGGAAGGATCGGCCCATTTTCGGCAAAATGGGGGCTGGGACGAATCCTGCGGAGCCGGAGTTTTTTTTGTGGTAATCCAGAGGACCTTTCGGCAACTTTGCAACGGCCGATTTTCACCAAATTTGGTCATAAAATGTAGTTCGGTGTCCCGTCGCGGAATCCGTAAAGACATTTTCAAAACTTTTCACTTTAGGGGTCATTTGCCCCCAAAATCTGAAATCGATCAAACAGGCACCTCACTCAGAGCAGCTACAGGTCAAGGGATGCACTGCAGAGAGATACAGTTTACTCCGCGTTGTATACCAAGGGCTAGGGAGTTTTCAAGCTCCGGTCCACTTTTCTCTACGACGTACGGTTGTGGAGCTACGGGGTGTCAAAGTTGGCCAATTTTCGGATTTTAGCCTATTTTGCCTATACAAAACCTCTAAAACGTACCTTCCAGTGACCAGCCTACAGCCCAGGGGTTACATCGCAGAATGATTCCGATTTTTCCATGTGGTAGTCGAAGGTCCAGAGGGGTGCCTTCCGGCAACGGAGATTTCCTGCGACTCCTGGTAGGGGAGCTGGGGACCCCCAAACTTGCCCAATTTTCGCCTATAGCAAATGGCTATACTCAAACATGATGCTACTACACAGGGCGTCATATCTGGACCAAAGATGTCTGAAAACGTACAATTCTGATGATGAATGTACTTTTCCACCAAATATCTTCGCACCTACCCCCAAAATCACCCCAAAACCCCATCTTGGGGACCTTTCAATGCAAAACCTATTATACAGATAGCTCTCCGTAAGTCACACGTTAATGAAGCTACGAAGGTGAAACTTTACAGCTATATAGGTATAGGCAAGTACTTGGAGGTGTGTCAAAATTTTTTGCCGCTAGGGGCATCTGGGGGGTGCGGGCCCCTTAATGTAAATTTGGGACCCGTATTATCTCAGAAACTACTGGAGCTAGAAAGTTGAAATTAAAAACACAATTACATGTGGTAAAGCACTCGCTTTGGGTACAAAAATTTTTCCGCTAGGCCCCCTAATGCAAATTTGGGACCCCTGATATCTCGGAAACTATTAGAGCTAGAAAGCTGATTTTAAAAATACCATTAGATATGGTAAATTACCCGCATTGGGTTCAAAAATTATTATATTATACGACACAACATCAGGACAGCCGCCATATTAATTTTCGACAAATGTCTATCTCCGAGGCAGACTACGGCTAACAACTGCAAGACGGCTTTCAGCCTATATCAGCCTACATGTCATCGAGTGTGTCATCGAGAGCACTAGCGACAACTACAACTTCTAGTTATTATTATTATTATTATTATTAGAAGAGTTTAAGGTGCCACATATCAATCACGAAATAATGAATTGCAGGCACAGACAGTTATGCAGTAATCTACAGATAACGTCGACAGCAAAATAGTATAAGTATTTGCTGAGATGCAGTACGTAGAGGAGGTTACAGCTAATGGTCACACAGTACAATACAATACAACAAATTTGTATAGTGCTATGGTGGCTGAAAACGGCGGGGAGGGGACTACAGAGGCTGAGGCTGGCTTTTAGGCCCGACTGACACACTGCAGCAATCGAGCGACTGACAACTAATGGCCAAGACACGTAACTGATAATACTCGACAATATCGTCGAAACATGAAATCAGTTTCCGAACGACGTGATGCGCAGCTGCACAGACAAATGGCGGTGGCTACGGACTGTTGTAAACTGGAACCCAGACAACAAGTTCGGAATGATCGCGAATGACCTCCGTCACTCTGGCATAGACGTCATCAGCTGTTTCACCATTGACAATAGCTGCAATACAACAACATAATCCAGCTCAAATACAAAAATCTATTAAATGCACTGCACTGAACGTAACCATCAAGTCAACTGTCATCTCTTTGCCGACGACCAGCAAGCGTACGTTAGTGTTCCCGTCAGCGACGTCTCATCGGCACGCACTGCCCTTCAGCACTGCAATAGTGACATCAGCTCATGGTGTTCACCTCGTCACCTCCAGCTTAACGCAACCAAAACGGAGCTCATCTGGTTTGGCTCACGCCAAAGGTTGCAGAGACTCAGTGACCATGATTTGACACTTGAAGTTGGCATTTTAGTCATTCAAGCAGTCAAATGTGTCCGTGATCTTGGTGTTCACTTAGACAGTGAGCTAACAATGGAAACTCATATCTCTAAAGTAGTCTCTGCATGCTTCTACCAGTTACGCAACATCCGCCAGGTTCGTCGGGTCGTTGGACAAGATATCACACAACAGTTAGTGTCAGCTTTTGTACTCTCTCGACTTGACTATTGTAAGTCACTTCTGTCTGGTCTTCCACGGTCAACCATTCAACCGCTCCGACGTGTTATGAACGCAGCAGCACGTGTAGTCACGGCCCTGTCAACTCGTGACCATGTCAAACCGGCACTGAAGCAGCTCCATTGGCTACCAGTCGAACAGAGAATTTCGTACAATTCTCTGTTCGACTGGAAGCCAATGGAGCTGCTTGTGTGCCGGTTTGACATGGTCACGAGTTGACAGGGCCGTGACTACACGTACAAGTTATGTCTTCTGATGCACTACATTCATACTGGTCAGGCTCCACAATATCTGAGTAACTGTGTCTCCACGATCTCTTCATCCGGGAACAGGTACAGACTCAGATAGTTTGACACGGCTGACAACATACTGCCGAGATCACGCACCAAGTTTGGCGAACGTGGTTTCAACTACTGCGGTCCGGCCGCCTGGAACACTCTGCCATCTGACTTACATGAAATTACTGACACTAACGTATTCAAGAAACGACTTAAACTGTTTTGTTTGATCGTGCATACTGACTTATTATTGTTGTTGTACGACACTCCTGGGCGGTTCGTAGAGCGGCGCCTTACAAATCTCTCATTGTATTGTATTGTATTATTAACAGTATCAACAATATTTTACAAAGTTAAGCAAAATTACAAACATTGTAACAGACACAGCTGACCAAAAACAATACACCATTAACTGCTGGTGGAAATGATACAGTAAAGTTTAACGCCCCGCTCGATACATTAGATGTCATTTTGAGGACGATTTTACTAGTCAGATGACCCAACCAACAGTGTCATGGAACTGAAGGACGAGTCGGTGGAAAGAAGTAATAAAAGTGCAGTCAAGTGCAAACAGGACAACAGTAAATACCTGTAAAATACTCTAAGAACTCAGCTTCAAGTTTCTGTGCACGTTCATATGTCTTGCGTGCCTGATCTTCCGGCGTCTTGTTGTTCCAACTCCTGTCAATGGCAAACAGCAGTCACAGCTGAATGATACCTTATTACTACCGTTTTAGTAACATAAGTAAGTAAGTAAATGATTTATAAAGCGCCGACGTCTATAAAGAATCAGGTCGATGTGCAGTTGAACTCTACCATGCACCTCATCTCTGGTAACCTATGTTCTACAACTCTCCCATGGCTTCCAGTGCTCTCCAACATTGAACCACCAGCCCTACGAAGAAAGGCTGCCACTGACAACTGGTGGAGAAAATCGTCAAACATGACAGTTGGCCAATCCAGCCTCATATCCTCAACCCACCATTGCTACGACTGACTACCAGGAAGCCGCTGTGGCTGGACTTGCAACCAGTTGACATCAAAAGTCGATAGAGGCATAACTCAAGTGGTCAATTCTCACCTAGTGTGCGACCCTACAATCCGGCAACCAGGTTTCGACCTCTCTTGGCAACAGCGGTCTCTGCTGAACCGTTTTCGCACAGAACAGGGACACTGTGGTGCCTGCAGAAGGAGATGGCAACATACAGACACTGACCTGTGTCCTTGTGGCGAGACCCAAACAACGTTCTACATTGTCAAATCCTGTCCCCTGACAAAATTGAATGGCGGCTTATCTCGGCTACACTCGCGGATGAAGACTCTGATGCAGAAAAAGAAATAACATAGTTTAAAAACATTCAGTCTTGTTGTCATGATCAAGGCAGAGGTCAGCATTAACAAGGCCGACAAAACCTTACCATTCTGTCACATTAACCTGGAATACACTACCTCTTGACCCAAGACTCTCCCGGATTATTGACACTTTCAAGCATTGTCATAAATTGATCTTTTTACATAATCCAGCCCTACCATACCCATGCCGTCCACCTCGTGACTGCCAGGACTGGTACCTTCACCTCAGTTTTGTTGCAGACACTGTTGCACCTTGTTTGTCTTATTATTATTATTACCATTAGGGGCGTTACATTATTACCTCTGATTGGAATAATTGATTAACTTTTGAGGTGATCTGGTCCCGGATATGGATTCCGGATCATTTTTCCACTTCCTTGCCATTGCAGAATAGGGGAATTTAAAAGATTTATTAGCATTTCTAATACAGTCACCAATTTTCACGACACTCGGCCAAATGAACGACGCCGACAACGTAATGAACCCACAACATTGTTGCAGCGATCAAGCCGACATCCGCATCTGAATCTGGATTAATCCATCCGCATCTGAATCTGGATTAATGCGGAAATCCCAGATCCCAGAAGTCGAATCCCAGATCACTTTCGGTTGAGGTTAGACACAATGGTGGAAGTTTGTGTTCTCCGAGCATAGTCTAGTTATTATTTTTTTAAAATTATTATTTTACATTACTACTACTGCTGCTACTACTACTACCATACGGATTAAAGTTAAGTCCTGGCCTATGAGCCTTGTCATTCCAGGCCGAGACCTGAACATCCAAAGCCAGGGCTTGGATCTTTGAAAACTATCAACATCAAGGACAATATCTCAACCGTCCTTGAGGCGACATATTACCACAGAGCCAGAAGGTCGTTAACATTAGAGGTGCCAGTGACACTTCAGTCAGTTATCGCAGACAAATTTCTCACATCTAACACAACCAATGACGATAATTAAATTACTAAATATGGATAATGCTGTTCATGACCAACTGTTATCATGCAAGAGGTAAAACAATAACATGAAAATCAGAAAAAAAACTGCTCACAGAATCATATCAACAGTTGCTGGCTTGACAAATATGACAATCGGATAGAGAGCCGCTGCGTGCAGTCGTTTGATGGCGTTGCCACTAACGTCCAGTATACAATGCTTGCCCTGCAACACACATCATCGGACATACAACTCTGCTCTCTGAATATCATATTATACTACAAGTACGACCCAATGGTGAAAGCAGAGAGATAAACAGGCACACCACTCAGTGCATTGGCCCCACAACCTGCAGCTTCAACTAGTCTCTGGCTGACAGCTGAAGAGATTAGCACTGCCTTGTGGACCTCTACAGCCAAGCCAAGCACCATAACCTTTACCTCATCAATGCCCTACTATTTATTATGCCATATTTGTTTTTGCAAGGTGTTATTTTTTCCACAAAAATTCATGGAAATTTGTTTAGCATTTTTTTTGCTATTTTTGACTTAATATAACTCTAAACTATTTGCCAGATGGCATTAAAAGCTAATGGCACACTTGAAAAAACGTCGAAATTTTATGCACAAGTTGACACGGGTGGATGCAGAAACAGGATTGGGAGTGGATGCAGAAACGGCTGAAAGCAAAATCGATTCTGCAGATTGCTAAGAACAGATAATCAGGGTTCGGGTGGGTGTAGAGAATTTTCACATAAATGGCAACTACAGTCGATTTTCGTTACCTTCTGCAAAATTCAGGGAAGATATAATAATAATAATAATAATAATAACGGATTTGTATAGTGCCTTTATATAATTCTCCTTTCTTTTATGTGAATCAATGTGAAAGCCAACAGTTTCCAACAAAAAAACTTGCTATGCAAACATACAATGACGTGTGGTAAATGCAGTGATTACAACAAGCCAGATGACCCTCCTGATGGCTAAGCAACAGTGTCTAAGCACCGGTCATCAATGAACTAAATTAAACAGTAAACAAATACACAGTTTCAAAAAATTTACAGAATGGCCGTCCATACAAAAAACACCAGGTTTAACACATTGTGTTCTAATTAAACAAAACTGACCTGCTGTGCAACTTCCTTCACAGACTGTATACTGGTACCATAGAGATTGTCGCAGTATTGTCCGGCCTCGATGAACATGTGGTTCTCTATGTCGTGCTCCATCTGATCTCGAGCAGTGAAGTGATAGTCTCGGCCGTCGACCTCGTACTCACGTGGCGGACGAGTTGTGTCTATGCCACAAAACATGAAATTAAACCGCCAGAATAACAACCAACTGATACATCTCACAGCTACATATGAAGATCAGCAGTCACAGTCTCACAAATCCCCTCTTCGGTATACTAGGGTTTCATTTCTCACTTGACACATTATAGGTCATTTCCAGGATGATTTTATGGGTCAATTTACACAACCAACAGTGTCATAGCACTGAAGGGTTAAAGACCAATCCCTCTATGCTCCACTCACTAAAACGTAAAAAACATAAATTTTAAATATATATATATGACACAATCAACACCAAAGATACACAAGCACTCACTCTGAAGACAGAGAGCTAAACCAAGCAAGATCAAAGCCTGATCCAGTCGACCAATCTGTAATAACTGCGGGTACATGTTATCGACAGTGAAATGCCCATAGTAATAACAAAACAAAACATATGGAACACAATTCGTGTCTGTCAGTAGTTAGCTTCAACAGTACAAAATGTTGAGTAGAGTCTTTTACTGTTAGTTACATATGCTAGCCTACAGATTTGTCACTGCCGCATCACGTGGCTCAGCACCGTCCAACAGGATCTGAAACAACACCACCTCACGCTCCCCGAAGCAGCAGATTTGGCTCAAAACCGCCCTCTGTGGAGGATGATGTCAACGTATGGCACTACGCAATCTTAGAGTTGCATGCCAGAAACAGCAACACGGTGATTGATACACTGACCATTGAAGGTGGTCTGTTACATTTGGTACAGTGAGAAAGAAATTGGCAGGGTCCCAGCCCACCCAGTCCCTTCCTGGCTGTACCAAATGTAACAGCCCACCCATCAGCAACCAGTGTACCAAATTCATATTGTTCGATGTAGCACTATAATTGCCTCTAGACTCTAAAGGGTTAATGAACCACTAAACTCACAAGATAACTAATACCTGCAGTAGCATTCATCAACTTTTAGTCAAAATCACAGACCGATGACGTAACTTACGAGGTACGCAGCTGCCGAACTTGTCTGGGAATTCAGCAATCAGGTCGTCATTGATGCGGTCTTTCAATGGACCAAGAATAACGACTGGCCGAGTGTATTTCACTGCAACAATGTGAAAACCATATCACAGCTATGAACTTCATGACCGATTAACCGGTGAAATGTTTAATTGACTCATTATGTTCCATTATAATTTAATTAAATCTCACTTACTTTATCTGCTGCTAATTTTAGTCAATCAGCGAGGGATCTCAACCAGAGAAGAAGGCTAAACTGAGTGGCTAGCAAAGGTGTACTTCCTGCACAACTATCATTCCAGCTGCTAGCACATGACAGTGTAGAATTACTAGCTAAGCATAAAATTATCTAGAAATATCCACAGTATATACACATTTACGCAGATAAATATGGAGCTGACAAATTTGCATTGGATGAAAACAGACAATATCACAAAATTCAGCTTAATATCACAAAATTCAGCTTAATAAACAAAATCACTAACTTCTGCATTCTTGGACAATAAAACAGATGAAAATACCGCTATTAACAGCAAATAGATTTAAGTTCATTGACCTATCTGGTATAAAGCCCATTTTCAGCCAATACAACATGTAATGCAAGCAATGCACACAAATGTAACACAACTCAAAAAATGTGCATAACATACGCAACACCACCTGCTTTTACATTTTGGGTTTTGCAACGCTCAAGTGCATTTTGTTTGCATACTTTTCACCTGCTCTTACCTAATTTCATTGCATCTCTCGTGTACTTTTCATGCACGTTCATTCTTGTGTACATATATTTTGCATGAGAGTACTTTGCGTACTTCTTTGCCATTTTGAGCCATTTGTATGCAATGCATATGCAAGTGCCTTGCATAACATTGGCCGGAACCGTGTGCGATGTAAAAATCTCACAGAAAAATACGAGTAAACTGTAAACATTAACGACGATCATAAAAAATAACTACTGACTATTATGTAAATTAAGTAGTGTCAATTAGCTAAAAAACATGTGCTAAAATTAAAGATTTAAAAACGCATTTAGAAAAAAACGTTTGTTGCTAGACATATAACAAGTAGCTCTGCTGTCACAAAGAGGCCACGCGATGCTTCGTGTCTGTCAGTAGTTAGCTTCAACAGTACAAAACGTCGAGTAGTCTTTTATTGTTAGTTACGTAGGCAGTTAAATGTGCTGTTCTGTTGTCTTTGGCGTAACGTTGAGGCTTCTTGTCATAAAGATTTCGTTGTCTTCTCCGGCAGTCAACACCGCCGCTTACTACCAGCGATGTGTCATAACTTGCGACACCGGCGACCGCGTTTACAACACGGTCTGTTGCAGCGTTAACACAGGCAGTCAAGCCAGATATAGGCTCAGAATAGCGATTTCTGCCTACCCCACCTGCATTCAACGACCCCATTAGGGGGGTTCCCATTGGAATATTGCTATGCCAATTGGCACAGAAAAACTAGAATGGTGTGGCTACCCAGCGGTGAAAAAATTTTGAAGATATGTTTATTCGTTTTGACACAGTCCACGAACGTCACAGACACACACATAGACAGACACCGCATGACGTCCTAGGCCGTGCTTATGCATAGCATCGTGTGGCAAAAATGAAATTCTGGACAACATATTTGTTCAGTCTCTACTGCTGAAGGTATATCTGCACATTAGTTCGAAATTAGCTACCATCTGTGTACAACAGTCAATGCAACTTACGTTCTTTCTGAACGACTACTTCGTATGAAACAACTTGATCTTCTCCTACGCCACAACAATAACACAATCAACTGCAAAATGAACAGTATAGCACTATAAAACCAATGTCCATCGTACGTTCAATGCCAACGAAAAATAAGCTGATAAGCAATAAATACTACCGTATTATTATTGAGTGCAAAATAGCCAACTCATTCAGATACACTCAAAAAATTGCTAAAATTTGCCTCTCTACAGTGCCGATTCAGCGGAATGCGGGCGTTGCCTTTATCATGAATTTTTGCAACTGGCTCTATCCTACATGCCTACCCTACGTATAGGTATAGTAGGGTTTAACGTCCCACTTTACACAGTATAGGTCATTTTGAAGACGATCTTCCCAGCAACTTACTTGACTGGTGCAAAAAACTGATCTTCCTAATCCAATCTAAACACAGCTTACATGACTAGATACATATGCAACGTGCACTAAAAAGGTGACGACAAATTACAGTAAAATCAGCACTGATGTTTTGAGAAAAGAAAGTTTCTTTTTAAATATTAGCAGAGTGGCGGCTCACTTGATGTCTGTAGGTAGATCATTCCATAGGCGAGAGGCTGCTGAACTGAAAGCTCGTTCGCCAACTCAGACGAGTATGCGGTACAAAGAGTTCAGAATTTGTTGCACAGCGCAGATTAGTTTGAGGTTAAAGTGTGGAGACTGGCTGCAGCATTGTCGGAAATGTACGCTGGTGCAGTACTGTCCAATGACTGGTACGCTAGCAGGCGTATCTTGAATTCGATACGTGCAGCAACAGAAAGCCAGTGTAAATCGATCACTAACCAATCACTCAGCTGGTACTAGCAAAATCAAATATAACTACAATCAAGTGATAACACAAAATAAGGACCCCAGTTGGGATGAGTCATCTCTACTGACAGGGCTAAGTTCGGGGTGGCCTGCGTGGTGCACGGGCCAAAATTCAAATGAAGATCATAGATTCAGAGCCGCTCAAAAGACAGACAGCTAAACCAAGCAAGATCAAAGCACGATGCAGTCGAATGGGCGCTGGTGCCCAATCATTGCATTATAACTGGGTTGCAGACTTACAATCTCTGAAATGACCTGCTATGTGTCGACTGAGAATTTAAATGCTGCTCAGTCACTGCACTGAATGTACTGACCATCCTCACTGCTGAATGCATCTTCACTCCAGCAGCGACCTTTGCCCTTCGTGAACGGCATTTTCTGTCCCAGAAGCGCTCTCTTCTTCCGCTCTAGTGTCTACAAAACCAAACTACTAACAATGTGAAATGCAGTGAACCTACCGTGGGCTGTGGGGTGAAGGCCTAGTGTGGCTGATTGGGGCGGTACTGTGTCTGCTAGCTGCACCGTGGGTCCAACTATCCGTTACCACGGGCAATGGATGGCCACATAATGTGCCGCGGCACCATGGCTCATACTAATCAGCTGCCACTTCCGAGACTGTAAAGTGCTGCTGGTCACGAGTCTGACTCATGTAAGCAGTGCTATAACAAGTGTCCAGACCTTTACCTTTATCACACTCGTAATGTAAACTTCTGCTGGGTTCAGCGAACCACTATTAAACCGTATTTCCGTAGCATTAGAATGGTGACACAACCAACACCATTCTGCCCTACAGCTCAGCAACAAGCTTTCAACAGTGACACAACTAAGTAAGTAAGTAAGATAATTTATATATGGCGCTAAAAAACAACAGTCGCGAAGTGCACAGCCGCACAACAGAAATGCCTCATCAGCCAATTACGGCAGTGTCAAGCTCATCAGTGGAATGTATTTGAACACAGCTAACTTGTAACTATCAGAAATTTCAACGTCAATATTATAACACTTCTAACTGAATATGGAATAAAAAGACGACAACATTTTAAAGCGGACATTGCAAGCCAACAAGAAAGCACTCAAAGTTTCACCAATGCTAATTATGCTGATACCTTGGCTTTCTGCACTGCTATACGGGATTTCCAGTAGAAAGAAAGGGGACAATTACAATGCTACAACAAAAAATGATAATGAGTTCCTGGATAAAGATCATCCCAAAATCTATCTGATTACTTCTTGTAACATTCTGACGACCAAAGAGTGGCAATAACAAAACCTCTGACAAAGTCAACTACTTCAAATCTGTCCAATATAAGCCTTCTTGGTTACAGAATGAATTTCATACAAAAAGCTACATATTCTCCACATTTGTCGGTTAAATGCTTGCCACAAGTATAGTAGAACATTGACCAGACCACAGCATGAGATGGCACGAGAGACAAGCTTACACTCTTGCGGTCGGGACTCTTGCTGTGTGAGCGAACTGTGTGCAGGTGTGCCCTCTCCTTTCTTTCAATCCTTCACACACACTCACAGCTCTAAATCATGTCTCCCACCAATGTTAATGGACCACAGAAGTGACCGAACTGTAAACGTTCAACTTTCTATCAGACACAAAGCAGCGCTGATTTTCCACTCACTCACTCACTGCTGCACTTGACCAGCTGAGGGTCGTAGCGTCCTCCACATCGAACGATCCTGGCCCGCGATCCAGGCAGCACCAACAGATAGGCCAACGTCTTCT
>Ga0209149_1000795_pt1 | contig 14183 bp, 13 predicted proteins | sample WorMetTyACAVOLI2_FD_187423 | JGI IMG/M metagenome (GOLD analysis project Ga0209149, IMG submission 187423) | Marine gutless worms symbiont microbial communities from Max Planck institute for Marine Microbiology, Germany - Olavius algarvensis... ... | reverse complement strand
GGCCTATAGTTACTATGGAACACTAATAGGAAACCCTACCCCAGGAATTCAATGGTACAACTTTCGACACCCTGCGGTGACCCCTAACCGGGGAATGGGTCCCCGTGAGGCGCTTTTTGTCAAATTACTTTGACCTGTTGTTCACTGTACAGGGTGGCTCAAATTAAAATACCCCATCGGACAAAATGCAATTTCTCGACAACCGTGTGATATTTTTATACCCAAATTTCTTGCTTTATATGGGAGAGATCCTACTACAATTCTGAAATTTAAAAAAATTATTTTAGTTTTCTCCAAAGTTATGGCTGTATAAATATTCTATGCCATATTTTCAATTCTGCATGGAATAATCAACAGCAATTTGTAATTTTCATTGTCAAGAGATATTGACTGTTATTAGAAATACCAAAATCTCACAAGTACTTCATTTTAGCGTATGTTCGAAGTGTCCACCACCAGCTTTCACACACGCCCAAGTCTTTTTGGCAAGCTCAGTATGGCTTCGTTGAGTCTTGTGGCAGCTGGTCCCATATCAACTGCAGAACTTTCTTGAGCTCATCGATGTTCTCCGGCTGGGTTGCAATGACTTGTAGCGTTTAAGCATAGCTCCCCAGACATGGTAGTCCAGAGGGTTGAGGTCAGGCGAGTTCGAAGGCCATTCATCTTTACCAATGAATTCACTGCAGTTGGAAGCAATCCAGTCTTCAGTCTTGTGTGCCGGCGCGCCGTCCTGTTGAAAGATGAAGCCAGATGGCAAAACAGATCTGCAATCTTGAACAAGTTCCAGCAACAGTGTTTCAACATAAAGTTTAGCTATCACTTTGGTCTTGTTTGGAATTAAATGCAATCTTCCCTTCCCACCGACAGAGACGCCCGCAGAAACCATGACGTGAATGAAAATTACAAGTTGCTGTTGATTATTCCGTGCAGAATTGAAAATGTGGCATAGACTATTTATAGGCCTATAGCCATAACTTTGGAGAAAACTAAAATATTTTTAAAAGTTTCAGAATGGTAGCAGGATCTCGCCCATATAAACCAAAAAATTTGGGTATAAAAGTCTCACACAGTTGTCGAGAAATTGCATTTTGTCCGGTGGGGTATTTTAATTTGAGCGACCCTGTATTTGCGCAAAATTGAGAGAGAATCAGCGGTCCAAGCGCACCCAGATTTCGTAGCGGTTTGCGCCCTGCCATGTGTGTCAGCAGAAGATAGCGCGGCTAACACGTTTAAGCTAGACGAACAGCTCGGCACGGCCATGTAGTCCTATATGCTATTATATAGGACTACTTGGCACGGCGCACGCTGCAGTGAGGCGACTGAGGCCTAGTGAGAGCAGATGCCAAGCTACACAGCCAGCAGTCGTCGTCATCCCGATGTTATGTAAAAAGAATACCCCAGGCCACTCGTACATACTGTCAGGCTGCAAACATGGCGCCGCACTGCCGCAGTACTGAAACACGTTCAGCTGCTGGGCTATGTAGCCTACGGCAAGTGGGCGTGTCTTCTATACTGCATGACAGGATTGACAGCTTAGTGCATGTAAAAGCAGCAGCCTCGTCTCTGCTACAGCTCATTGCGTTAGACTGATGCGTCATGTGCATCGACTCGAACCCCCTCGCAGTACCCGCTCCTCATCTGTTGTCACCCTTTCTCGCCCACCAACCATGATCTACTCATTGAAAATCACAGTCTCTGGAATCAACTGTCCGATTCATTCCGTCAGCCTCGCCAATCATGTCTCGACTCACCCACAGCATACGTAACACGTGTTAGGTATATAGCTGTGACTCACCTCCTGCATGCACTTGTCAGCTCTTCTGTCATCATGGATATGATAGTATGATGCAAGATGCACGGCACGGCATCCTGTGAGAATATGGTAAATTCGTTGAGATGCGTCCTTAAACTATGACTCATTCATTCACTGTGATTTTCAATAATGGGGCACATTTGCAGCTTCCTTTGGAGCGGCAAAAACAAAAAGGCATTCAGCTTCAGGGGGAAAGCCCCCTGAACCCACACCGGGGGCTCTGCCCCTGTACCCTCGCCCCCAGACCCCCGTTATAGGCTCGCCATGGCATTCGAACCCTGTGCAGTTGTAAACTGATCCTTAAAAAGCCCTGATTCAGTGTAGTAATTTCCCACCAATGCCATCGACATTTCAATTTCTGCATCAATGCCAGATATCAGATGTCAGAGCGGTATATTCTTGCAATCGTGCATTCGCAGAATATTTGCTCAGTAAGAACGAGGGACATGGACATAACGTTAATCTAACACATTTTATTTTTACTGCATTTGCACATCATTGTTTGTCCAATGCTGTGCATGGACAGACTATAAATTTACCTGTGTGTGTATGTGTGTACGTTCCCCACAACGACCAACTAGGACGCACGGATTTTCGCCACAATGCACTTTCCCCACAATGTATCGTTGGTATGTATAGGTGTGTGTCCGTCACACTTTCTGTCAACTGGCCCTCAGGTCAGACCCCTCAACGGATTTTTACAGTTGATAGCTTAAAAGACGCGGATTTACGCAAGGATGTGCGTTTTTGGGTGTCTTGATGATGAATAGTCACATTTAGGGGTCCAAAGTCCCCCAAAACCAAGTGAAGAAAACACTGAAACACGTAATATTAGGCAGAGACGACTCATCAGACTTCTCAGTCAAACTAAGCCCAATTAACACACGGGTAGGCTACTGTGCAAACTTACAGTTCAATCTAACTAAAAGTTGCAAGAACTATGCACGTAAGTAACACAACTAACTACAACTGTTTCCGTCTGTTCAATTGGCATCATTTGCGCATTCAATGCAACAAAGTCCGCGTAACACAAAGTACAAGGAAACCCTTGAAAATCACCCATCGGAATGTTCGTGTTCTGCATGCCCAACACTGTCAAAACAGTTAAATAAAACACAAAAAGTAATAAAAATAACTATACTACTACTACTATTATTATTATTGTTAGACACATTTAATAGTGCTCACACATATCTGAGAGATTGAACTGGAGGTGCTGCATAACTCAATGCCATTTCCAGCAAAGTTGTACTCTTGGAATGTATACTTAATAGCGTTACAAGCATCACGACACACAATTACAGTAGTTGCAGCTGAGAAGCAAGAGAGATTCGTGTTTTTCACACACTACACACCAATCAACGACGGCACACAATACAAACATGGTGCCACCATAAAAAAAACAACTGAAAATAAAGTCAACAAAAATAACTCAAAATCAACACACACAAACTTACACAATTATCCTCAGGACCTACAGCATACACTGCCAAAAAAACGTCAATTATCAGTAACAACTGGCAACACTACTGGATCGACTACTGTATTGCCGTCCTCGCCGGTGTACACGACATCCACCTGCGGCAGTTGCAAGGAGTCCTCAACGCCGCAGCTAGACTGATAGTCTGCAGGCACAAATACGACAGCATTTCCTCTACGATGCGTGATCTCCTTCACTGGCTGCAAACCCACCAACGTATCGAGTTTAAACTGTGTCTGATTGTGTTCAAGTGTTCTCACAACTTGGCGCCAAAGTACCTCTCTGATTACTGCAGCCAGTCTCTTCCAATCCTGGACGTCGCAACCTCCGTTCGGCTGCACGTGGTGACCTGGTTGTCCCACCGACAAGAACAGCCCATTACGGTCCGCGCAGTTTTGCCGTGGCAGGCCCGGCCGCGTGGAACTCACTGCCTGCGTCGCTCCATGATAAGCAGCTATCTGTCACCTCATTCCGGCGTCTCCTGAAAACACACCTGTTCCGCGGAGCATACATCGGCACACCATGAGCACGCTCGTGACTATTTCCAGTTAGAGCGGGCAAACATAAACTTCTCGATCTAGATTAGATTAGATTTAGATTACTGACACGAACATCTGATATAAACATGCAGGTGCAAGTGTTCTCCATCGTTCCATTGACCAGCCCAGTATAAAAACTCTCAGAGGCGAGTTACAGTAAATAAAATGTCAACACCATCAAGCAAAAAGTCCACACAGAAGAATTACACTAAATGTATACAATCACTACACTAAATGGATACAATAGCTAGCGTTTTGCAAAAGCTATATGAAACAGAAACTGCACTAGCACAGAAATGGAAAACTGTAACAGCAATATCACGAAAAAAAAGATAAAATAAAGTAGCACAACACCATAATGACTTGGACAAGAGAAATCTTGGGTCAGTTGTACACTGTCTCTCAAAAAACGAGCCCACTTTGGCAAGCTGTAGTTTTGACAGCACGGTTTATTTTGATAACTTTGCACTTTCAAAACTTAAATGCACATTCGACTTTCCTTGTCTCTTCACTTCTGCTTACTTTATTTGCTTTTAAACAGCTGCGGCGGAAAAAAATGATGCAAAACAACTCGTTTTCCTTGACACACTAACGGTGGCTTTGAAAAGAGCCGGTGCCTCTGAAAAGAGCCAGTTTTATTTTAGCAAATGTTAAAAGTGACGTCCTTTCGCCTTCATGCGTGCATGTAGCCGATTTTCCATTGAACTTCGGCAACTACATTTTGTGATATGCTTCTCCGTGTTCAATGAGGCACTGCTACAAGTCGCTGGTGTCGCGTCATTTCCATTGCAGCTAATTAAAAGCAAATAAAGTAAGTAAAACTGAATGCACAAGGAAAGTAGAATATGCATACAATTTCTTAAAGTGAACTAATGTCGTTTACCCAAAATTATCAAAATCAGTCCATGCTTGTTGAAACTAAAGCCTGCCAAATTTGGCTCATTCTCTGAGACACTGTTCACATAGAGTGATGTTTAATTCAAAGGTTGTTAAAATGGACAGCTGCCACTTACAATTACCCTACGACCAGTCTTGTCAGCAACATTCTTGCTAAAATCGGCTGATACCATATACTGTTTCACTTAACTGGTTTTTGTAGTCACAATGCCTTAAGTCAACATACCGGAAAGATCAATATACGTAACAGTTTACCTTGGTTTATTTCTTTACTTACAATTTAAAGACGACGACATAGTGTACAATATACCACACTTTGTCTAACAGGTGCTGATCTATCTGACTAAGTGCTTTGCTAAAACTACTGAAAACAAACAGTACGTACGAGAAGCAAATGGTGACAAGTGTAGCAAACCGTGTCCCACGCCCCTCTATGTGGTCCTGCCACATGGTAATTATCTGCATGATCCCAGTACCACTGCCAATCCGTTCTGAAAGTTACATAGGACTGTCATAATGCCAGAGATAAATGCCCAATGCATAACGCCCTCGCGGTTTATTAAGATAAACCGCGAGGGCGTTATGCATCAAGGGCATTTTCGGACATTATGACTGCAGTCGTTTTTTAAATATATTTTATCACATCATCAGAATTCATTAAATTATGACACAAATTGGCAATATATGGATCTCTCCCATATTACATGCATATTTCAAAGTTACAATACAATATGGGCGACCAAAAACAACACCTTGCGGGCTGCCATCACGACGAGGTAGAGTACAAAAACAAAATATAACACAGTTAAACGAAACACACCCACGACTAGAAGCATTCACAACGCACCCAAAACTAGAAGCATTCACATCACACTATGCAGCAGACATATCAGGTCGATTCTACACAGCTCCTCACAACTACATCCCATCCACCAATCAGCTGTTCAGTGTTCAAGTGAGAACAGAACCAGTCATCACGTCACTGAAATACTACCATAGGCTTCTGAAAGTAAGACATCAGAAAACGGGAACAATACCGACTACGCAACACACTCAGAAACTAAATAGACAATGCTGGGTGGCGGCATTTCCTCAATGTAGACTATACATTAACACACTGTGACAAGAGATCACAGTGATAAAACTGCAGCCAGATACGACACGGCTTAGCAGACAGCAGACCAATGAATGCAGAGATATGCTTGAGCAACAACAAGCATACGACAAACGACACTAGCGAGCTGGTCATCACTAACCAGCACTATGACATACAATAGCGTTCACACTGTACATGACTAGAAATCACCCGACAGTTGCACTGGTACCTATACAGAGTGGCTCTGAAAAAAGTTGACCATCATGCAGTCTGTGAAAATAATTTACAAAAACTGTTGCTCAACAATGGTTTCATCCATGTAGAACGTAGATGCCATAAATATGATCTAGAGACAATAGAGAATTAACATTCTTTGCAATATTTTCATGTTAAATATTCTTTGTGACGTCATTTATGATGTCGTATACATGTTTACAACTGACGGATTTGATTGAGTGGCCAATCGGACATTTTCGGAAATGACTGGCTTCAATTAGTGCAGTGACATATTGAGCAACATTTTGATTAGTTTTAAGTACTGTAGACATGTTCTAGAAATTTTCAGTACGTGTGTGGCATACACGTTGTAGGCAACAAAATGAAACTGTCCACTTTTTTTATGTGCCACCCTGTAACGTTGCAAGATTTGTACACAGATTGCACGATCAATGGTGCCAAATATCGTCTCGCTTTTGCTATTTACGCCAGCTTGAGTTACATCAATTACACTGACATGTTCAGCTCGTCACAGTTTGAGGCTGTACACTGTCAAGATGCCGAACCATCTCTGTCAAACTATCTTTGTACTCCAGCAAAATGCACCCGTCAAATTTCAATCAATTCTGATTTTATCAAGTTGTCTTCTAATGTGTTGATATTCGAAATAATCCTTGCAGCTTCTGTTCCAGTTTTCACCATCACAATCATGTTCAGTGGACCAAACAATGCTCATAGTGCCAGTACAGATTCTTAAGACGTCGGACAGCTGAGCGGCAGAATCAAGACATACACATCAGCAAAATAAAATCAAAAACTTTTTTAGCCGACACAATCATGTTGTCGACAACGGTTCCACTGACCAAGTTTTTTGTGTGACGGAATTTGTGCCAGAAAAGAGAGCTCGGAATTAACACCAGCCACATGTGCTTGATGCCCACACAAGACAACACAAAACCTCAGCAAGCAAACTCTCTTGTCAATCACAGAAGCTGTAATATCATCAGCGCTAAGAATACGCAAGTAAATTAGCATTCTCTGCTAGATCTGAGCTCCTCCGGGGCCAGGAATTCGAACTCTTGTTGGAAATCCAGAATCACCACCGACCTGCACCAACAAACAATATTTTTTTACCACATTTACTAATAACTACCAAGATCTTACGCTGTAATTTATAAAATACAGTACTTCACCTTATATAGTTTGATGAGAATGAACTATGGCAAATAAATAACATACGAAATAAGAACAAAGTCCAAAGCCGTGTCCTACACCAGATATAAAAATAGTTATTTAACGAAAACATTTCCAATGCAAGGCACAGCAAGCATACAAAATCCCCAAACTGGAACACTGTGATCTGTACTTTAAGTAATGGAGATGTGGTAAATTGTGGAATTATGGCAGATTACAGAATTTCGGCAGATTCTGGAAATTATGGCAGGTTCCAGAAAATTCAGCAAGCACCTTCAGTGGGGTGCAGGGCAAAGTTGCTGCGCCTGCCACCAACTATTACTACACATTTTACTTTCCACAGATGGATAAAAACTGCAACAATGAATGCAAGGATCACGAATCTCATTGCTCGCAGCCAGCATGCTACTGTTAGCGGTGCGAGACAGCAGTGAAATGAAAGACATCACGTTAGAGTCTCCATGCACAGAGTACGACACTCACAAGCTACCGACACTTGCCGTTTCAACCTTGTGTGTAACACGTTGCTACTGTCTCATCAACAGCAAGCATCCACACAGACACACACACACACACACGAACAATGAAAGCAAACCAAATTAACTGACAAATGGAATACAACAAAACCAAATCTTACACAGATGGAACGCAGGCGGTCACAAACTAGAGACGCATCAATGCAGCAAGTGCTAGCTGGACAGCAGAGGCACATTCTCCGTGCTGTCAGCGGGCCAATCATCCACAGAAACAGGCTGACTGGAGTTACTCAGACTAGCATCTCGAGCAGCATGCAAATTATACTCAGCATCATGCAATCCTGTGTCTTGAACCAGTCGATCCTTGACAGTCAATCAACTAATTCAGACTATCTACTTCCACTTCACCACAACATCAAACAGCATAAATCATATCAGGCGGTCTGTCTAAAACATCACAAGACCACTTACAGAGAGAAAAACATCAGCTAGACATGCAACCGCTACTGTGCACCCTCCATGCTGACCAAATTAGGACTCAGCAATTACAAAACAACGGCAACCATGTCACAAGTGCCATAAGCTGGCTCACAGCTACGAATTTCATCCCCGATTTCATCCCCAAAAGACTGACTTCCATTGCGAAGGTATTCCTGCAAAGGTTTGCCCCATACCAACAGACTCTCTGTGGATTCAGTGGGATTCAATAGTATTGGGATAATGCTACTAAATTTGCCAATTTGCTTGTCAACATCCTCAACTAACTTTAACAAACAAAAGATCCATTAAAAGTTGCTTGCATGAAGTTTGACAGCAAGCCTGCAGTAATAACTGACCATAGTATACAATACTTTTTATCAGTCTGAAATGATTTATTCAGCCTACAGGTGATGGCTGCAGAGGCAGACTAATGACCTAATTTGCTTGATCCGAGGCTTGGCGGGCCACTTGGCACTATTCTAAATTCATCAAATGAACACAATAGTTGTGCCATGAAGACAGCACCAAAGACACTGTCCTTTGAATTACTAATACTGATGCTATTTTCAAGTCCTGTACTTGTAAGTGTTGCATCTGAACCTGACTGACTATCTACTTCACCACAACATCAAACGGCAGAAATCATATCAGGCGGTCTATCTAAAACATCACAAGACCACTTATGGTGCATGCCTCAGTAAGTGTTAGATGACACCTGCTAAGAATGAAGTACACTGAACCTGTGATTCGCTGATTATATGTCGCTCGTTGAAGACGGAGTTGACCTGGCACAGCTGGTCAACTGTGCCACTTGCCATATGCTGTTCATCATAGTTCAGCTCATGATCGTCAGGTGCAACCTCCACATCCGAATCATCAGCATCCTCCGGACCAACAAGATTACCCTGTCAGCAATCAGCAAATATATAGGGACATTAAGAGTTTATTTTTTGCCACCACTGTTGCAACAAATCTCATGCATCACTCAAGCATCATCTAAAACCTTTTTTGTTTCAACCACATTTTTACAAACTGATTTCGTTTTTATTTCACTTCTGTTCCTTTACTATTGTAATGTAATATATTTTAAACATTAAAAAAAAACCAGTTTCCTCCAGTTCCACTTTTTATTCATTTTTCTCAGTCAGCCACTGGTCACTTTCTGTGTTGACTTCCTGACTGACTAACCAACTGATTTCAAGCACATAATGCTCTCAAGTACCAGAACTGCAATAAGCAACAGGTAAACAGACAGGTAACTAGAGCACCAAGCTCGTAAGACCTATCAGTTCAGCACAGGTAAACAGACAGGTAACTAGAGCACCAAACTCGTAAGACCTATCAGTTCAGCACAGGTAAACAGACAGGTAACTAGAGCACCAAGCTCGTAAGACCTATCAGTTCAGCACAGCGGCTTCATACTTCATCCACATTACAAAGTTAACCCAAACTGGCCAACATATACTGCTGACACAGCCATTCATATCTATCTCACGATAAAACACTGATCACTTTTACTATGACATCTACTTATTTACTTACTTACAAGACATTTCAATTACAGAATCATCCATATCCACAGACAATAGAATATTAAAATTTCTAGACATCGTAGTCAAAGTCCTTTGCATAGGGAAAAAATGTCACCAATTTCACTGGTAGGAAAAATGGCGGACACTTCGAAAGACTGGCTGCTATTGGGCGGAGGGCGGAGGAATACGCCACATCACAACTACATTGCTGTTCACGCATGGAAGTAAACAAGTTCCTGCTTTTGTACATAATATTGTTTAAACGCATTAATTTTCCGCAATATTTCGCCTGCTTGCGCAAAAGAATATTTAATTGCCGCAATGTATTAATGTTAGGCAGAACTTTAAGTTTGCGATCGAATAGGAAGTGGTTATCTGCCAGGTACTACTTATCTACGGATGCCATTTTTCTTCTCGTTTCCCACTGTGACATAACAAGCTCGCAGTGTGGGGGCTGTGTCCATATGAACCAGTCTTCCCGACAAGACAGCAGCAAACAGTGACATCACTGTCATATCAGCTAGCCACTCTATCTGTGCGCTGCCAACGTCATCCGAGGCAGTGGAGTCATCATTAAATAACTGCCACCTACTCTCAGAGTGCACTGCTAAAAAATTCCAATTTCAAGTCTGTATGCATGTTTCCACACAGGACATTACGAACAAGACAGTGCTGTGCCAAGAAATGCAAACGTAGATATAGCACCAAAATTGCTGAATGCACTGTGAACGAGGTAAGTTGGAATGTGGATATTTATTCTCAAATATCTAACCTCTGTATCTGAGATTCTCTGATAAGTGATGGCATGTGTTAATCTGCCATCAATCACTTTTGTTTTTCTTAAGAACAGACAATTTTCCCACCCAGAACACAAAATTATAGGCCCATCTGTCTCACCTGTGTCGACTTGCCAGGACAGACTCTTACAGCAGCTTTATGGATTTGAGAAGCAACTACATTTAATACCAAACATAACTTATGACAACATTATCACCAATCTCATGACAGTCGTATGTTAGTCCTGGTAAAATGACAATGATAGGAAGATCACCCGCAGCGTCTGCTGGTCGGTCGTTAGAAGACGAGCAATTGGCAGACAGCATCGCGGCAAAGTATCTGTCAGCGGAGGTCTCGCATGTGTCAACAGAGGTTTAACAAATCTGCCGCATCGGCAACGTCAAGATAGTAACACGAGCAGCAGCAATTAACACTACTCAATACCAGATATCATTCCATTCAACATGGTTGGCTGAACTTCTATCACAAACAAGTACCAGTCACAACAAGTTAACAACAAGTGTGAACACAACAGCCAAGGACCGAGGAATATAGAGAAGTTGTCAAGTAACAAGACTTGTTTTATGGCCCTTTCTCGTTGAGAACCTAGGCGAGCTGGCACCAGAACGATCAGCCATCCTGGATTTTTATGAAGCCCCAGAAGGTACTGCTCACTATGAGCAGATCCTGTCCTCCAGCCTACTGACTGGCATGTGAGACAGGAATGGCATGCTGAAGGCAAGGAGATAAACAGCAATCCACGAAATTTTACACTGGAATTTCCTGTCGAAACCCTCCCAATTAAGCCGGGCTTCAGTCCAGCACCAAAGTTTACTGGTTATATACATGTACCTTGGTGATTCGGTGTCTGTGCAATATGCAAGCAGAACTGCATTTTGAAGTCACACACTCCTTCACACTGGCCCAACCTGACAACCCTGGGTGGCCTGGGTGTCTGCTGGGAGGCCCGGCAGCTCAGCCCAGAGGTAAAGGTAATGTGTTCCTCATTCAAGAGCTTGAAGATGCCCACCTGTAAATTAGATTTCTTCTGAAACTCTGCAATAAGAAACTTGTCTGAAACTCTGCTCTTCGATGGATCCGCAGCATACGCTGCTGTGTCCCCAGGCAGGCGGTCCTCTCTTTGGTCGTGTCGCTGGTTTTGTCACGACTTGATTACGGCAGTGCCACACTCGTCGGTCTACTGGCATACCAGATCGATCGGCTGCAGTCCGTGTTGAACGCCGCCGCCCGACTGGTGTACTCATCACAGAGGTACGACCATGTGACGCCGCATGTCGTGAGCTGCACTGGCTGAGGATGAGTCAGTGGATCGACTACAAACTGGCAGTTCTTGTCTACCGCTGCCTCAACGGCCTGGCTCCGTCGTACCTCGCCAACGACCTCCACTGTGTGGCAGACCTGGACGCCCGGCGGTCTATTCGCTAGGCATCAACGAGCACACTCGTCGTGCCTGTGACGAGCCTGTCAACAGTCGGAGACAGCGCGTTTCCGGTGGCCGCGGCTCGCGTGTGGAACAGTCTGCCGGCCGATATCACTTCGTCGCCATCGCTGTCGACATTCAAGAGACGGCTGAAGACAGAACTGTTTGTTCGGAGCTATCCATAGCTCTGCCACGTCTGACACACTGTTTTTTACTGCTCGCACGTCCTTTCGTTTTGTCTTTTTTGTTTTGTAAGGTGTCCTAGCAGTCTTTGACATTATGCCACCTTAATCAGCTTCGTTTACTAACTAACTAACTAACTAACTAATAATGAGTGAAGTCTATTGACTATAATGTTGCTATGACATTAATTCTAAATATTAATAATAACAATTACAGCCAGGTCCCCTTCTTGATGCCACAATGACTCATACTGGTCTTACAAGGAACTGAACCGAGGCTGACTAACATTTGTTCATCACCTTAATGAGTGATCCACAGTTGTTGACTCTGCCACCAGTCAAACAAGTTCAAAATCAACATTTGCTGTCATAAGAAAGGATACTTTGTGTCTATTGTGTACCAAACACGAACAAGTCGCGCTTTCTCGGCCAAGTGCGATTGATGCAATTCTTGATGAATGTTTCTTGGTTCACTCGGACTTTGCTGCGTTCAAATACAAGCATTTCAATCATGCATCAACGAGATAAAACAAAGTTCATGCTGGACAAAGTGAATGTCCAGTTAGAAGAGCAAAACTGTTGTAACACAATTTGTATCAAGTATATTATCAGCTGCACAACTGTCACAATGAAACGGGACTTTAACAGTAACGAATAAATACAGCACCAGCTCTGGTGTCTAACGATCTTCAAAATCTTTATTTTCAGTCATTTACAGTACAAAATTTGGTAGAAAATTACCATTCCGAGAGACTCAAAGCTCTGCATTTCCCTGTCTTCATCAACACCCACTCTGCCAACACATAACCATAGCTCTACAATGACTGCTGTTTGTAGTTATTTGAGAAGCTAGCAAGGGTCCGGTCTTTCTGAACCAGTGTATATAATATGGTACAAAATACTGACATAGGCATAAAACGATCATGACCCAACAAACCGCATCCACAAGTTTCCCCTGTTGGCATTCTACATTCTACGTGGAGGGAGCTAATAAGTGAAACAATCATTGATCAGAGACTGCATTCTCTAACACAGAACGCACATGGCTGAGTCTAGATCCTGTACTTCAGAAATTTTGTGGTAAAACAATAGTTCTAAGACTTCTTCAAAGAAGTGTTAAATCTTCTGCTGCAGATCAGCACTTAAACTACTATATATTATACAAAATTATTACTTGAAAACTATATTCAAAACGGCCTCGGAGTGTTGTAGAACGAGTTGGTATTGTTACCTGGCAATCACCTGTGAAGTATATCACTTGTGTTTGCTACGATGTTGGCTATTACAATGCCATAGGAAATATCTTTACGAATCTGTCAGTACAGATTGGCAGTGGTACTGGCATCACGCTATTAAATATGCCACCCGTGCAATGGGGCGTGGGGCATGGCTTGCTGAGCCTGGCAACATTTGTTGTTAAAAATATTATATTATGACCAACTTCACCTTAATCATCGTCACACATAACTGTTATCGTAACTTCGCAAGTGTTTCTGTGCACGCATCCACCATGCCAAAGGAGGACATTTTAGCATTTGTTGTGACTCAAAGATACACAAACAATTAAGTTTCATCATCATCATCATCACCTGATTTTGAGCCAGAGCAGCATTTGTGTAGTGAATCCTCCACACAGCATCACCGTTGTTATGACAACGATCAGCGTCGTTGAGAAGATCGTCCGCTGCTGTATCGTCGATGTGTTGCGTATTGCCAACGCAAACGCCATTGCACCACGCAAACCTGCAGTTAATAGTACAATCATCGTGCTAATTATTTGACTAGATTGTTATATCTACCTTACTTACTTCTGGTGTCAGATGCAAACACATTAGACTGAAACAACCAAAATGTAAATTGCAAAGATGTAGTACAAACATAATTATTTTTAAAAAACTACAGTTAACAAGTAGCAGAGACGTCCACAAAACAAATGCATAAATATTATGCTACAACAGAGTAATGTGGCTCTCAGTACAAGAGATGTAGGTGCATATGCTACAACAGAGTAATGTGGCTCTCAGTACAAGAGATGTAGGTGCATATGCTACAACAGAGTA